>JAEEGL011676823.1_pt1 | contig 34391 bp, 32 predicted proteins | sample 9134231 | NCBI WGS metagenome assembly JAEEGL01 (sample SAMN16246548, study PRJNA631951) | gut metagenome | biome: gut microbiome; feature: rumen; material: fiber-attached | host: Bos | place: Iran: Karaj | collected 2018-10
AACGACTAAGAGAAGAAAAAGAGGGTAAAATCAGCGGTGGCATTTACCACCGCACCCAGATTGACCTGACCTACAACTCCAACCACATCGAGGGCAGCAAGCTCACCCACGAGCAGACCCGGTATATCTTCGAGACCAACATGATCGGCATCACCGAAGACAGCATCAATGTGGATGACATCGTGGAGACCACCAACCACTTCCGCTGCATCGACTATATCATCGACCACGCAGAAGACCGGCTATCGGAATCCCTGATCAAAGAACTCCACCGGCTCTTGAAGACCGGCACCTCTGACAGCCGAAAGGACTGGTTCAATGTGGGCGACTACAAACGCCTACCCAATGAAGTCGGAGGCAATGAGACCTGCCCTCCTGAGCAAGTCCACACAAAGATGGCAGCCCTTCTCAAGACCTATAATGCCAAGAAGGAGAAATCGCTGGAAGACATCATAGACCTCCACTGCCAGTTCGAGCGCATCCATCCCTTCCAGGACGGCAACGGCCGCGTCGGCCGCCTGGTGATGTTCAAGGAATGCCTTGCTGGCCGCCTTATCCCTTTCATCATCACCGAAGAACTCAAACTCTTCTACTACCGCGGCCTAAGCGAATGGGGGCACATCAACGGCTATCTCACCGACACCTGCCTTGCCGCCCAGGACCAGTACAAGGCCCTGCTGGATTACTTCAAGATCAAGTATTAACAAAACCGCACAACGTAAACGCCTCCGAAAACGGAATTGTCTCATTCTTGTGCAGATGCTGCTGCCATGCAGGCTCTCTGTGACTCATTTCCGAGATATCATGCGCTTTGAGAGGCTTCAGTTTCGCACAAACTGTATCTATAATTGCCAGTTCCTCTTTACTGGGAAATAGAGCTGCTTATCCATCTGAGCCGTAATTATCAGTGGATCTCCGCGTGAATAGCAATACAACACTCTGAGCTCAACGGCTATTTGAGATATTATCTCTTCCCTTTGGTCCGGTTCCAAGCCCTCTTGGGTAGCCAATTTCAAAAAACTCTCAATGGCACTAATTTTTGCCCTGAGCCTCTTCTTCAATTCAACCACACTTCTATTCATAGCCATTCATTTACTTCCGTTATTCTAATTGCTTGTATTGCTATCAAAGTTTAGTAGCTTTTTTAACAATAGCTTTCTTTGGCATTTCTATCAACTCCCTTTCTTCCTTCAGCGAAAATGTGATTTTCGAAACGCTCCTGAAACGTCTTTGAGTTTTTCAAGCCAGAAAACGGAATCATAGAAGGAATGCCGTACTCCTAGTATGCTTCTGTTTGCTCTATCTTCCGGAGCCCTGCTTCCAGTTCTGCCAAGGCCTCTCCTGCTATCGCACTGGAACGGATATGGGGAATAAACGCTTCCCGAATATGCGACACGGTGTAGTCCGGGGAATATAAGTTGTCAAACCAGCACCAGTGTTCATCCGAAATGAAGTGCACCGTGAGCGAGTCAAGCAGCTGGAGATAATTGCCCACGACAAAAGCATATTGCCCATCTTCGAGTGCAGACACGATGAACATATCGCCAAACAGATACAAAAGCCCACCTATAATGTCGCAGTCCGGACCCTGATTTCTTTGCGTGAAAAATTCTTCTTCGAGGATGTTGTTTGGCGGGAAAAAGTTCATCTGTTCCAAGTTAAGGGCAATGGGTGTTTAGTTCTCGATGGCAATTCTCGTCTTTGCCGTCTTATCACCGAAAGCATTATCTTCCTTCATAGCGAGTGTTACTCCGTCGTAGCCCGGGAAAAGCATTGCTGCAGTATGCCCTAGACGCTTCAAATACTCATAGATTTCAATTGAAGCTTGCCGAGGGAATGATATTCGATAAATATATGTTTTCTCCTCCACACTTAACTCGTTTAATTTCTCCACCAATAACTGATCAAGAGGGGTATCATCTTTGAAAGATGTATCGAACTTCCACTTCCCTCCTTCTGTATGAACAGGTTTTATCAGAGACCAAAGGGTGAAAACTCCTTCTTGAGCAGCCAGGTTTGGATTCCCATTATACGGAGGCCTTATCAACACCAATGGAAGTTTTCCTTCCTTTGCGACAACAACTTTTGTATCCATTGCCCATATCTCACAATAGGGTTCTTCACCTTTCCCTCGCTTTTTAAGAAGTGTTTCTGTTCTCAAAAGCACGTCATTGGCCGATAAGGGTTTAACATAATCTTTAATAGCGAAATACAGGGCCGTATTAAAATTGTATGTCCAATCAAGAAGTCTAGTGGGGACACCATAATGCTGAGCTAGAGCCGCTACTTCCCAAAACTCCTTTGGAAGCCAGTTCTCTCTAAGAATAAAAGAATATGGATCATAGCCTTTCACTATCCCCTCCCGAAGTCTTGGACACTCTGGAACCTTTAAATGATATCGGTCACAGGTGTTGTAGAATTTGTGTAATAGCTGATACTCTGATATCATTTGTACAAATTCTAATTGAGAAATCAGATAGCTCCTCTCATCAACAATATCTTTAGTGGGGAGAAAAGAATTTAAGCCTCCATTCCGAAGAGCATATGGGACTAGTTTGTACTTATTCGAATAATGACCCCTGAAAATAAAGGTTCCCGACATGAGATTATACAACTCACCTCCGTAATTAATCGCTTTTAGGAGAGAGTCTGCATCATTAAAGGAAATGGTCTGTATGTAGTTTATATCCATTCTTATTATGTCTGTTTCAAAAGTGCCTCAGCAATCCTGTCAGCAACATAGCCCAATCTGATTAATTAAAATTCGTAACAAACCGCCCCGACTTGTGTAATTTGATCCAGTAATCGATACCTTTTGACGCGAGTCTTTTCCCGGAAAGTGCCTTTGCGATCTTAGCCATATCCCTCGTGGTCATAACTAGATCCATATTGCATTCTTGAGCGACATCTTTTGTGAACCTGTCTAACAACTGAACGAGACCATCCAAAATCTCCGCATCATCCTTGAAGATTAGTCCCTCGTAAAGGTATAATCGGAGATAGGCGACACACGTATCCAGGCCATCGCTGTTTTTCATTAGGACACGATTGACAATCATGTTAATATATCGCACAAGGTCTTTATGACTAATCGTATCCCTATTAACAAAGACAAAACTAAGTGCTTTTTTTAACTCGTCTTCATATGGTGAATGCAATCCATCTTCAACCGAAATCAAACCGCTGATTTCTTGATGATAAGCCGTGACCATATCACGTACATTAGCAAAATCTTCTTGATTCAAAAGCCTCTTCTCATAGTAATTCAAGAAAGAGAGCATCTCAGCCAATAGTCCATCGACATCACCAAGAACCGGCACCGTTTTATTCTTATCATAATATGCCACTAACTCATTCAAGCATCCTTTCATCTTTTCGTAAAGCAGAAGTAATGATTCTTGGTCTATGTATATCCTGCGGACAAAAATAGTAATGCTTAGGTAACTGAAAGAGCTGAACCCGCCATTGTCCATCACACCATTTCTCCACAGTAAAGGACTTTCACACACAGCCGCAATAAATACGCGCCTTCCCTCTGCACTATCTTTCATAAAGAATTGTGCGCTACGGAAGACAACTTCATCCATCTTCTTCCCCCTATACTCATTCAAAACCTCTATACATTTTGAAGATACAGCCTCTTTCTGTGTCTCTGTCAAAATACGATAGATGTTGCCTGCAATAGTAATCTCTTCTGGCAGTCTTAATTGGGAAATGAAATCGTCAACCGCCCTTGATAACCTATCATCACCGTCACCATCTGCCTTCACCACGCTTAAATAATATAAACAATTAATAACAAAAGATGTATCTTTCTTTGAGTTAGTCAGCACATCGTGTATTATCCGTTGGCGTAAAAGTTTATTCTTTAAACTATTTACCCCTTTGTTTATAAAATCATCTAGAGCGTCGTTTATGCGTGATTCTGTTTGATTGAAACGTAACGGCATTACCAATTCATCCCACACTTGCTTAAAATGCCACTCCCATTTAGATGAGGAGACAGCAACAAACATTTCTTTAGATATTTGAAGTATGCTTTCTTTCAAATACAACGGAGTATCATTGGATACTAACGCACTAAGCAGACTAACCAAGACGTCACCCAAACAAGAGTGTGCAAGCTTATCTGAATATGCATAATCCTGCCCTATCCTGGTCCTTACCTTTTTATCAGAGCATTGAATACTATAAAACAAGGAAGCGTAAGGATAAAACTCGAAAAGATTATTATGAACCGGATACCAGTTTTCTGGATTGAGGAGAACGTAAAAGTTTCGAAAACTAACAAAGCAAGGAGCTTCTATCAAGAAATTTAGAACGGCCATGGCCTCCGGGACCTTACTTGGTTTGCCATCCAAATATGTAATCTTTTCATTCTTTCCATCACCATATCGCCCAATCTTAATTCTTTCCTCCTTTACTCTTCTTGTATAGTTTGATATGACTTCATAATAGTTCTGTACATTAGCATTCTCAAAACGAGTTAATGAATGGACGGCGGGGAATGAACCTTCAATCATATTCAAGAGCCTTGTTGCATAGTACCGCTCTTTAGCATTTGTCTCTGTCTTCAAATAATCAACAATCAGTTCTTTAGCCCCATCCTCTAGAAAGAATGATAATAGCATTGCTTTTTTTATTATATCAACACCTTCTGCATTCCATTCTTTAAGTAATCGTTTTGTTTCAGAGAATCTTAATTTGAAAAGTTGCCTGATTATTCTTTCATATGGCTCAACAGCCGTCTCATTACTTTCCCATACTTGAAGCAATGTTTCTGCTCTGTGAATAAGTTTTTGAAGTTGTGTTAAGTCTTCATCTCCAACGCCTGATTCCGATATCAGTTTAACCATCTTCTGATCCACTGTAATGCCTGAATCCCTCAAAGCGAGAATTGCCAGTTGTGCTTCAGGTATTGTCAATCTCTCTTGACCTTCGATGATTCCCAGATAGGTTTTCTGCTGGTCGGAATAATTAACAAAACGATTCCAGATCTTGATCTGCTGCAACCTTGCCAACTTATCTTCATCAATTACGAGAGTCTGGGTAAGATGCGGTAAAGTACCGCTTATTATTGACTCAAATACACGATTCCAAAGATGTTGATACTCCTTTTTGTCCTCATCCTCTTTAATTTGGGAATCAGCGCTCTCTTCTTTAGTACTAGCAGGTTCTTTGTCATGGAGAGAAGCCACTTCTTCTGGAAATACAACATCTTTAGGTCCTTTCCCATCATCTGTGGCGACCACTTCTCTTTCTTTATCTGGCTCTAGATAATCGAATAAATGAACAAATATTTCACGAGGAGAATCTTCTGTTTTAGCACCTATCTCTGACATTACTTCATCATCCATGAGGGGAAGATAAACAATCCTGTGATTGTCATAGAAAATCTGCTTGTCTGATAGAGGCGGATCTTTTGAAAGGCCTATAAGAAATATCTTCTTATCTTCCTGCGCCTTTTTTCGTTCATCATCCTTAACAAGAATATCCCGAACCCATTCAATCCAATTCACAAAATTCGGATCATCCCCGGAGAATCCGATTAGGCAAAAATACCCTTGCAAGAGAGATATTCTCATCAATTGGGTAAAAGCTTCATGATCCTTCGGATAGTTTCTGTAGTCTTCTTCAGAAATAATATACTGTTGATGAGTATTCCCGTCAAAACGAAAATCTCTTGGTGGGAATAAGGGGTTATACAAGTTGCCATGTAACTTAATGATTGTCGGGTCATCACAATAGACGGATAGCTCATGAGCCCGAGTTATTGTATTAATCTTAAGGTCGCTCATCTCCGCAGCATATTCCAGCAACCTGTCATAATTGGTCGTATATATCCTTTGCCAACGTGAACCTTTTATTAGTTTCACATGAGCCGAGAAATAGTCCGGATTAATACTAATAACAATAGTTTCGTTCTTTCCAGAGAACCTAAACAGCTTGTTAGTCGCATCAATATATGGCACACGCTCTTCTATATACTGCTCTATCGACTCCCGGAAACCTTTTCTAATGATATAGTCCGAAACAACCTTCAAATATCCTTTTCTAGATATCAGTCCAGGAATCTCTTTTTTCTGGAATTCGGCCAGACTGATGGGTGATAACGGGTTAAGTCTCCGATAGCGAATCAAAGCTTCCTCAATCTCATCTTTATATAGTTCCTCAACCATATCAAAGAGAAGTTCATTCCAAGAAGGGAATGCCGGGCAAGCGTTCTTAGAAAAGCCTGCACCTACCAAAACAGACACACGTCTATTTTGGTACAATTCTCTTAACCTAGATAAATATGTTGTAATTCTTTCAGCCATCAGCAATTAGAAATCTGTCTTGGCGTTCAGATAGTCTCGTATGATGTTTAACCCCTCATCGCTGAAATCAGTCACTTCGGGGAAGTCCTTAATGGTATTAATTATTGCCCAAATCTTAAACAACTTAATGAGAAGCACAGTGAACTTGGGATTATCATTCTTTACGTTGTCATAAATCTCAAAGATCCGCTTATCTTCACGGGGGTGAACGCCATCTTCCTTCATTGTAGGATTTATCATCAACAAGGCGAAAAGGAGGCATATTATACCTACTATAGCCGTAAACTGTTCACGTCCTTTCAAATCGCTAAAGACGCACCAAAATGCATTCATATCAGCATTCTTTTCATCTTCTAACCTTTCCTTCACCTCATCCAAGTGTCCCAAAGCGAAATGTGACAATTCATGAAGCATCATGAAGACAATGCTGTAGCAATAAACAGCATTCACGGCCCCCTCGTATTTACCATGAAGATTAACCTGCGAGAAATCCGAAGGGTTGAAATGCTCTGTAGTATTTCTTAGGCGGCGAAGCAGAGAAAGCTCATTAATAATCGATTCCTCGAATAGTTTGGGATCCATCAGCGGCATCGTACGACTCATGTACTCAATATACTGCTGCGCGTTCATGCCATCCGGCAACGAGTATTTGCTCAATAATTCTTCAGGAGTCATTTGCGAGACCATTTCGGCGATCTTTACATAGTCCTCGTATTTTACGCCAAATTGATTGCACTGCTGTATTATGGTCCCGAGATCAATACTCTTTAATGCTATATCGTTCAGCAACCAGACGAACTGCATAAATGCAGCGGAAACAGTCACATAAATATCGCCATCAAGAATGTCTTTTTCAATACGAGCACACTCTGTCATTCCTCTACCATCATCAATCAAATTAACAGTGTTCTTTAATCCTTTATTGATGCAGCCCGGAATATCAGCGGTAATAATTCTACCCAACTTTTCAGAGACTCGATAGTTCAGTCTATGAATTGGGAATACTGTGGTAGATTCTGTTATATCCATTACTATTTGATGTAGCCCCAGACTCTAAATATCAACCAGTCACGTACTATCATGATCACCTTAATTCAATCACTATACTGAATTATAAACGATATTGCCGGTCAAGCCGACAATGTAAAAAAAAAGGAAATTAATTCTTCAAAAACGCCGATAATTACCAATTCGCACAACCGAGCCCAAAACAAGAGAAATCCGGCTACTCATACTGATTCTTACGCCTGTACTTCTCCCCCACTTCCAGCAACTTTTCAAACAAGGCCACTCTGTCTTCTTTCATCTCACCTGCATTCAACAACTTCTTGTTATGCTTGAGCCAGTTGCAGTACTTGAAACGTTCTTCGGGGTTGTGGCGGGAGGGATTGCGGTGATTTGACTCGATGAAGTCTTTTATCTCGATGTTCCTTTCCAGCCATCTTTCCTCCTGGGTCATTGACTACTCCACCCTCGTCACCAACTCCTCCACCGGCTTCCGTACACCATGCATGGCCGAAGGCTCGCACCCAGCCGCAGGATAGCCCACATTGATCATGGCCACCAGCTCATTGCTCTCAGCGCCCGGGAGGATGTCGCGCAGCAGGGACGGATCGAATGAGCCAACCCAAAGGGTGGCCAGGCCCTCGTTCTCTGCCGCCAGCATCAGATACGTGGCGACGATGGCGGCGTCCACCTCAGCGCCGTTCTTGCCGTCGTAGCGCCTCACCCACGCGTCCTCGGGCCGACAGCCCACGACGAGCAGCAGCGGAGCGCCATAGTTAGACCGCGTGACGCCCTTGATGGCCTCCAGCGTCTCCGGACGGGAGACCGCCCAGATATGCACCGGCTGCTTGTTCACCGCCGTCGGCGCAATCCGCCCGGCTTCCAGGATGCGGTCCACCTTCTCCTGCTCAACCCCCTGCGCCGCAAACGCGCGACAGGAGTAGCGGCGATTCAATACGTCATTGAATTCCATATCGCAAACGAAATCAAATCTGCTTCAGTATATCCTCCTCCCCCAGCGGTTCATAAGCACCGTCCTTGCATTCCAGAATCACCGTGCCGCTCTCCAGCACCTCCACCGTATGCCACTGTCCAAGAGGAATATTGAGGGCCACACAGGGACCGCCCGGGGTCAGGTCGATAACCTCCGTCACCTCGCCGCTGTCGCTATAGAATATCTCCCTCAGATGCCCCCGCAGGCACACCACCGTCTCGGAGCTCTTAGTATGCCGATGGATGGGCAACGGGCTGCCCGGCTCAATAGCGTTGAGCATACGCTGGGTGCCATCCGCGGCAGAATTACGAAGGTCGAGATTCATCCGCAGGCGCGGCGAGGCTTTGGCCTGAGCGGTCAGTTCATCCAACAACTTTGTATCAATAATCATATTGTACTCTGCTTTATAATTATCATGAAGCACTAAATAGCAAATAGATGATTATCATTCTCTATCTTCGTGACTGGACATAAACGAAATAGTGCAACTATTTCATGTACTTATTCTCGTATTCCTCAATAAACTCCTTGGCCTTTAATCTTATCCTTATAGGAGAATTATACTGTAACAATAAACTCTTATACTCTGGCCACCTTCCCTTTTTATAGAACGCCCTTGGATGCCTCGCGCAATCAAGAGACAAGGGTTGAAGCATTACTTTTCTAACTCTCTCTGCGATCTCGTCATTCTCGGCATGGGCCAATGCTTTTTCCAGGATTGGGTAAGCATCTTCAGCAAATTGATCCGTGAAAGGCGCTTTCCAAACCCTATTGAAGCATTTCATATGCTTATTACCATCCACAAGAGAAAGACAAAGATTGTAGTAGTCCATAATATCCTTTGCGGCTTCTCCATAATAATCGTTGATAAACTGTGATATTAGTTTATCAGTATCTTGATATGGATCCCACATAAGCTGCCCCAACAACCAACACGTTAGCTCTTCAAAAGGGCTTCCAATTCCAGCAGCGTTTGCCTCTTCAAATACTCCTATTGCATTATGCTCGGCAAAAGTCCTTAAATTAGGTCCAAGGACTTGAATATTGGGGAACGGAGCCGAATAATTGCGATAATTGACGATATAGTCCCAAATAAAAAGGTTATTGGTTAGCTCGCGCCAGTCGGAGATGTCTCTCATATAAGAAGCATTATCTTTATTACATTCCGATGAGAGAGGATGTGCAAAGCAACACTCAATGTCACACAAGCGTATTACTACGTTATCATCGGGCTTAATCTTTTTGGGGGCCTGGCGAGTATATAAGTATGCGAAGGTTCCTATAAACTTATCTGGATGAGTCTTTTTTACTTCCCTTGCCACCTGATTAACGAACCATACCATCAAGCCTGAGTGTCCACCGTACTTACGCTCCAATGCGGCACATTTGCTACAAGTACAATAATCCTTGTTATCGTTCTGTGATACATCGTATATCAAGTAATTAGGATTATGTTCGATTACGGATAATATCTCCTCAGTCACTATTCTCAAAACATCTGGATTGGATAAACACAACTGACCGTTTTCCACCCGCCGAAAAAATCGGTATGAGAAAAACTCTGGGTGATCTTTGAAGTATTTCTGAGCTGGAAGAAGTTGAGAAAAAGAATGAACTCCCCAGTAAACTGGCGCAATGCCATAATTATCTCCTTTTACATGACACGGCACATTCATCAAATTATGGGCAAACCAGTGAGTGTCCTGAGCACAATAGAAATCAGTGTAGCGATATCTAAGTTTTGGCTCTTCAGAAATAAATATATCCGTTAGTTCAAAATGCTCTCTCTGAGGAACTTTAGTTACTTTCGGGGTATACCACTGTACGTCAAAACACTCCTGAAGGAATCTGAATACTCCATACATAGTTCCCCTTGCCTTCCCACCATAAATAACTAAGTCCCGGCCTATCTTACGAATTGTAAAGCCCTCAGAATCATCAGCATATTGACGCATTCCATCAAACACGGAATAACTCTCGTCGTATCCAATATATACATTCTGACGACCGGGCCTGGAAGACACTTTGAAATCAGCATTGCTGATTTGTTTTAGGTAATCCTGTAATTCTATAGCCGCCGTTTTTTCAGTCGCAGATGCGTTGGGAGAAACCACAATAGTATACCCCGTTTTTCCATCTTTGAATAGAAAATCAGAGGTCTTGCCATGGACGGGGATTGAGATTATGGTTGACACAGCCAACAGTTTCAAATTCAACAGTGTACAAAAAACACAACAGAGCCAATTCATAATCATATCGAACTTGGTTTCAATAGATGATTCCATAAGCCATACCCAAAGGCGCACCACATGCTTTCTTTATAGCATAGCCTTTACTCCCAGCTATTTGCTTTCCAGCGGTGATATGCTTTACTGTCCCGGGCTCGATGGCATTGCGCTGCGAGCCGTCTGACGGCGAGTTACGGAAGTCGAGATTCATTCGCAGGCGCAGAGGCTTTGGCCGCAGCCGCCAAGTTATCCAGTATATGCTGATCGACAATTATACGTACGTCATTTACTTTCAATTCCGAACACTTTCCTTACAATTAATGCCAAACCCGCACCAACAACTGCACCCGTCGTATTCATAGCCAAATCCGTCAGCTCAAAAAAACCTACACGAAGAATAAACTGTAATAACTCGATGCCTAAAGAAAAACCAAATGCAACCAAAACCACAAAAGATATTCTTCGCCCAACACTATATTTTTTTGTCTCCGTCAAAAACTCCGACAATAAGAAACCAAAGGGGATAAAAGCAAAGAGATTTAGCAGAATTTGAACACGATGCTCTTCGCTACCATGAAAAAAGCGATTATACTCTGCAACAAAGTCACATCTGCTCATACTGTAGGGGATACTGTTACCCATGCGATTCAGCACTGCTGTATCAAGCAATAAAAAACCCAAGAAAACCGTGATGCCCAAAACTAAAGAACCGCGGACGCAGCACTTTTCTCGGGCTAAAACAAACGCCGTTAAGGTAAGAGACATAAGACCTATAGTCGCCAAATGCCCCCATGAGATACTCGAAAAAGCATCTCGAAAGTAAATCTGAATAATATACCGAACAGTCGAATAGGACATATAGAAAGCTCTTTATCAATTCAAAACAAATAATTGTTTTATTAGCTTTTTCAGATTAAGTGTCATTTTGATATTCCTCAATCCGCCCCAACAATTCGTGAGACTATAAAGACATCCAATTAGAGTACATAATAAAAGAGTCAGATGTGAACTCTGTTACCCCCCATGACACCAATTTCCTAATATCCCTTCCATTTTGACCTATTGAATATGCCGAAGCAACAATCCCCTCTTTCGTAACAGATTTAACCTTTTCCTCTTCCCAATTATCCATGGGCAATTCTATACCAAGCGAAACATTTTGAAAGTCTAATCGACGTAACGCATTTATTATTTCTTCTATTGGTCTAGTAGGTGGCGCATCATAAACATACCGATGAATGTCAGCCCCAAAATAAGAATAAGCTTTTCTGAGCACATTCGCGTCAAATGCTTTAATAGTACACTTTTTTATAAGATTAAGTTCCTTTAGTTTCTTCCTGACATACTCCCAGCCGGCATTACTAAGCATCGGGTGAGTACTAAAAGTTGGAGCCATATCATATTTGGAACAAACCGCCAAAAAATCATCCATCGTACATATTTGAGTGTTTTTCCACTCTAATCCCTTATAGATACCTGCGTCGTAAGTACTAAGTATCTCATTTGAATACATGGCATGAAACTCTTCTGCACTAAAGCCAATTATAGTTTTTCCATCATCTGATGATAGACGTGGATTATTCTCATGATAACAAAAAATAACACCATCCGCACTTTCAATGGGCGTCACAACACATGCGCGAAACCGGCACTTTCCACAGTAATCAAAGGAAGGCAAAGTATTTTCAGGGGTGAAAGGTTTATATCCTAAATGTGCATGAAAAGTAATAATTGAATCTGAAAAGATTTGGTTGGCACATTCTTCAAATGATAAGTGGTCAAATACAATAGAAGTAGCGCTAGTAGAAAGGCGCGCCTGAATACTCACATAATCGTTAATTAATGGAGGCAAATAATAGTCCATCGTATCTCTTGAATTTAAAACAGGGGCAATATATAATGGAATCGTCATTCCATTCTGTTTTTTATACTCAAAAGAAATATCAGGTATAACACTCTTACAATGTCGGCATTTCATTCGAAATAAATACGGGGCGTCAGTACCTTTTTTGTCCACAGGAAAAACAAGCAACACATTAGATCCAATCTCATGGACAGGAATATTCAAAAGCTTGTCCTCATTCATAAGTACGTATTGAGAATCCGAGTTAGAACATGATGTGAACACTATCCCCAAAAAGATAGCACAGTAACAACTTATCACTCTAATCATCAGATACCGCAAATATAGAACGAGCCAAACTATACGATTTTCTTTCTTTGTGTTTAGTGACATTTCCCTTAACAAAACGGGTTAATAAAACAAATGTGTATTATCTGTCAATATCGATTATTCATCAATGAGAAGATGGTCTTTCCACATACTACCATTACGCTCAAAACATGAACTATCATCATGCCCCAAAATCATTCAAATTATTCATTCCATAAAAAAACTATTCACATATCGCCAGCAACATACAATCTGCAAACTATAAACATCAAGAATGCCATTACTCACATACGTTTCCCGGTTCCAAAACAATGAAAAGTCAAAGACACTCTTTTTATTCCAAGACAAAACATTAAATGAGCTTCATTTTCAACCTTAGCAAGGCTTTTGCCTCCGCACAAGATTAATAAATAATGCTTCTATTTTATCATTTGAGATAGAGTAATGAGTAGTTGCTAAAACGATGCTTTTGTTCGCTTTGACACAAAAGTCAAAAAGAAAGAAGGCGCAGACGTAGGGAAGATGATAGTTAAACGAGCAAATTCTGCAAGACGGCGAAAAAAAGAAATAATCTGCTGAATATGCCTTGGATATTGTATCCTATGGCTTTCTTCTTTATTATGGCCGAAATTGCCTGAATGGAGAATCAGCCCAAGAATGCGACGAGCTTTTCGATGATACTTTTCAGAAGTCGAATAACAAGGCATAGCCTCCACCGGCATCCCTAAGTAATCAACAGCAAAAGCAGCGAAAGAACGCCACACCGTATTAAGCCTCATTGAATACAAACGCTTCCCCAGTAAATCTACATCAATTACATCTTGATAGGTCCATAACAATCGACACCAATCAGAAATCTGCCTAAGCCCGACTCCCCCTATAAAGAAATGATCTATAAAATGAGAGAATACTATAAAAATATCATTATTAGGACTCGGAAGAAATACCTCCACAGCATCATTCTCCCAGATTCTGACTCCTCCATTATCAAAGATATCTCTTTGAATAGCATCAATTCCAGAATCAATCCTTCTCGAGATTAGAGTATGCATAGTCCCATGTAGTTCTACTACCCAGGGATTTATTGTCATCCCAAAATGTAATCTTGTCTTATCCTCAGATTCTAAATGAATAGCTAATGGGGTAAGATAGGAAATGGCTTTATTGTAATTGTTTGCATCAAGGAAAAAATCCACATCTCCGGACGATCTCCACAGAGGCCGAGCGTAGCATTGGGCGACACCTTGACCTTTTATGAGAACCGCATAAATGTCTGCTTCTCGCATTTTGTCCACAATCACACCTATGAAATAGTTCATCGCCAGATTTCTATTCTCAATCGATATCACACTCTCCATAAAAGGCATAACTTCCTGCTTTGTAAATCTGCAGTCCTCTACATGTTCTACACCTGCCGCAACCAAACCAACTACCGATTGCGCCTCAGCCAAATCATAAATGACAGAGAGATCAATAGGTTCGTATGCCGAAAGCCGGACTCTCTGCTCCCAGAGACCGGCTCTCACCAATGCCAAAAAAGCATTAACTTGTATTTCTCGCTGTTTCACTTTCCTAGCCAATAATCGCACTCTTTATTGTATCGACTATGTATTTTACATCTTCATTCGTCACATATGGACCAGCAGGCAGACACATGCCCACTTTAAAGACTGCCTCAGAATTGCCATTCACAAAAGCGGGTGCACCGGCATAGACTGGCTGCTTATGCATTGGCTTCCAAACAGGCCGCGCTTCAACGCCTGCCGCATCCAAAAAGACACGGAGGGCTTCTACATTGTCATTAGGCTGGCAATCAGTAGTGGCAGATTCCGCCACATGAATCACGCCTGCGGCACCTCCCACAGCGCCCTTGACTATAGTCTTGTACGCATTCTCTTGCCCCTTAATCTTCACGTCCGAGTCAACTGTTATCGTACATAGCCAGTAGTTAGAATCATACTCCCCAGTAGCCGGTTGAGCATGAGCATGAATGCCTTGCACATTAGCAAGCAGTTCCTCATAAAGCATCTGGATATGCTTGTGGTGGGCGATATGGTTATTTGCCACCGTCATCTGACCTCGGCCTATACCTGCACAAATATTGCTGAGACGATAGTTGAAGCCTATCTTTTCATGCTGATAGTATGGATAGCTCTCACGGTACTGCGTTGCATACATCATAATCTCACGCCACTCGTCATTGTTTGCGGTAATCAACGCTCCTCCACCTGATGTCGTAATCATCTTATTTCCATTAAAAGATAGCACGCCATACTTACCGAATGTGCCTAATACTTGGCCATTGTAGCGTGATCCAAAGCCCTCGGCAGCGTCCTCAATCACGGGAATACCATACTTGTCGGCAATTGCCATAATCCGATCAATCTTGTAAGGCATGCCATAAAGAGCAACCGGGACAATAGCCTTAGGCTTCTTACCCGTCTTTGCCATGCGGTCTTTTATAGCCTCCTCAAGCAACTCGGGATCCATATTCCAGGTATCCTTCTCCGAGTCGACAAACACAGGTGTTGCGCCCAAATAGGTTATAGGATGCGATGATGCACAGAATGTAAATGATTGAACGCAAACTTCATCACCAGGACCAACACCACAGGCGATTAGCGCAAGATGCACAGCCGCTGTCCCTGAAGACAACGCCACCACCCGCTTATTCTGTCCAACGAATAACTCAAGATCCTTCTCAAATCCATTCACATTGGGGCCAAGGGGCACCACCCAATTCGTATCAAACGCCTCCTGAATAAAAGCCTGTTCTTTGCCCGACATATGAGCAAGGCATAAATAAATCCTTTTTGCCATATATTGATAATAAATTAAATTCTAAACCTAGGGCCAAACCGTTCAAAAGCAGCCTGTTCCAACATCTCCCGATCATCTGGATGTGCGATGGTGATTAACAGTTTAGCGCGTTCTTGAAGTGATTTCCCATAGAGGTTCACAGCTCCAAAATCCGTCACTACCCACTGTACATCCGCCCGTGGGGTCACCACGCCAGCACCTGGCTGAAGTAGCGGAACTATCTTTGGCCTGCCCTTATTTGTTCGGGAAGCCAGCGCAATAATCGCCTTTCCGCCTTTTGACATCTTAGACCCACGCACGAAATCCAACTGTCCACCAGTACCAGAGAAAATCCGGGCACCTATGGAATCCGCGCACACCTGCCCCGTCAAATCCACCTCAACAGCAGAATTAATGGATATCATGTTGTCAATTTGAGCGATAATCCATGGATCATTAGTGTACTTGATGTCCTTCATTAGCACATCCGGGTTGTGATCAATGAAATCATACACCTTTTGCGAACCAAGCAGGAAGGACGCCACAACTTTCCCCCTATCAATGGTCTTACATGCGCCATTGATGACACCTTTCTCAATCAGGCGAAGGACTCCATCTGCAAACATCTCAGTATGAATGCCCAGGTTCTTGTGGTCTTTCAGCTGGTATGCCAAGGCATTCGGTAACGCCCCTATGCCCATCTGAATGCAAGCGCCATCCGGGACTAATTCAGCGCAATTCTTACCAACCTGTTTATCAATCTCAGAGGGCTCAACGAAATCCTTGGTAATCAAAGGAGTTTCATCGTACACCAAATGGTTAAACATGCAAATAGGCAACAAATCCCCACATGCAAACGGGACATGCGGATTCACCACTGCGATCCTTTCCCGTGCCACCTCGATGGCGGCAATCGAACAATCAACCGATGTCCCAAGCGATACCATCCCATTTTCGTCCGGCAAGGAGACCTGTACCATAGCCACATCGCAAGGCAAGGCACCAGTGCGATACATAAACTGTGACTCAAACAGGTGAGACGGCAAATAATCCGCATACCCTGCATTAACATTCGCACGAACGTTCGGGCCTACAAAAAATCCCTGATCGAAGAACACGCCAGCATACTCTGGGCTACTGTACGGAGCATCTCCTTCCGTATGGAAGTGGTGGAAGTGCAAGTCTTTCAGCGTCGGATCTTCATCTGCCCGACGTTTCAATGCGGACACCAAAGCATGTGGCACGCTGGATATAGCGCTCAGATGTATATGGTCACCACTATTGACGTACCAAACAGCCTGGTCTGCAGATATGTAGTTTAAGTTACCCATTCCTCACCTAACCGAGAATCCTCCGTCCACAAACAAGTTCGCGCCTGTCACCCACCTTGAAGCGTCGCTCAAAAGATATATACAAGCGTTGGCTATGTCAGTGGTTTCACCCAAGCCTAGAAGGTGTTGTGCTTCCAAAGCAGCACGCTTTTCAGGATCTTTCATATGAGGAAGATTCATATTAATTGGCGTACAGATGGCTCCGGGGGATATGGAGTTTACACGCACGTTTTTCCTTGCTAGTTCGCAAGCCAAGTGCTTGGCAAGATTCAGTAAGGCCGCCTTAGTCATTCCATATGTGGACTTACCTACTTCTCCAAAGCTGCCAGCCACTGACGAGAAGAACACAATACTTCCACCTTCCTTGGAGAGGTTGCCCATCTTGGTGCATTCTTGGGCAAGGAAGTAACCGGTATAGACATTAACCTGGAAGAACTTATCTAACTCCTCGGGTTTGGTCAGTTTGAATAGGTTAGTTGTAGAGATACCGGCACAATTCAGCAGTCCGTGAATGCGACCAACTTTCTCTACAGCGTCTTTGATAATCCCACCAACTTTCTCATAATCTAGCAGGTTGACCGAAGCCCAGTAATGTACTTCGGGATGCTCCACCATTGTCATGGTTTCCTTCAAGCCCTCCTCATTCATATCCAAAAGAATGAGTTTGCCCCCCATCTGGGAACAACTGATGGCGCACTGCCGAGCAATACCCGAAGCCGCCCCTGAAATAACGATGACTTTCCCTTCAAGGGAAAAAGGATTAAACGGCTTTTCCATGTTCTACTTCAACTAAATCACTGATTTTGCAATCCACAAAGGGAACAACCCCCGTTGCCCAAGTCATACCAACACCAAAAGCGGTGAGAAGAAGTTCTTTTTTGCCATCCAGTTTGCCCTGTAGCTCGCTCACGATGGTCAAAGGAACGGATACAGATGAGGTGTTACCGAACTTGGCAATGGTAGAAGGTATCTTGGCATTGTCCAACTTCATCTTCTTGGCAATGTAGCCATTGATGAAGTTGTTGGCCTGGTGGAACACCACATAGTCAAAGGAGTCCAGATCCTTACCAGCGTAAGCAACTGTGTTTTTGATGTCGCGAGGTATCTCACGAATCACGAAGTTGAACACATCGCCACCTCTCATATAGCCTTGCTCTTCGCTCCGCATATTGCCGTAATCGTCAATGACTCGTTCTACTACGGTCTCAGCGGAGCTCATCTTACGATAGCCGCCAGCCGGAATCATAATCAGGTCTGCACGGGAGCCGTCAGAATTCATGGAGAAGGTACTCTTGCCGAACTTCGAGTCACGCTCAATCAGTGCAGCCACACCGCCGTCACCGAAGAGAAATGCACTTCTGCGATCACGAGGAGAGTACACCTTGGAACGGGTTTCGCCATCCAGCAACAATGCTTTGCAAAGCCCACTTCTCTCCATCAATCCATAGACAACAGACAATCCGTACATGAATGCGGAACAACCAAGATTAATGTCAAAGGCAATGGTTGAATTGGGTAGTCCCAGACGGTGCTGCAACGTGCAAGACGTAGCGGGCATCCTGTAATCAGGAGTCTGCGAGATGAACACCAATAGGTCTATCTCTTCTCTGTTGATATTGTTGTCTACTATCAACTTTTCAGCGGCAGCAAAGCAAAGGTCAGAAGAGCAAGTTTCCGAATCCGAAAAACGACGTTCTTCAATTCCAGTCTTTTCTACTATATCATTCGCCTCTTGTGCACTGAATACTTCTGTGTACTCGCGGTTCTTGATAACCCGTTTAGGAACAGCTGCCGACATCGCGGTGATGCCGACGCCCTCGAATTGGATGTATGCCATGCGTTACTTACTTGTTGGTACAGGCATCATACACAGCCTGCACGGTGCGCAGTTTCTTGAACTCGGCTTCTTCTATCTGAACATCATACTCTTCGTCCATCATAGCAATAACAGACAGGTATGCAATGGAACTCCACTCGTCGTAGTTGCGAAATTCGTCCTCCATCTTGATCTCTCCTTCACGCTCAAGTGCTTCTGCGAATAATTCGATAAACTTTTCCATGATTAAACTCTTTAAATGATTATTATTCAATTATTACTTTCTTTGCTGGATTACCCATATACAACGTATCATCCTTGGCCCTGCGCATAAGGACACTGCCGGCCCCAAGTTTTATACCATTCCCCACTTTAAGTTGCTGCAAGACAATGGAGCCGACCCCGAAGAAATTGCAGTCACCAATGGTCACTTCACCGGAAATCTTCACAGCAGGCATGAAGGAGTTATAATCCCCCATCCGTGCATCGTGTCCCAAGCCGATACCAGTATTCAAGATGTTGAAGCTTCCCATATTCACATTGCAGGAAATCGTACAATTCCGCTGGATAATGTTACCGTAGCCCATGCTATAATTATCAGGGTCGGAGATGTTGAAGTCTGGCGAGATGAGGTTGGGGAACTGCAGCTTTTCGTTCACAGAGAGGATATCCACAATCTTCTTCACTGTCTTGGGCGCGCCAATGGCGATGGCTACAGACATTTCATTGTCACAGTTCGCCAAGTCATGGACATTACCCAGCACGGCCCCATACTCATTCTTTGTACCGACTTCAATGCCGTCGTCGTAGAAGCCTACAAGGTTCCACTCAAGCTGCACCGCATTGATGCGCTTAATCAGACAGGCCACCTCACGACCAAGACCGCCTGCACCAAATATTACAATATCTTTCATATTAGTTGCTTCCGTTAAAAGGTTCCATGGTCGCCGATGTCGCGGAGTTAATATCCTTCCTCATCAACACATTCTTTATTGTGATGAATATTACTTTAATATCCGTCCAGAGAGTGCAATGATCCACATACCATACATCAAGTTTAAACTTCTCAGTCCAGCTAATGGCGTTGCGCCCGTGACACTGTGCCCAGCCGCTGATACCTGGACGCACTTCATGTCTGCGCATCTGTTCCGGACTATACAACGACAAGTACTTAGGCAGCAGAGGCCGGGGGCCAATAAGCGACATATCCCCCTTAAACACGTTTATCAGTTGTGGCAATTCATCAATAGAGGTACTGCGAACAAACTTCCCCACCCTAGTCAGACGTTGCGCGTCTGGTAGCAGATTACCTTCTACATCTCGTTCGTCCGTCATAGTCTTGAACTTGATTACCCGGAAAATCTTTCCGTCCTTACCTGGACGCTCCTGCGTAAAGAAAACGCCTGCTCCTTTATTGGCAAAGTGTAACCATATAGCGACAATGGCTAGAAGCCACCAGATAAGTAGCAACGCTATCAATGCAATGGAAAAATCCAAAATGCGTTTGAAGAAATGCTTATACATTGTAATTAGGCTGGTAATAGCTCATGATAATAATCCACCCATAATTGAGTCATCTTCTCTCCGTCAAAGAATTCCATCACCCTCTTTCGGCCAGCAACTCCCATTTCACGCATTAATTGAGGGCTATCTACCATCTTTTTCATTGCATTATATAGACTATTGACATCACCGACATTACAACGAAGACCGGTTATGTTATCAACCATTGCATCCCTCACGCCATAAGCATTTGAACAAATAACAGGAAGCCCCAAAGCAGAAGCTTCTATAACGCTAGAACCAAACCCTTCACGATATGTTGGTAAGACAAAAACATCACCGGCTTGAAGCATTGTATGAGGTTCTCGTGTTAGGCCATAACAAAGATAATTAGTTCTTTCCTTTAGATGAACATATTCTTTAAAGCGAGAAGCAATATTCTCCTCATCCCTACCAAATAAAAGAAGAAACACATCATTTCGTTCAGAAGCAAGATTATCAAATGCTGGTAATAAATCATATAAACCCTTATCGTGGTTAAGTCGTCCCATAAATACAAAGACTGTCTTATTTCCACATCCCACCTTATTCCTGGCAGAATTGCGCGCCTGATCACATGGAACAAATCGATGAAGGTTTACCCCGCATATTGAGCCGTAACCAAGAACTCTTGAGTTCTTTTCTTTTAGAACCCCCTGCTGAATAAGAAACTGCCGCTGTCCTTCTCCATCAACTAAAAAATTATTGCCAAACAAGACAATCATCTTGTCCATAAATTTCAGCAGCCACCGTAAAGGCCCTTTTTTATTCGCCCAGACCTGACCCGTAAAAATATGGATACGAATAGGGATCCTTGCTAAGAATCCAGCTAGTGCCGTCAAAAGGCCAGCTTTAGGTGTAACAGAGTGAACCGAATCAAATCGTTCTCGTTTAAAATACCCTGAAAGTTCCCCTAATGCCATTAAATCATTTATAATCGAGATACCTCGGCATATATTAACACATTTATAGCCCTCATGAGAAACTAGAACCTTGGATTCATCAGCTTCGCTTGACACATAATAGACATGATAGTTTTCACTCAAAGCTGCCATATGGTCTTTTAGAAAAACATTCGCAGTTCCTGGTATTGCTGTAACAAAACAAATCTTCTTCATAGTAATTGGTCTCTAATGTACTTTATGGAAATGCCTATAAATAAACGTTGGGACAAAATACTTTATTAATGGAGAGATTGCATAAACCTGGTAATACCAAGGTAAACCAATCATCTTGTATCCTATATGTTTGACATATGCTTCGTTCTTTCTTGTCATCCAATCTCGTCGCCTAATTGCATTTCTGTCGTCACGCATCATATACAGACATTCATCAAGCATATACAGCTTCTCCCCTGAAGAGAAAACCTTAAACCATAAGTGATAATCCTCGACTCGAAGCAACTTGTCATTCACCGAGTAACCGCCAACTTGTTTTATTACTTGTGTGCGTGCCATACACGGAGCATGGCAAATTGGAGTTCCATGAACAAAATCAATCGCTTTTATCTCACCTTTACCTTTTCCACGACGAAACGGTCCTCCCTCATCAAAATAAATCATCGGAGAACTTACTACAGCATATTCAGGGTGAGCATCAAGAAAGCATATTTCTTTCTCAAAACGAGATGGTAACGAGATGTCATCGCCATCCATTCGTGCCACATATTCTGTATCGGCGTAATCCAAACAGCGATTTAAAGTATAATTCAATCCCTTGTTGTGTTCATTATGAATAATAATGAGATTACTGTGCTGTCTTGAGTATTTTTCTGCTACTTCAAGGGTGTTGTCCTTTGAGCCATCATCACAAAGAACGATTCTAAATCCCTTGTATGTCTGCGTCATCAAAGAATCCAAAGCTTCAACTAAAGTGGATGCACAGTTATATGCACCGATAAGAACAGTAATTCGAGTTTTCGTTTCGCTATTCATATCCCAATATCTTCATATACTCATTTTGCAACAACTTCGTCCCATCATTAATATCATAAAAATCGTCCGAAAATTTCCGCATTATTTGTTCACGGCTTGGGTATGAAATGGGCCTCAACGTGCATTCAACCCAATCACATATGGCATCATCTGTAATGGGCAGGAAAGTCATTAGACCAACATTTCTATCGCAGGTGTGGTCAATATTATCACTGAAAATACATTTAACGCCCATCGCCTGTGCCTCCGCGGCTACCACTGGTAAACCCTCATGAATTGAAGGGAGCAAAAAAGCATCAAACACTGATAAAAACAAAGGTACATTCCTTTGAAGCCCTGTAAACATAACGCTATCGGTAAGATTCATAGCTCTCACCTGCTCTTTAACCCCATACATCAAATCACCATCACCGACAAGCAATAAAACTGCGTTCGGATTTTTTTCATGTATTTTTTCAAAAACTCTTATTAAGAAACCATGATTCTTAGGCGGAGTGAATTGGGCTACGCAACCAACCACATACGTCTCTTGATTTATCCCATACTTTTGCTTCAACTGAATTATCTCATCATCTGAACTTCTTTTATAATAATCGAAGTCCACACCATTTGGTATAACGACAAAACTATTTGTCCCATAACAAAACAACCCAGCTTCGTTTCCGCACGCCATCAATCGAGAAGAGAAGTGGCGTGACATCCATCGTAGTATAGGCATTACACGATTCATCTTGGGATTCATACACTTAGTCGTATGCGCATGACAGACAATTAAACGGGCTCCATACAACTTGCAGATTAGTGCCAACAAGCCAGTTAAATGTCCATTATGGATATGGACTATATCATATTTAGTGCCTTTGATGGCGGTCTTATACTGCTTGATATATCTGATTATCCCTATTTCATGTGCTTGCCGGAAATAATAAACTGAAGAATCGGACACTAAAGGGTCGCTTGACGCCTTGTCTCTTTCATCAAAATGTGTAATAAAGTCGAAATGAAACTTATTCCTGTCGAACCGCCGATAATAATTCAGCAGAAAACTACCCACCCCTCCACTATATAGCGCGGGCACAATATGTAGTATCCTATACTTCGCCATTGGTTATGATTTCATTTATGATAATAAATACCAGCACACACAGAGCGATATAACTCCCTATTCATAATAAAGATCTGTCCGACTGTTCGATCTTAATCGTTTGAGCCTAACCGATTCTATCAGAGAATATGTATGTTTCATCTTATATCTCAAAAGCCAAAAGGTCATTTTTGAATACTTATCTCGAAGCCTATCCCCTTTGATAAAAGAGCGAATTGATTCAGCGGAAACAGATTGAATGAAATCTGGGACATTCTCATATTGAGATACAATCTCATTAATAACCTTCGGAGAAGCAATGGGAGCATTATTGACAGATGCACTAAACAGATTTACCAAAAGATAACGAAGGAAACGATCAATATTACGCTCAGTATTCTGCCGCACATAATCACGCATTAGTGAATAAAAACTTAGATTCCTTTTTGTAATATCACCGTCCGAACGTGACTTCGTGATTGAGGATTCCCTCTCTCGATAATAATACATACAATCCTCAATTGTTACAATTCGTTCAATAAAGGAGAATAGTCTTACCTGAAACCAGTAGTCCTCTTGCGCAACGATACTTTTATGTTCAAAAGTTAAACCATGCTCTTTTATTACATTCGCTTTGAAAACCCTATTGCAAGAAGAATCAAGAGCAGCAGAATAAAAATATATTTGTGATTCTGGAGAAAACTCTATAATCTCATTGTGATATCTTCTAGACTTATACTTATTCTCTCTATTAAACACTTCAAAGTTGCAAATTGCAACTGAAGAATCCGTTCTTTCTATTGCTGATATAAGTTTAGAAAACATATCAGATGAAACATAGTCATCCGAATCTATAAAACTAATATATTGACCACACGCATTCTTTAGACCAGTATTACGAGCTGCAGACAAACCTTCATTTTGTTGATGGATGACACATATCCGTTTATCCGTCATAGACAGTTCATCGCACAATTCTGAAGATCCATCTGTTGAGCCATCATCAACAATAATAATTTCAAAATTTGAATAGTGTTGCCGAACAAGTGACTCAACACACTCTCGTATGTACCTCTTCACATTAAATACTGGAACGATAATTGACAACTTTTCCATTTAAAAAGAATTTTTCGTTCAAATACTGTATTATCAAGAACAATAGTAATTTCCATAAATTAGGCATCATTATCGTTGTGTTCAAACACATGAATAATGAGAAAATAACACATAACATGATTGCCCCATATAATGAATACACTGTCTTTGACTTTTTCGCAAAACGTTCGCTTTCAACAGCTATAATTGTCATTATTATTGACAATACTGGCGCCCCAAGAATACCAAAATGAATAACAGATTGAGCCAAAAGAGGACATATTTGGTCCGTTCTTCCTAAAGCATCTAGATACATAGCTTCTGTGGAGAAAACATCTGTATTGAAGAACCTGGAAACGACTGGCATATTGCCGAAAAAATCCGTCAAAGTACTCTTTACGGATAAAGCATTTGTATTTCCTCTCAAGATAGATAACGCATTGGTTACTCCATCTACTCCACCAAAATAAGCATTCAAAGACTCATTAGTAAGGAAAAAAGAAGAAAATGAATTAAAAGAGACATCAACAATCCCAAATTTAACGAAAGAGCCCAAAACAACACTTATAGGCATCGCAATAAAGGCAAAAGAAATAATACCCTTCCTATACTTTGGGAAAGACTCAAGAAGTAAATAAACTGTTGGGATGCCAACAAATAGAAATTTCCACCTATGAACATTTGTCTCTCCAAAGCTAGTAATGTAGATATAGAACAATGCAAATAACACTGACAGCAATAAAGCAAAACTTCCACCGCCCTTCAAATTCCTAAGTTTTGTTATGATACTTGAATAAATAACCATAGTACCTAGAGCGAACGTCATAGTAATTATCCCGGATAAAGATTCTGCTTCTGTGCCATAGAAAATAAAAACAGAGAACAGAGAAGGGAACAATAGCCCCAAAATGACCGTGATACAGATAAGGACTATATTCAGCGCCCCCAATTCGTTACTCTTATAATTGCACGATTCTTTTATATTAAGATTACGAACTCTTCCTGAATACAATGATAAAAACACAACAACAACAATCACCTCATAGATCATCAGATAGATAGCTTCGCTTGAACAGTATAATTCAGTACCGACAACAAGTGTCATTGGATATAAAGCGTACCTAACAAGACAAACACTATTAATTAAAATGACTGACAATGAAAGAAATGATTTCTTTAAATTACTACAGACTCTTAGTGCTGCCGCATATGAAAGCGGAAGAAGATAAACAGGCTTTCCAGCAACACCAATCTTAATATAGCAAAAAAGAAACGCTACTATCGAGATAACGAAAAAGATATTGTATATTACAGTAGAAACGGGAGGTGCATTTTTCATACTAAGAAGCAGTTAGTTTTGATGTTTTATAATTCTTCTCTACATCTAATGATTCTCTTGAACCAATACATGCTTCATCACCTTACAATGTGCTCTATTGACAAAACTGTCTATCTATAGAATTATTTAGAAAAGCGAAATAAGTGAATTTAAAACGTTTAGAAAAAAAGCCCGAATCTCCTGTCGGATCCCCTCTGGTGCTCGCAAATACTTATTCTCCACCTCTAAATATGATTTGACATTAAAATCACGAATGAACAATTTATGTTGTAGCTTTTTCTTCGTTGGGTGAGTATAAGCAAAATTATTATCTATAGCTACTTCAATTGGGTATTCCTCTATTTCAATATCGGAAGCTATTTCGTGAATGTAGCTTTGACCTTTTTCCGAATTAACAATCATCATTGAATACCCCTTACGGAAATCATTTAACCCTCTCTTTAAGGATGATAGTCCCCAAAAATCACCAAGGGTAATGTCACTTACACGTTCACGACGAGCGAACTTACACTCATAACAGCTCTCTCTAAAAACATTATAATTCAAGTATCCATTATAATAAGGAAACTCCTTTGAGCAACCGACATCAACCTCTACTTCCTCCTCACCATTATAAACATAACTGATCGAATAACAATGCAACTCACCCTTTGCTTTTTCTCTAAAGCTAAAGGCTTTAACTTTACACCCTCTTTTCTTCTCAAAAAGATTAATTGCATTGTTAAATAGCTTTTGACTTGGTACCCCATGACAAATAAAATCAACAATCAATAAATTATCATGTGGTTTTCGACCAAGGAAGTTATACAAGGCATGGCACTGACAAGGAGATCCGACAAATAGAACTTTTCCACTGATTAACTTCTCTTTTATTCTCTTAAAGATTCCTGTTGTATCAGACTGAATATATTTAGATTTCATCAAGGGCTTTACATCATCCATTGTGCTTGCTATTTGATGACGTAACTGTAAATCACTATCAAAAGCTGCACCTACAACTACGCCACCATGTTTTATCATGGTATCTGCTAAAAGGACAAATATAGATCCTGATGAACCTGCTTTACGCTGATTACTATTCTTATTATAGCAGCAGAAAAGTCTCTCTAATCCTTTTGATGCTTCACTATTAAGTGTAGGACAGACATTATTACAAAGACCACAATTGTTGCAATTAATAGCACTTACTTTGGGGACACGAAAACCTTTTGTGTCCTCTATAATAGTAATACAATGACGCGGACAGATATCAACACATGCACCACACCCACAACAATGCTTGCTAAAATCAAAATCAATCATTTCTTAACAATATCTCGTAACATAGAACTACTAATTCCTTCTGTATGAGGGAGATACTCAATTCTTGCTCCGTAGATAACAAATTCCCTTTCATACCGATTATACAGTTCTGTTCCCTTCCATTCATCTCCATGAAACATTACATCAAAATGTCGTTGCTTCAGAAATTCCAGTTTATCCATAGTAGTCTGTGGAACTACTTCGTCAACATATTTAATTGCGGCCACAATAGCTACCCGTTCTGCATATGGAATAATGGGAGATTTATTTTTGTATTCTCTTACCACCTCGTCTGTACTTACTCCAACTATAAGGTAATCGCATTTTTCTTTGGCTCTGCGAAGTATATTAAGATGACCGATATGAAACATATCAAATACACCTGTTGTATAACCGATTATCATTATATCTTGAGATGATGGTGTTAAAAACAAATAAAACTACGACTCCTGATCTTTCACGGTTACTATGTGAATTGGATTCTCAAAAGCCATTTCTTCGCCATTACTGAAAACGACTTTTTCAGGATAATGGCATCTCCTTTTCTGCTCAGGAGGTAACGACATGTAATTCTCCCCGTAAATAGATGTGAGCACTTTATTATATTCTTGTGGTACTATAAATAACTGATCCTCAAAAGGCATCCTTACACCTTCCCCATACCATTCAATTGGCATAGTTTGTTTAGAAAGGTTATACTGCGAGCCGAAATTAGCATAGTGTGTAGTTCCTTTCTTTCTCGCTGACTTCATGATACAAAGCATCATTCGTTGTAATTGTCTAATAGAGAAAAGACCTGCTATTAGAAGCTTCCAGCCCTTATCAGTTGAGTTCTTTGCCCAAACAATACTGGAAATGAAATTAATCCAAAGTTTTTTCTTCTCCAAAGGAAGAGAATACTGTGGAGACAGATCTAACGGAAAAATGTCAATAAATATCCCTGTTGGCGATAGCTTCTTCAGCCCTCGTTCTTTAAAAAGGGTTCCTCTTTTTATCACCTTTGCAAAGACTTGCCAATACTCTTTATTAGTGGTTATCCATTGTAATTCATAGCAAGAACTCAATTTATCATTTGCAATGGAAACAAAATGTTCAAAATCTTTACGAGGCATAGCAATGTCCAAATCATCATCCCATGGGATAAAACCTTTGTGACGGATCGAACCTAGTAATGAACCTCCAACTAAATAATATTTTATACCATTACTTACACAAACTCTATCTACTTCCACCATAATGGAAAGCAGTTCTGTGTGTAGTTTCGGGAGATAGTCTTGAGAAACCATTTTTATTCTTTATGAAACAATAAAAATATTTTACTAGTCACAAACCTCCGTTCATGAACAGTAAGGCCAAAGAAGTATATCGATAATGCGCAACAAAGAAGAGATGAAATAAGCACACATACAAATCTGAAAATAGACAAGGGCATATGGAAATAAATCAAAACAGGGACACATGCAGCCGTGATTGTAACTATTGATATCTTTGACAAGACTTGCTTCAGATACTCTAAAATGCTAAAACGAACAAAGTGGCTTGCAATAAAGAAATTGCTGACCAATGCTATAGATTCAAAGAATAGATATACAATAAAAGGTACGATAGGAGAGAGACCCAATTTGAGTAAAAAAAACGCAACGGGAAGAACGAGAAGTTTAATGGATGCAGCATATAGCTCATACTCTTTTATACGCCCGGTCGCCTTCATCGAAACAGCAAGAGGATTGGCCAAGCAGTTTACCCATGAAACGATCAAGATAAGACGAATAAACGTCGAAGTATAGTCTGGCACTTCAGTCAGCCACAAATCTAGAATAATATCTGTTTCTAAAAGAATAGGCAGTAGCGGCAACATGACTAAATAGAAAGAGAAGCGTGAACTCCTAAATAGCAGAGAGTGCATCTCTGACAGATTGCCGGCTGCATATGCTTTTGTAATCTGTGGATTAATAGCAGTTTGAAAATTCCGAACAAAAGTGACGACAGCATTCTGTACCTGTACGGCAATCCCACGAGCAGCATTGACAACTGGCATGAAGAACATGCCCAACAACACATTTATACCTTGAGTGACACAAATAAACGCCAAGTTACCAATAACGGTCCAAGAGGCAAAAGCCGACATTTCTTTGACAAGTTTCCAGTCCCAATAGTAATGATATTTAGATTCAGCAAAGTGTTTTTTACAATAAAAAGTGTACAAAAAACGAATAGAGGCTTGAAGAACCAGCATCAGTAACCCATACAGAATGAGCCTATCCATGGTTCCGATAAGCAACAAATAAGCTATCGCCAGCCGTCCTAAAGCTTCAACAATGGAAATCATGGCAAATGCTTTCATCCGTTCATGAGCAACAATAAGAGCATTATATGGAACACTTATTATAAGGATGAATAGAGATACTATTGATAACTGAAAAACCCAGTTGGCAGCAATCATTCTGTCAGGTGGAATAATCAATTTATGGTGAAGAAACCATAGTCCAACCGGCTCCGCGACGATAATAATGATTAAACCAAGAAAAAAATGAAGCAACAAACATGTTGAAAAAATCTTATTCGTATTGCCCTTCTCCCCTTTCCCTATCTCAAATGTTATATAGCGTTGAGTCGAATCGGCAAGTGTTCCATTTAAAAACTGGAACAATGCTGTAATTCCGCATACAAGATTGTATATTCCAAAATCTTGTACCCCAAGTGTCCGAAGAATGACCCTAGACGTAAATAAACTGACCGCCATGATAATAATCATGCGACCATATAAGAACAGGGTGTTTTTGGCTAAACGTTTATTATTTGATACATTATCAGGCATCTTGACAACCTCCTAGCAATGTTAACTATTGCTATTAGTCAAATTCTTGGTATCTGGAGTTCTGGCTCTTAAACTCTGGCACAATTTCCTTCATCCGTTTAACCATCTCTGGAATACATACTCTACGCGCAAGTGACTCAAGATCCTCAACCGCTTTTTCGGCATCTCCATATTCATATTCGCGAACTTTCGCAATTCTGATACGCTCATGAAAAGCCGGAAGTGTATTCTCCTTATCTGATAGAACTTCCTCGTACAGTTTCTCACCAGGACGTAAACCGGTATACTCAATCTTAATTTCTTTATCAGGAGTAAATCCAGCTAATGTGATCATCCTTCTGGCAAGCAAGTCAATCTTTACAGGCTTACCCATATCGAATACAAAAATCTGGTTACCTGCGGACATTGTTGCTGCTTCCATGACCAGACGGCAAGCTTCCGGAATTGTCATGAAAAAACGATTGATATCTGGGTGTGTCACTGTAACAGGACCACCCTTCGCAATCTGTTCGCGGAAACGAGGTATTACGCTGCCATTTGAGCCAAGGACATTTCCGAAGCGAGTCGTTACAAATTGTGTCTTACCTTGCTTTTCTCCTTTCTCTATGGCTAATCCGAGAGATTGGACGTAAATCTCCGCCAGACGCTTCGTGCAGCCCATAATATTTGTAGGGTTCACCGCCTTGTCTGTAGAGATCATAACCATTTTCTCAACATCATATTCCAGACATTTATCGGCAACGTTTTTTGTGCCAAATACGTTTACAAGAACCGCCTCACAAGGATTCTCTTCCATCAGTGGAACATGCTTGTATGCAGCTGCGTGGAATACGACCTGTGGATGCCACGACCTAAAAGCAAAATCGAGACGTTCAGGATGACGGACATCACCTATAAGGGGCACAAAATCTAAATCTTTGAAACGTTCTTCCAACTCAAGTCGAAGATTATGCATTGCTGTTTCAGCATTATCGTACAAGACCAACTTCTTAACACCGAAAGTAGCCAATTGCCGAACTAGCTCTGAGCCTATCGATCCTGCAGCACCCGTCACCATCACGACTTTACCCTGAAAGTTAGCCTTGATTTCATCTAAAGAAATAATTATTTCTTTACGTCCAAGAAGGTCTTCAACTTTCACATCTCGAGGATGAAAAAAGGACTTGCCATCTGACACTTCGTCCACACTCGGAATTATGAGGGTCTTCACTCTGTGTTCAGAACAATATGGTATTAATCCATCCCCTTCGAACTGAGCATCAGTATCCCTAGTAAACAAAATCGCATCGATTTTTTTATCCAAGACAATTCTATCTAATTGCCTATAGTCCTTAAAACGATAGACAGGGAGACGGTCAAGGATAAACTCTGTCCCGTTATGACTCCTCTCTATAAAGCCATTTACATGGTAATGCGTCGAATTGTGTAAGCGCTTGATAGTGGCTACACTTTTGTCAGAGGTGCCATAAACAAGTATCTTCTGCTGATTGAAACGATCCTGTTGCCTACTGTTAATAATATCGTAACCCAGTATCATACAAATCCTCACGCCTAACAAGAAAACGCCTGTAAGCAGGAAATCTAACACTACCGCGAGCAATAAAAACTTAGAATACAGACCCGCGAGGGATAGGATTACTAGAATTGCGAGACTTTTCCCAAACGACACTATAGCAAATGGAATTACATCTTTTACACTAAGATGCCTGATAATAATCCTATTAGTCTTAGTCGTCAACAATAGAACTATTGAAGAGACAATTGCTATTATAAGATATAGAACTATGAAGCGCGCTGAATTGAAGGGCGCATCTGTAAGGAACTTTACTCCAAAAAACGATAGAAGTGAAGAAGCCAGAGACAACAATGTGTCTACCGCGAAAACGAATTCACTTCGAAGGTAAGTCTCTTTGATAGAGGTCATTAACTTCATTGCCATATAGTGGGGAGAGTATCCAATTATAGATCAAATAGTTATGTAACTATACCACCTTTTCGATGGGGTTTCAAATACTAACATCACTTCTTGTATTTTCAATTAATGCTCTTAAATACAATTAACGTTTGCTCAAAACTTATTTCACCTCAAAGTCAGGATCAACGTACTTTCGGATATTCTCCCTCATTGATTCCACCGTTTCCCACATATCATTGTTGTCTGAAGAATAGTAGAAACCATCAGGTACAGGAACAGCGTTGTGGTGGCGAATATAATCCTCTTTGCTGCGCTTACCCGTAAAAGTGATTGAAGGCAATATTGCGTAGTATTTACCGATATCTATCGTATTCAGAGAATCTGTCGGAGTTATCATCTCCTCGTGCAGTTTCTCCCCTGGCCGAATGCCTACCTCCACTTGAGGTAAATTTGGAGCTATGGCGGTTGCAACATCAGTGATATGATACGAAGGAATCTTGGGAATGAATATTTCTCCACCCAAGTGATGCGCTAAAGCCCACATTACCAAATCTACTCCTGCTTGAAGGGATATATTGAAACGGGTCATACGCTTGTCCGTAATAGGAAGTTCTGTTGCACCACTATCTCTTTTGTTGATAAAGAACGGGATTACTGACCCTCTCGACCCCATTACATTTCCATAACGCACAACAGAGAAACGAACGTCTTTTGTGCCGCTTATATTGTTTGCCGCCACAAACAACTTGTCTGAAGTAAGCTTTGTAGCGCCATAAAGGTTAATTGGCGCACAAGCCTTATCTGTCGAAAGAGCAACTACATCTTTTACGCGATTAGCAAGTGCTGCATTTATTACGTTTTGGGCGCCAAAAACATTAGTCTTTATACACTCATCCGGATTATACTCGGCCGTGTCAACTTGCTTTATTGCAGCCGCATGAATAATCACATCAATCCCTTCACATGCACGGATAAGACGCTCTCCATCACGGACATCCCCGATAAAGTATCGCATCATAGGATACTTGTCCTCGGGGTATATTTGCTTCATGTCAAACTGCTTCAGCTCTCCACGTGAGAATACAACCAGTCTTTTAACTCCAGGATAGTCTCGAAGTATTGTTTTAACGAATTGTTTCCCAAATGACCCTGTTCCTCCAGTAATAAGTACTGATTTACCATTAAGCATAATAAGACGTGCTATAAAAAATATTCATATTTGTAATGACAGTGGACCGGATCTGACTATCATCCTCGCATTTCCAGATATTTGTTAGATTTAGTCGCGTTTGAAAATGTCTCTTGTGTACACCTTGCCGGCCACATCGTCAAGGGCAGCGTCGTAGCGGTTGGCGATGATGGCGTCGGCCTGGGCCTTGAAGGCCTGAAGGTCGTTGACCACGCGGGAGCCGAAGAAGGTGATGCCGTCCTCCAGCGTGGGTTCGTACACTATGACCTTGGCGCCCTTGGCCTTGATGCGCTTCATTATGCCCTGGATGGCGCTCTGGCGGAAGTTGTCAGATCCGGTCTTCATGGTGAGGCGGTACACGCCCACGGTGACTTCTCGCTCCTTGACGGCATCGTAAGCAGACGAGGCGGTGTAGTAGCCGGCGCGCTCCAGCACCCTGTCGGCAATGTAGTCTTTGCGTGTGCGGTTGCTGTCCACGATGGCCTTGATGAGGTTCTCGGGAACGTCGTTGAAGTTGGCGAGCAGCTGCTTAGTGTCTTTGGGGAGGCAGTAGCCGCCGTAGCCGAAGCTGGGGTTGTTGTAGTGCGTGCCTATGCGCGGGTCGAGGCACACGCCCTCGATGATGGCCTGCGTGTCGAGGCCTTTCATCTCGGCGTAGGTGTCGAGCTCGTTGAAGTAGCTCACGCGCAGGGCCAGGTATGTGTTGGCGAAGAGCTTGACCGCTTCGGCCTCGGTGCTGCCCATGAAGAGTACGGGCACGTCCTGCTTGATGGCGCCTTCTTTGATGATGGCGCCGAAGGTGTGGGCGGCCTGGGACAGAGATTCTCCGTCGTAGCCGACGATGATTCGGCTGGGGTACAGATTGTCGTACAGCGCCTTGCTCTCGCGGAGGAACTCCGGGGCGAAGATGATGCGGGGCACGACCACCCTGAAGCTGCCGTCGGCCTGGCGCTCGCGGTAGCTGAATTTCTCGCGCACGTGGGCGGTGTAGCCGACGGGCACGGTGGACTTGATGACCATGGTGGCGTCGGGGTTGACTTCCAGCACCAGCTCGATGACTTCCTCTACGTGGCTCGTGTCGAAGAAGTTCTTCTTGGGGTCGTAATTGGTGGGGGCCGCTATGACCACGAACTCGGCATCTCTGTAGGCTGCACGCCCGTCGAGGGTAGCGGTGAGAGTCAGCGGCTTTTCCGCCAGGTATTTCTCGATGTATTCGTCGGCTATGGGGCTGACTTTACGGTTGATCTTCTCTACTTTCTCGGGGATTACGTCAACTGCCGTCACCTCGTGATGCTGAGACAGCAGCGTGGCAATGCTCATGCCCACATATCCCGTTCCTGCTACTGCGATTTTCATAAATAATTGTTTTGCCTATTTGAAAAAATCACTATATTTGCATCAGCATGTTTGAGCTCCTTAAGCAAGAGCGGATAACTATATAGGCATTACCCTGTGAAGGATAGTGCCTTTTTTGTCTTCTATCGGATGCGTAGTTCTTTCATCCTGAAGC
>JAEEGL015353342.1_pt1 | contig 34387 bp, 27 predicted proteins | sample 9134231 | NCBI WGS metagenome assembly JAEEGL01 (sample SAMN16246548, study PRJNA631951) | gut metagenome | biome: gut microbiome; feature: rumen; material: fiber-attached | host: Bos | place: Iran: Karaj | collected 2018-10
CCTGCGGACCTGCCACAAAACTACTTCCCCAAAACTGTATGCCGTTGGTCGCTTCCGACGGGTCTTTCTCCCATCCCACACGATTCACCGAAATCACCGGCAGACCGTTTGCCACCGCATGTCCCCGTTGCGAAATAATCCACGCATCACGCTGACGGTTTTTCTCATCCTGCGTGTCGGTCGATTCCCATCCAATTGCCGTAGGATAAATCAGCATATCGGCTCCTTTCATAGCCATTATGCGTGCCGCTTCGGGATACCATTGGTCCCAGCAAACCAACACGCCCAACGTGCCAACCGAGGTTTTTATCGGCTCAAAGCCCAAATCGCCCGGCGTGAAATAAAATTTCTCGTAATACGCAGGGTCGTCGGGAATGTGCATTTTTCGGTACGTTCCCACAATTGTGCCGTCGGTATCGAAAACCACGGCGGTATTGTGATACAATCCTGTCGCACGTTTCTCGAACAGCGACGTGACAAGCACAATGTTCAGCTGTTTTGCGACAGCGGAATACAACTCCGTTGACGCACCAGGAATTGGCTCAGCCAAATCGAAATTGTCAACGTTTTCAACCTGACAAAAATATGGCGTGTTGTGCAGCTCCTGCAAGACAACCAACTGAGCGCCCTGCTTTGCACACTCCGTAATGTTAGCGATCAATTTTTTCTTATTTGCCTCAACGTCAGCGCCAACCGACTGCTGAACCAGACCAACTTTTAGAATCTTTTCCATATTCGTCATTTTAGAAAACACCTTCGGGATATTGCATCGTGACGCAATGCAATGAACCGTGCTGCAAAATTAACACAGAACAATCAATTGGCACAATTTCTTTGTCAGGAAAAATCGACTGCACGACACGAATTGCCTCCGCATCAGTATCGCATTGATACACGGGCAGTAACACGGCATCATTCATTATCAAGAAATTCGCATACGTGGCAGGAATGCGGATCCCATCTTCGTCGAACGCAGGCGAAGCCATGGGGAGCGGAACCAATTTGTACGGTTTTCCGTCCTTTGTGGTGAACAACTGTAATTCACGCTTCATTGCCTGTAAACCAGCGCAATGCATATCATTTGCGTTATCACAATCCACATACGCAATCGTATCTTCCGAAACAAAACGAGCAAGAGTGTCAATATGTCCGTCGGTGTCGTCGCCTGCAAGTTCGCCATGCGACAGCCACAACACTTTCTGCACATTGAACGTCGTTTTCAGAAACAGCTCAATTTCCGCCTTTGACATACTCGGGTTACGGTATTTGCTCAACAGGCACGATTCCGTCGTAAGCAACCCCCCCCGACCGTCGGTTTCGATGGAGCCGCCTTCAAGTACAAAGCGGGACATGTCGCGGTATTCAGCCGATTTGAATATGCCAGATTCATACAATTGCAAAGTTATTGCATTATCTTTTTCAGCAGGGAATTTCCGTCCCCAGCCATTGAATGTAAAATCATACAAAACAGGTTTTCCGTCTTCAAAGACCGTGATTGCACCATGGTCCCTCGCCCACACGTCGTTGGTGTCAACCTCGACGAATGAGATGTTTTTGTTCAGCACGTCGCCCAGCTCGTCAATTGCAGTTTGCTTTGACTTACAGGCAATTATCAACTTTTCCCGTTTACTAATTTCCCTTGCTATGTTCACAAAACAAGCGACCGCACGGTCATACACATCGGCAAAGTCCGTTCCTCGGTGCGGCCACGTAAGTTGCACGCACGCCTGTCTCTCCCACTCTGCCGGAAAACGTTTCATAGTCATTCAGTTACAATAATTATATTTTCTTCGGGAATCAAATCCTCGCAGCGATATTTTCGGAACAACTGCACCACCGTCACGACATCTTTTTGGCAATACGTCACAATTCGTTGCAAATCACGTTCTTGCCAATACACGTCGCACACTTGCGAACCGTCGATGTCGTCTTTTGGCGTAGGAATGCCGAACACGTGAGCCAGCAAAGCCAACGACGTATAGTTTTTATAATCGCCGAAACGCCATAAATCGAGCGTGTCGAGGTGCTGGATTTCCCATGGCTTCATTCCACGAGAATCAAGCGTAAGCGGGATTTGTATGCCGTTAATCAACGCACGGCGGGCAATAAACGGAAAATCGAACTCCTTGCCGTTGTGTGCACAGAAGAAGATTTTTTTCGTATTGAAATACTTGTTCACCATCGCCATGAACGAGTTCAAAATTTCCTTCTCGTCGTCGCCGTAGAACGAGCGAACACGCATTTCGTAACTGCCGTTTTTCGGACGGAGAAACGCCGCCGAAATACAGATTATTTTTCCAAATTCCGCAAAAATTCCAGCTTTTTTGTACAAATCCTCGGAGAACATCCCATCTTCGACAAGCCGAGCAGACTTTTTCTGCCAAAGTTCACGTTCAACATCGTCAAGTTCCAACACAGACGGATATTGCGGCACCGTCTCAATGTCAAGGAACAAAATCTTGGTACAATCAATACCAGTAACCGTGGTGTTCATCATATTTTCTCATTTTTAGGCAAAAATACACAAACAATTCTTAATTCACAATGCATAATTCATAATGCACAATTATTTTCGACCCTTCCACACCCATTGCACATTTTTTTGTATTTTTATGCTCGAATTTTAATTGTATGGAAGAACAGGAAACCAAAAAAGATACAGGCGCCCAGTTTTCCGCTTGGGAAAACATAAAATCGCACCTCACGACACGGAACATCATCATTGCATTGGTGTCGGTGTTCGTCGTTTGGGAAATATTTTTCGACAACGACAACCTAATTCACCAATACAAGATGCACAGAGAAAACAATAAATTACAAGAAACAAAAGCAGACTACAAACAAAAAATCATAGACACCCAAAAGGAAATAAACGCTCTCGATGACGAAGGCTACATTGAACGTGTGGCTCGCGAGAAGCACCTGATGAAAAAAGACAACGAAGATATTTATATAGTAACCGACGGCGACAAAAAAAATTAAATTATGGAATACACACACATCTCACCCCTTGAATTACAGGATAATCTCATAAAAATAATCGGGAAAGACTATATGCTCGTAACGGCAGGAACAATGCAGCAAAACAACTGTCTTACAGCAAGTTGGGGCGGCATGGGTTTTATGTGGAACAAACCTGTTGCCTGCATTGTCATCCGTCCGCAACGATACACAAAAGAATTCATCGACAGAGAAGAGTTTTTCACCCTGTCGTTTTTCGACGAATCATACAAGAAAATATTTGTCTTCTGTGGCTCAAAAAGCGGTCGCGACGTGAACAAAGTAAAAGAATGCGGTTTGACAACCTTCGAGACAAAAAACGGCTCCGTAGCGTACACCGAAGCACGACTCATTCTTGAATGCAAAAAATTGTATGCAGCCCCTTTCGAGAAAGACGGATTCATTTGCAAAGACTTACTCGGCAACTACGAAAACGGAGATTTTCACACACAATACATAGCCGAAATTACCGACTGCATGATTAAATAATTGAACCATGACAGACCTCGAACGAATCACCGAACTGCGGAACGAACTGCACCGACATAATTACAATTATTATGTCAAGCACAACCCGGAAATTTCCGATTTTGAGTTCGACAAACTGCTCAAAGAACTGCAAGATTTAGAGCAAAAGCATCCCGAATATTTCGACCCGACATCTCCTACCCAGAGAGTCGGCAGTGACTTGGATTCGGGCTTTGTTCAAGAAAAACACGAATACCCGATGTTATCCCTTGCAAACAGCTATTCGCTCGAAGATTTGCAAGAATTTGATTCACGTGTTCGGAAACTCGTCGGCACGAGAGATTTTTGTTACACCTGCGAACTGAAATACGACGGAGTTGCCATTTCGTTACAATACAAAGACGGCAAACTCACCCGCGCCTTGACACGTGGCGACGGCATTCAAGGCGACAACATTACGAACAATGCAAAAACCATAGGAACAGTTCCGTTACAATTGCATGGAAATTACCCTAAGGAATTGGAAATCAGAGGCGAAATCGTCATGCCCCGAAAAGGTTTCGACGCTTTTAACCAAGAACGGATAGAACAAGGCGACCAACCGTTCGCCAATCCGAGAAATGCGGCTGCCGGTTCACTTAAACTACAGAGTTCCAAGGAAGTAGCACGACGACCATTACAAGCGAACATGTACTACATTCCATCGGAAACGCCTTCGGATTCGCACTACGAAAATTTAGCCATTGCACGCTCGTGGGGCTTCAACATTCCCGATCTTTCGGAACAATGCAAGACAATCGACGACGTGTACGCATACATAAAAAAATGGGACACAAAGCGGAAAGAACTTCCGTTCGACACCGACGGCATTGTCATAAAAGTTGATTCCATCTCGCTTCAGCAAGAATTGGGAATGACAGCCAAAACGCCCCGTTGGGCTATCGCCTTCAAATTCAAGGCAGAACGGGCTCGGACAAAACTACTATCCATAGATTTCCAAGTCGGACGGCAAGGGACAATCACCCCCGTGGCAAATCTCGAACCAGTCCATTTAGCAGGAACAATCATAAAACGGGCAAGTCTTTACAACGCTGACCAGATGAAGGAATTAGACATTCGCATAAACGATTACGTCTACATTGAAAAAGGCGGCGAAATCATTCCCAAAGTTGTCGAAATAGACGTCGACGCACGAACGGCAGATTCAAAGCCGTTCGCATTCATAACCCACTGCCCCGAATGTGGCGCGGAACTCGTAAGAATGGAAGACGAAGCGAATTACTACTGCCCGAACTCCAAAAACTGTCCGCCACAAATCAAAGGCAAAATCGAACATTTTGTGACACGAAAAGCAATGGACATTGCCCTTGCCGGAGCGACGATTGACCAACTATACAAGGCCGGTCTCGTAAAAACAAGCGCCGACCTATACACACTCACCTACAACGACGTTGTTACTTTAGACCGTTTCGCCGAAAAATCAGCCAAGAACCTGATTGACAGCATTCAAGCGTCAAAATCCGTCCCGTTTGCTCGAGTCTTGTACGCCATAGGAATCCGCCACATTGGCGAAACCAGTGCAAAAACATTGGCAAAAAAATACAAATCGTTAGATGCAATACAGAACGCAACTTTAGAAGAATTGCAAAGCACCGAAGACGTGGGCGAAATAATTGCAGCCAGCATAAAAAACTACTTTGCCGACCCCGACAATATACAATTCATTGAAAAACTGAAAGCAAACGGCATACAATTCGAAGAAACGGGCAGCACGCAAGCTATAAGCAATGTACTCGAAGGAAAAACCATTGTCATTTCGGGAACATTCGAAAAACACAGCCGCGACGAGATGAAGGAACTCATAGAAGCCTACGGCGGAAAAAACGTCTCGGGCGTTTCGAAAAGTACCACATACCTACTGGCAGGCGACGGGATCGGGCCAAGCAAGTTAGAAAAGGCGCAGTCTTTCGGCGTGTCAATAATTGACGAAGAAACATTCTACCAGATGATTGGTCTGGGCGATTCTTCGGCGAACATACAGGAAACACCGACGAAACAAGATGACCAGCAAAATAATGCAAACCAACAACTTTCATTATTTTAAATTTTCAACTTGCAGACAGCCAGAAAAACCCGTATATTTCATCAAAAATTAGTGTATGGAATCTTTTATCGATTTATGCGTATCCGACATACTTAAGAAACATGGCGAAAACCTTGTAAAAACTACAGTTGTATTTCCGAGCAAGCGTGCCATGGTGTTTTTCAGAAAATCGCTGGGCGAACACATTTCCCAGCCCGTTTTCATGCCGAAAACGACCACCATACAGGATTTCTGCATCTCGAAGCAGGAATTCACTATTCCTGACGATTTCACGCTTATTTACAACCTGTACCAATGCTACAAAAAAGAAACGGAAACACAAGAATCGTTCGAAGATTTCTATCCATGGGGAGAAATGCTGCTTTCCGACTTCGACGACATTGACAAATACAAAATCAACGCCGGCGAACTGTTCACGAACATTGCCGATATAAAAGAGATTGATTCGTTGTTCGATTATTTAGAGCCAGAACAACGCGAGATGATTTCCCGCTTCTGGAATACGGCAAAATTGAGCTCGACAAACGAAAACAACATTATTAAAAAATTCATTTCACTTTGGAACAAACTTCCTAAAATTTATGAGGATTTCAGGCAAAAACTGCAAGAACAGAAACTTTGTTTCGAAGGAATGGCCATACGTTTCGTCGCCGAAGCCGACATTGACACGCAAGATGCCATATTTGGCGACAATACATATATTTTTCTTGGATTCAATGCATTAAGCACTTGCGAATCAACCGTTTTCAAATTCTTACACAACAGGAAACAGGCGTTTTTCTATTGGGACTACGACACATTTTACCAAAACGACGACCTGCACGAAGCGGGGATTTTCACACGAAAAAATATTCAGCAATTCCCAAACGAACTGGGCAAAGAACATTTCACCAATTTTGAATCGGACAAAACCATTCAAATCATAAAAACGCCCAACGAAATTGCACAAGCAAAGCTTTGCGGAAAATTCATTCAAGATGAGACCTCGTTGGAGAACACCGCCATCGTCTTAGCCGACGAAAAACTGATTGTTCCCATAATGAAGTCGATTCCCAACAACATTCGTTACAACATCACGTTGGGCTACCCTATCAGGTCATCGGCTGCGTACACGCTTTTTGAGTCAATTTTGGACATGTGCGCCAACAAGGAAGGAGACAAAATTTATTACAAAGACGTCTTCCGCATTTGCGAGAATTCCCTTATTCCACAAGAGGCGGCAAAAAATGCAAACCAATTGCGGAAAAAAATAATCGAGAACAAACTATTCTCGATTTCCGCCGAGGAATGCAGGCACTACTGCGGCATGCCGTATATATTTGACATAAATCCAAAGAATGGTTCAAACGTCTCCGCAACATACGTTTCGGAACTCAAAACATGCATTGAGGAAATCTGCAAAAACGAAAAATTAGGAGAAATCGACAAGAGCATATTCTACACTATTTATACAGAGCTTTCCGCCATTCGCGACATATTGGAAAAACGCGAAATACAATTAGAAAAAGTTCAATTTGTAAACTCGCTGCTCAAGAAAACGCTTCAAGGCAAAACAATTGCAGTAGAAGGACAACCAATTGAAGGCCTTCAGGTTATGGGTATTTTGGAAACCCGTATGCTCGACTTCAAGAACATAATAATGACTTCGGTCATGGACGGAAATCTCCCCAAAAACAAGGTCGGAGGCTCGTTCATTCCATACAACATCCGTGTACGGTTCGGCATGCCGACGATTAAGGAACAGTCGGCAATGTACTCGTACTACTTCTACCGCCTTATTCAACGCTGCGAAAAACTGACGATACTATACAGCGAAGGAACAGGCGAAAACAAGGCGGAAAAAAGTCGTTTTATACTTCAGTTATTATACGAAAGTCCGTTCAAAAACATTTCTTCGTCCGAAGACAATCCCAACAAGACATACAACGGCATAAGCGTTGAAGAATACGGCTACACAATCAACCCACGAAACGAGCAACCGATTGAAATAGAGAAAAACCAGCCTGAAGTGTTGGAATACATCAATAAACTACATACGGGAGAAAACAAGCTCTACCCCACAAGCCTTTCAAAATTCATACAATGCGAGTTGCAATTCTACTTCGCACACATATTAGGTCTACGGAAACCCGACGAATTCGACGAACTGCCCAAGGCATACGACCTCGGGAACTACTTCCACAATGCAATGGAAGAACTCTACAAGCCATACGTCGGTAAAATGCTTGACGAACAAACAATCGACGCGCTCCTTGCCGACGAAGAACATCTCAAAAAGTGCATTGACAAGGCTATGGAAAACAACAAGGCTCCGCAGGCCATTGCCAACAGGGAAAGCAAAGAATTTCTTTCGACATTCAAATACATTCAGAACTTTCTTCTATTCGACAAGAAACACATCTGCAAAATTGTTGCACTTGAATATGACAAAACGGAAACAACCATAAACGGCGTCACGCTCAGCGGAAAAATCGACAGGCTCGATTTCTACCAAAACGTCTACCGTATTGGCGATTACAAAACCGGTCGTTGGACAGACAGCACGTACAAGAAAAAATTTATCGTAAAAAACATCGAAAACTTATTCGACGGCAAAGAACATCAGTCCGAGGCATTTCAGACACTGCTGTATGCCTATATTCTTAAATCACAAAATCCCGATTGTAACTACCAGCCGAATTTGTATTTCGTTCAAAATATCAATAACGAAAGCCCGATAACTACCCTCACGATTGAGAAAAACGAGCTACAGAAATTCGATGGAGAATTATACAGTCAATTTAAAGAACAACTGGAACAGCTCATTTCTCGACTGCTACAAACCACGGGGAAATTTGCGCAAACATCAAATGAAAACAATTGTAACTATTGCAATTTCATAGATTTCTGCGGAAGAAAACCCAAAACCTATTAATTACGGTTCCAAAAGATTTCTTTTGATTGTCAGTTCGTGCATCTTGGCACCCAACACTTCATCATCGTCAAGCAACGTCGCAATCTGTCGTTCAAGAACCGAAACATCGCAAATAGGATTGAGAGCCAATTCGGCAGCCTTACGTCTCCGCAAGTCGGCAACTTTTGCCTCAATCTCCTCACGTAGAGTGCGATAGCGTTCGATTTCTTCTACACAGAACGTATATTCGTCAATTTCGTTTAAAACTTCAATCATAGTCAGAGCAATTTATTTCAACGAAAACGTTTTTAAAACGAATTTTTCTATAAAATATTGTGGTGCAAATATATAACATGTTTTGGAATTTTAATGTATCTCACTGAAAGATAATTATTTGTTGAAAAATCACGTCACGACTTCTTATTGAATTTCATATATTTGTTAGACAAAACAAGACAATGCAGTGAAGTACAAATTACTGATTATCAGCAGCAATGACATTACTAAATTTCTGTACGACACGGAAATTGCCGATTCCTACACTACCTGTCTTGTCGATTTCCACGATAAAACATCCAACCTTATAGAATCTTTTCGCCCCGACATAATTGTCTGCGATTTTACTCAAATGCAAAACGGCGTAGATGATTTCTTAAAATGCGTCAGGCAACTAATTCCACAAGTGGCGGTCACTATTCTATTAGATTCCAACGACAAACAACGTATTGCCGAAGCGATGAAACAAGGTGTCAGCAATATTGCCTTTTTACAAAACGACCTGGAAGAGCTCAAACTTTACCTAAAACAATATAAATACATACTGCAAACACGGAAAAAAGCGACAGAGCAAAACACAATCACCCGTAAGAATACATTTGCAACGACAACTGACAACACATTTTCCAATGTTCCATTACTTGTAGACGAACTACTCTCCCGCTCCAATCCAATTTTTGCCTGCTGGGAATCGGAAATCCGATTAGGATTGGAAGAACTGATTTACAACGCCATAGAACATGGGAACCTCAATATTTCGTTTTCGGAAAAGACAAACGCACTTGAATGTGGTAATTTTGAGGAACTTATAGACGAAAGACAAAAAGACGCAAAATACAAGGACAAAAAAGTATTCATATCTTTCAACCAATGTCCCGAATACGATGAATGGTACATTCAAGATGAAGGCAACGGCTTTGATTTAGGCATCTCAATAAAAGAAGAACTGCATGGTCGCGGAATACGCCTCAGCCGTTTTTTCTTCGACGAAATTGAATACAACGAAAATGGAAACACCGTCAGAGTTAGACGATATGTGCCTAAGTATAATAGTTGAGAGTCGAGAGTCAAGAGTCAAGAGTCAAGAGTCGAGAGTTGAAAATAAAAAAGGCTGACTTACGTCAGCCTTATGCAAATATGAAACAAATACTATTTCAATTTTTCCAAGGCAACCTTGATGCGTTCTGCCGCTTTCTGCAACAATTCATCGGAAGTTGCGAACGAGAAGCGGATGCATTCCGGGTTTCCAAAGCCTTCGCCCGAAACTGCGGCAACCAGACCTTCGGTCAACAAATACATTGCCAATTCGCCTGATTTCTTTATTACCGTGCCATCAGGAGCTTTCTTGCCAAGGAAATTCGTCACTTCGGCAAATACATAGAATGCACCATCAGGAACATGAATGTTCAGCCCTTTTATTTTCGAAAGTTCTGCAATAAACATATCACGACGACGACGATATGCGGCAGTCATTTGCTTAGGATATTCCAAACCACCATTCAATGCAGCAACAGCAGCCTTTTGAGCTATTGAGCATACGCCGGAAGTAACTTGTCCCTGCAATTTCGTACAAGCCTTCGCAACCCATTCCGGAGCGGCAACGTAACCAATTCTCCAGCCTGTCATTGCATATGCTTTCGAAACACCGTTTACAATAATAACTTGTTCTTTCAATTCGTCGAATTGTGCTATTGACTGATGGGCACCCACAAAATTGATGTGTTCGTAAATTTCGTCAGCAACGATGAATATTTGTGGATTTTTTGCAAACAAATTTGCCAAATCAGCCAATTCTTCTTTTGTATAAACCGCACCACATGGATTTGACGGAGAACTGAAAACGAACATTCTCGTTTTGGAAGTAATCATCTTTTCCACTTCCGCTGCCGTAACCTTAAATCCAGATTTAATATTTGTCGGAACAAAAACAGGCTTTGCCTCGGCCAATTTCACCATTTCGGGATAGCTAACCCAATACGGTGTCGGTATCAAAACCTCGTCGCCAGGATTCAAAAGGCTTAAGAAGACATTCGACAAGGCATGTTTTGCACCAGCCGAAACAACTATCTGCGAAGTCTTGTACGTTAGATTGTTTTCGCGTTTCAATTTTGCACAGATTGCTTCCAACAAATCCTTGTAGCCTCCTACCGGAGAATAAAATGAGAAATTGTCGTCGATAGCTTTCTTTGCAGCTTCCTTCACATAATCTGGCGTATTAAAATCTGGTTCGCCAATACTTAAATTAATAACATCCTTACCTGCTGCCTTCAATTCGTTACTTTTCTGCGACATAGCCAACGTCTGTGACGCAGCGAGAGCGGACAATCGTTTTGAAATCTGTTCCATTCAGTTACTTCTTTTAAAACCGCACAAAGGTAGAAGAATATTTGAAAAAGCCTAAAATGAAAAGTATATTTTTTTGAGGATTATTTCTCGTCCAATCGGGACGCACGGTTTCGGGCAAAAAAAGAGGAAATCGTTATTGATTTCCTCTTTGTGGGCGCTGAGGGATTCGAACCCCCGACCCTCTGGGTGTAAACCAGATGCTCTGAACCAGCTGAGCTAAGCGCCCTTCGGCTACATTTGTTTTTCAAATGCGATGCAAAGATAGATACTTTTCAATTCTCTCCAAATTTTTACGACTATTTTTTTGATAAAAATTCCGCCACGACATACGAACTTCCACCAACGAAAACGACTGAATCATCCGTAACATTTTGTAATGCAGTCTTATACGCATTCATTATAGATGTATGAACAGTATGATTTTTTTTCGCGAAATATGGTTCCATACGTTCCATCGGCATGGCACGTTCTATTGACGGCATACATAAATAATATGTAGCATTATCGGGCAAAAGGGTTATGATGGTATCAATATCCTTGTCGCCTACCATTCCCCACACTATCCGAATATCTTTTTTCCCTAATGACTGCAACTGCGGCATGGTATACGAAATTCCATCGTAATTATGACCTGTATCGCAAATCACCAAGGGTTTCTGCGAGATTATCTGCCAACGACCGATTAAATTTGTATTGGCAACCACATTCTTATATCCTCGCTTAATTGCAGCAACGGGAATCGTAAAGGTTTTCTTCAATTCCTGCACGGCAGCATAAACCGTCGCAATATTCTTTGCCTGATATGCTCCATGTAAACCACTGTGTGCTTGAAATATATGCGTATTTTCTGCATTGAAAATTGAAAATTTTTCAAACCAGTTTGTATCGGAAGAAACATGGTACAAACGAGAGGCAAACGTTATGCATGAATTATTTTCTTGGGCAACAGACTCAAACACAGGTGCGGTTTCGGGGTGATACTCCCCTATTACTACAGGTACATTAGGTTTTATGATACCCGCTTTTTCCCGTGCAATTTTCGCCAACGTGTCACCCAAAATCTGCGTATGGTCATAACCAATGTTTGTTATCACCGACAATCTTGGTGTAATCACATTTGTGGAGTCCAACCTTCCACCCAATCCCACTTCTACCACCGCCACATCGACGTTTTTATGACGGAAATAAGCGAATGCCATCGCCGTTGAGACTTCGAACATAGACGGTTTCAAGCGTTCAAATTCTTTGGAATGCTTTTGTAATAAGGAATTTATAAATTGAGCAGTTACATTTTTTCCATTAACACGAATCCGTTCACGAAAATCTACTATATGTGGCGACGTGTACAAACCGACCGTATACCCCGCCTCCTGCAATATCGAAGCAATGAAATGCGACGTGGAGCCTTTCCCGTTGGTTCCTGCCACATGTACGCACACCATGTCTTTTTCGGGATTATCCAAAATCTTCAAGAGACACTCAATGTTATGCAACGACGGCACATACGCCGTCTTTCCCACATGCTGAAAACTGGGGAATTGGGTATATAAATAGTGTAAGTTATCGGTGTACCTCATAATAGTCCTTATAAAATCGTAGAGCCACAAAATTTTGTGGCTCTACAGATAAATAATGTTTTAATTATTGTCAATTACAATTTCGGCAATTTTGCCAAACTTGCAGCAATGTCCTCGTCTGTTGGAATAGAATCAGTCATTGTTTTTGAATTGAACTGCTCATAAGCGACCAAATCAAAATATCCAGTTCCAGTCAATCCAAACACGATTGTCTTTTCCTCGCCTGTTTCTTTGCACTTCAATGCCTCGTCAATTGCAACTTTTATTGCGTGACTACTTTCAGGAGCAGGGAGAATACCTTCGACACGAGCAAACTTAACGGCAGCTTCGAACACCGAAGACTGTTCAACGGCGCGAGCTTCCATGTATCCGTCGTGGTACAATTGCGACAATATCGGGCTCATTCCGTGGAAACGCAAACCTCCAGCATGGTTTGGCGACGGCATGAATTGACTACCCAACGTATACATTTTTGCCAACGGACAAATCATACCCGTATCACAGAAATCGTATGCATATTTACCACGAGTGAAGCTTGGGCATGAAGCAGGTTCTACGGCAATCACACGATATTGAGCCTCGCCTCTCAACATTTCGCCGATGAACGGGCTTACCAAGCCACCAAGGTTCGAACCACCACCAGCACAACCAATAATCATATCTGGTTTGATTCCATATTTCTTCAATGCCTTTTGCGTTTCGAGACCGATAATTGTCTGATGCAAAAGCACTTGATTCAACACCGAACCCAAAACATACCGATATCCGTCCATGCTTACGGCAGCCTCTACCGCTTCGGAAATGGCACATCCCAACGAACCTGTCGTGTCAGGAAATTCAGCAAGAATCTTGCGACCGACATTTGTAGTATTGCTTGGAGACGGTGTTACGTTTGCCCCATACGTGCGCATAACTTCGCGACGGAAAGGTTTTTGTTCGTATGAGCATTTCACCATATACACACGACAGTCCAATCCGAAATAAGAGCAAGCCATACTCAAAGCCGTACCCCACTGACCAGCGCCAGTTTCGGTTGTCACGCCTTTCAAGCCCTGTTTTTTGGCATAATATGCCTGTGCAACGGCAGAATTAAGTTTATGACTTCCAGATGTATTATTTCCTTCGAATTTATAATAAATCTTTGCCGGCGTGCCGAGTGCTTTTTCCAAGAAATACGCACGCACCAACGGCGACGGACGATACATCTTATAAAAATTCTGAATTTCCTCAGGAATGTCGAAAAATTTTGTGTCGTTATCGAGTTCCTGTTTGTTCAAATCCTCGCAAAAAATCGGATTCAAATCCTCAAGGCCGAGAGCCTTACCTGTTGCAGGATTGATTAGCGGAGCTGGTTTATTTTTCATATCAGCACGCACGTTGTACCATTGTGTAGGGATTTCATCCTCACTTAAATAAATCTTGTATGGAATCTTATCGTTCATTGTTATTTTGTTTAAAAATCAGCCAAATATAAATAAAAACAAAAGTGTAACAAGTCATTTAGTATTGATTTTATACTATTTCCCCATTTCTTTTTTCTTAACGACACACGAATTCCTGAGAAAACGCCATTTGCAAAAAAAAGGCGAACGCAATGCTGCATCCACCTTCTCCCCTTTCATTATGAAAAAACTACCCTTATTCTGACAATTTTTCGTACACGCTGCCAAATACTTTTTTAATAATGTCGCTCGCCCATTGGAACGGATTTTTACGAATTTCCTTTTCTTGGTCACCGACTTTCAAGAATAAGCCATCAAGGGCTTTTTGAGTAACAAATTCACCAATGTCGGTGTTAACCTCATTAAATGCAATATCTTTTCCTGCTATTTTAGCTGCCAGACGAGCCGCGTCGCCATATTGCGATACAAAACCATTATAATTAGACGTAATGTCGTTCCACAAACTTGTTGCAGATGCGTTTCCTACGAGTTTCTTTCCCAAAGCATCATCCATTTTCGGTGCATACGCATCGACCAACGAATTATACGTTTGATTCTTCAAATATTTTGTCGCAGCAAGAGAATCGAAATCCGCAGCAGACTTCAACGATTCACCAGGAACTTCGCCATTCAAAATCTGCAAACCATCAACTATCGACAAATTTGTAATAGCACTGGAAAATATTGGAGCAGCATCTTTTGCGGCTTCTTCGGCAGAACGGTTGATCGCAAGAATCAAATCTTCCATTTTACCATCAATCACATTTGCCGCAGTTGACGAATATTTTCGGACATAATCCATTTTTTCCTTAATTGCCATAGCTTCTTTTGGCAACGGAATTTTTACCAATGCATCGCCATAATAACCATTTGTAGCAGAAAGAATTGTGGTTGACGAATCAGTACCAATATTCAAGGCTGTTTTCAACCCTTTCACAACATCGTCTGATGACAAATCTCCGTCTTCACCCAATATGTCTTCACAAGAAACAAGTGCAAACGGAACTAACAGTAATAATAAAAATGTTTTCTTCATTTGTAAATTTTTTTGTCAAATTTAATTCATTTATATATATTTGATACACTAATTTTCATAAAAAATGACTCTTGCAGAAAAATATTCATACTGCATACAGAAATTCGAGGAATATTCTCCCGCTCCGAAGACGGAGCTCACGTATTCTTCGCCGTTTGACTTGTTGGTTGCTGTAATTCTCTCAGCACAATGTACCGACAAACGGGTCAATATGATTACCCCCGCTCTAATGAAATCATTTCCAACGCCTTTGGCAATGTCGCAAGCAAGCGAAGATGAGATTTTCAATCTTATAAAGTCATGTTCGTACCCAAGAAACAAGGCAAAGCACCTTAAAAACATGGCAACGATGTTACACAATGAATTTCACGACGAAATTCCCGATGACATTGACGAAATGCAGAAATTACCAGGTGTAGGACGGAAAACTGCTAACGTAATGGCCGCCGTTGTTTTCCACAAACCCGCAATGGCCGTCGATACTCACGTGTTTCGTGTTTCGGCTCGAATCGGTCTGGTTAAAAACGCCAAAACTCCGTTGGAAACTGAAAAACAGTTAATAAAACACATCCCGACCGAAAAAGTTCACGACATGCACCATTGGCTCATTCTCCACGGACGCTATACCTGCAAGGCAATCAAGCCGTTGTGTAATGAATGTAAAATAACTGCGGCGTGCGATTATTTTCAGAGAGTTGAGAGTTGAGAGTTGAGAGATGAGAGTTAAAAAGTAATAAATAGAAAGAGTCAATAAATGAGAAAAATATTCCAAATAATTTCGATTTGTCTGTTTTTAGCAGAATGTGCTGAGGGACAAACGCTTTCACAGTTTTTAAATCAATATTCCAACGCAAACGACACGACTTCCGCCTACTCCATTCCCCCGAAAATGCAATGGTGGTACGAGGCACGGTTCGGAATGTTCATTCACTTTGGTTCGTACTCCCACTACGGACACGGAGAATGGGAAATGTTCCTCAACAAATGGTCGAAGGAAGATTATCAAAACAAAATCACAAAGAAATTCAACCCGAAGCATTTCAACGCCAAAGAAATCGTCTCACTGGCAAAACAGGCGGGAATGAAATACATTATAATAACAGCCAAGCACCACGAAGGATTTTGTATGTGGAATACGCAAGTCGATGATTTCAAGGACTATACAAACACAACAACATTTGACCTCTATCATTATTTGGGATTTAAGCGCGACTTGCTTATGGAACTCAAAAACGAGTGCGACAGACAAGGTTTGAAATTCGGTCTCTACTACTCCATTCTCGACTGGAACCACCATTCGCAGTTTGCGAAAGATTACTGGTCGCAACTGTATTCTATGGACGAAAAAGCTCCGTTCATAGAAGCCGAAAAACGACAAATCAAGGAACTCATTGACCGCTACCGCCCTGCCGTTCTTTGGTTCGACGGCGATTGGTGCGAAAACAAAGACACCGCCGACGTGTTCAATTGGTGGACAAAACAAGATGCCGTCGATTTATACAACTATATTATGTCGATTGACTCGTCAATCATTGTAAATGAACGAATTAAGCGAAATCTTGGTTTGGGTGACTTTATGTGTCCCGAAGAAAAAATTCCGTCGAAACCGTTGGCTCGCCCGTGGGAAACCTGTCGCACTATGAACGGAGCTTGGGGATACGATAAAAGTAAAAGCAGTCCTAAAAATTATCTGACTGCCGACCATATTTTTGAAGAACTGTTTATGACAGCAAGCCGTGACGGGAATTATTTGCTCAACATCGGTCCCAAAGGCAATGGAAAACTGTCAAAAGGCGACAAGAACACACTTCGCGCTGTTGGCTCATTGATGAGCGTGTATGGCGAGGCAATTTACGGCACGGGACGCAATCCATCTCCCGATGGAGATACATACGGGAATAGACAATCTTATGAAGACATACATTTGTACACAGTCAAAGATGGCAAATTGTATTGCTACTCCCGCGACCCATTTGGGACGACATGGACTCCTTTTATAAAGATTCAACATCCAGAATCAGAGAAACATACATACAAAGTATATGAACTTTCACAACCAAATCAAGAAATACAAACTACCGCTTGTCTGCATCTAAAAGACACAACCATACAATTTAATATTAAGAATTGGGAGTATCATAATTACAATTACCAGAACGGTATAGATTATGATAGGTTTAACAAACCTATTTCCAGAAGAAAGAAGCCTTCAAAGAAAGAATTTGAAATTATTGTTGTTGACATTCCAGATTTTTCAAAAACAAAACAATGAAATATGCACGATTCATATAACAAAAATCGTTATGAAAAAATTACTCGTAATTCTCGCCCTGTTATCAACGCAACTGACTTATTCACAGCTTGCTGTCAAGAATCAAAGATTCCAGAGTCAGCCTCAAGGGAAAATGTATAAGATTCCACAAAAAATGGAATGGTGGTACGAGGCACGTTTCGGAATGTTCATCCACTTTGGTTCGTATTCGTATTACGGTCACGGTGAATGGTGCATGTTCACCGAAAATTGGAGCAAGGAAAACTATCAGAATAAAATCACAAAAAACTTTAACCCAAAGAAATTCAATGCAAAACAAATTGTAACACTCGCCAAAAATGCTGGCATGAAATACATTGTAATTACCGCAAAACATCACGAAGGATTTTCGATGTGGCACACCGAAGTTAATGATTTCAAAGATGTTACAAATACACAAATCTATGATTTATACCATTATCTCGGCTTTAAACGCGACATTCTCATGGAATTAAAAAAAGAATGCGACAAACAAGGTCTAAAATTCGGTCTCTACTACTCCATTCTCGACTGGAACCACCATTCGCAGTATGCGAAAGATTACTGGTCGCAACTGTATTCTATGGACGAAAAAGCACCATTTATCGAAGCCGAAAAACGACAAATCAAGGAACTCATTGACCGCTACCACCCTGCCGTTCTCTGGTTTGATGGCGACTGGTGCGAAAACAAAGAAACAGCCGACGTTTTCAATTGGTGGACAAAACAAGATGCAATTGATTTGCAAAAATATATTTTATCCATCGATTCCACTATCATAATAAATGAAAGAGTTAAGCGGAATCTCGGTCTCGGCGACTTTATGTGTCCCGAAGAAAAAATTCCTTCAAGTCCGCTTAAACGACCTTGGGAAACCTGTCAGACCATGAACGGCAGTTGGGGATTCGATTCCACGAAAATGAATTCCTACAAGCAACCCGACACGCTGATTCACGAAATGGAAGCAATCGTCAGCCGCGACGGAAACTATTTGCTGAATATCGGTCCGAAAGGCGACGGCACACTCACAAAAGAAGATATTTCCAATCTGACAGAGATTGGGAAATGGATGAAAATCTACGGAGAATCAATTTACGGTACAACACGCAGTCCGTTTGAGGAAGAACCAGAATGGGGATATTGTACGAAAAAAGAAGGAAAACTTTACTGTCACGTAATGTCTGCCGAAAAATACACAATTATCGACGTGCCGGAAATGACAAACAAAATCAAAAAAGTGTACGAACTTTCAAATCCGCAGGAAGAACTTCAATATTGGCAGAACAACGACGGCTCCATCAGCATAGAATTTTACAAGAATCAAAGCGACGAGACCAAATATCCATCTGTCATTGTAGTTGAAGTAGTCGGAATGCCTTTTTCAGAGGAATAATGTAGGAAAAACAATATGAAAACTATCTCTTTTCTAGTATTTTGCATTTTGTCGGTAGTCTTACTTTGCCTTGTCATACCTATGGTGACTGCATGGAAAAACAGAACATACGACTACGTGAAGGACAAAATTCATACAGTACGGAATTTTTCGTTACGCAAAATAAAGCCTTTCTCCTTCTGGGGCTGCATACACTTCATACTCTGCATTATTTTTGGATTTTTCACACGTTCTTCCGACAATGAAATTGTAAAGCTTGCGTATGAATTGTTTTACCTGATAGGATTTATCTTTTTTGCAATATTGAGAACAGACAAAGAAGGTCTTGTTTTTAAGATATTATATATATGCATATTGCCAATGCCGTTTTTGACGTTAGGAATTGAATCAGATAGCGTTTCCAGACACGAAATCGTCAATTTTAATGGTTTGTACCCAATATCGACGTGGATTCCTGTACTATTTACATCTGCCCATTGGTCATCTACCGAATTCATTAATCCAATGTTATGGGGCTTGGCATATAGGGAATATACGGGTGTTCTATACCTTTACAGCGTTGTCTGCGTGTATTCATGGTTTATCTTACGTATTTTCGGGATTAAATATTCTCCTCTAAAGTATATCTTTTTCTTATTGATTATTTTAGAAGGGTTTAGGCTGATAGGGCACATGAACAGCTTATATAGTCTCCAATTAAACCTTTATTCACTCTTGTATCAGATAATATATTTATTTGTTTTCGGCTTTACTTTAATTTCATTTTATGCAGGCATTCTTCAAATACGTTCTATCGGGGAATTTAGGTTATTTAATCTGTTTTTTACGTTAAACATGCCATTTCCCGTCTTTACTTTTTTTAAAGTAATCATTGGAGAACCCAAGGAAGGAATACTTTGTGGTGGAATATATCCTTTTCTGTCGTGGTTTAATGTTTTCACCAAAGGTGTCGATGCAGAAGATTACTTCAACTACAATCCAGTTAACACAGATCCTTATATTGACAATATTGACACAATTAGAAACACATTCAATCCGCTTAAATGGAGTACAATAAGCAACGACCCACTTATGGGATATGTGTATATTCTGGCTGTTTTGTGCGTATTCTGTTTATTTAATCGGATAAATTCGAGAATTTTCAAGCGGAAATACAAACATCTGTTAAAAGATGTAACATAAAATCAGTCAGAGAATTTTCCAGCATTGGTCAAATGTCGTTTTATTTTTTTGTCGGCGTAACTCGTTTCCACGTCTGTGTTTCGCTAAAAAACAGCACGGAGCCTTTGACTTTCATCACGTTCTGACTTTCCAACCACAATTCTCCGTCACATATATATCCTGTCATCGGGTCAAGAATGCCATCGTCTTTCTCCCACTTGTTGCCTTTTTTCTCTAAACCCCGAATAACCATCAATCCAAGTATTGGTTTATTTTTATCGGCTCCCGAACATTTTGTACAGGTTGTATACACGCCAGCGATATTTTTCACAACCTCGCCATATAGTTTACCATCCTTTTTGTAAACTTTCACATGGCTCATCGCCTTGCCCGTCTTTGCGTCATACGTTTCCCAAAATCCTTCTTCCGTCTGTGCGAACAAGGTCAGACTAAAAATGCTTACCACAAGCAATGACACGATTTTTCTCATTTCAATATTTTTTTCGGCAAAAATATTCCTTTCCTACAATTACAGAGCTTAATCCGATAAATAATCGAACTTTTGAGCAAAAAAAAAGGACTCCGAAGAGTCCTCTTTTTTAATGTCTTTCCAAAAATTATTTGTTAACGATTTCAGAAAGAGCTTTTCCAGCTTTGAATTGAGCAACTTTCTTAGCTGCAATCTTGATTTCTTTTCCAGTTTGAGGGTTACGACCTTTTCTTGCAGATCTTTTACCAACTTTGAAAGTTCCGAAACCAATCAATTGAACTGAGTTACCTTTTTTCAATGCACCTGAAACTGCTTTTACAAATGCATTAACTGCTTTTTCTGAATCAACTTTTGTCAAGCCAGATGCTTTAGCTACTTCTGCTACTAATTCTTGTTTGTTCATAATAATAATTTTTTTATTTAAGTAAATGTTTTAATTTTAAACTCTACAAACTTACGGATTTTCTCAATAACGACAAAGGATTTTGGCAATTATTTTCACAGAAAATACGATTTTTGGCTTTTTTCATCATTTTTTACAATAATCGACTTGCCAATTCCGCTAATTCGCTCCGTTCTCCTTTAACTAAATTCATGTGCGAAAACAGTAGTTGACCTTTCATTTTTGCACTCAAATGCGACAATCCATTGGAATAAATATCCAAATACGGTGAATCAATCTGCTGAATATCGCCGGTAAAGACAATCTTCGTCCCCTCGCCTGCTCGGGTTATAATAGTCTTAACTTCGTGCGGAGTAAGATTCTGAGCCTCGTCAATAATAAAGAACACATGCGACAGTGAGCGACCACGAATATATGCCAGCGGAGAAATCTCCAATGTTCCGTCCGCCAACATTTCGTCGATTGCATTGATTCTCGCACCATTGTAGCGAAGATTTTGTTTAATTACTTGCAGATTGTCGAACAAAGGCAACATATATGGTTTGATTTTATCTTTTTCGCCGCCAGGCAAATAGCCTAAATCCTTGTTGCCCAGTGCCACAATCGGACGTGCAAGCAGAATCTGGTCGTAATTTTCATGTTGTTCCAAAGCCGCAGCCAAGGCCAAAAGCGTCTTTCCCGTACCAGCCGTTCCAGTAAGTGCCATCAGCTTCACATCGTCGTTCATCAACGAATGCAAGGCAAATGCCTGTTCAGAATTTCGAGGCTCAATGCCCATAACACGCGATTTATTCACACGAGAAATTTTCTTCGTCACAGGACTATAATACGCCATGACAGATGTGTTGCCGCTCTGCAAGACAAAATATTCGTGTGTCGAAAATTCCGGCAACCCGATTTCTTTTGGCAGAATCGTACATTCATTCGTATGTTTTGCATACAATCTATTAATGTATTCAATGGCTATTCCGTCATACACTTTTACGCCCTCTTCTATTCTACCTATGTCTTTGATTTTATCGTTTTCGAAATCTTGAGCAATCAAACCGATAGATTTTGCCTTCATGCGAAGATTGATGTCTTTGGAAACCATCACGACCGTTCTGTCGGGATGCTCCTCTTTCATCAAAACCGCAGTTGCAATGATCCTATGGTCGGGAATTTGTTCCGAAAATGCTTTTTTAACAATTTCGGGATAGTGAGGCAATGTCTTTACAAACAATCTACCCAAACTTTCACCCAACGAAACTCCTTTCGAAAAGATAGTCTCGTTTGCCAGCGCATCTAATTCACGCGTGAAATTTCGACTATTCCAGCCTAATTCGTCTTCGTTTTTCTTGAATTTGTCAAGTTCCTCGAGAACCGTTATTGGAATCACAACGTCGTTTTCCTGAAAAGCATAAATTGCTCTACAATTATGCAAGATAACATTTGTATCTAAAACAAAAATTTTCGGTTTCTTTTCTGCCATAATTATACTTTCTAAAAAGAATTTCATAAAAATACAAAATTCTTCTTACATAGTACGGACTTTTCGGGATTTTTTCTGAAAAATTACGACATCAATGCTGCAATGGCACGGGTTCTGTCAAACTGCTCCATAATTGTTTTCATTGTAACTGTCAGTGGCACAGCGAGAATCATTCCCGGAATATTCCACACATATCCCCAGAAGAACAACATTACAATGATAGTCACCGTATTGATAGAGAACGTTTTACCCATAAATATCGGTTCCAAAATGCTACCAAATAATAATTGTATGGCAATGGCAAGCACGATAAACAGCACCGTAACCGACATTGTTGGCAGAAAAGTCACGGCAAACACACACATTATCGCCGTAGAAATAATAGAGCCTATCATTTGTATGAAATTCAGAATAAACGCAAGCACGCCCCAGAAAATCGGGAACTGCACGTCGAAACAATAGCACAAAATGCTGAACGAAATACCAGTAAGCAAGCTTATGATAATTTTCACAAAAATGAATTTGGAAATACTCTTCTCTATAGTAATGTATGTCCGCATTGACGAAGTTTTATTTTTCAGCAACAAGACTTCCAGAATCCGCTGGCCATTGAACGAACTTGCCAAGAGCAAAATCATAAAGAAAATAGACAGAAACACAATGGAAAACGTCTTGCGAACCGCGCTAAGTACATTGCCTGCATTTTCGTACAACGTTGAAACCAAATCAGTTTCCTGCAAATGTTCCAGAATTGTTTCTTCGTTCAATCCCACAATCAGTGCCAGTCGGATCACAAAATCCTTGAAGTTCATATAAATCTGCTGCCACGTCTGCACATCAGTGCCACGAATTTCCTGACTCGCAAGCTGCAAAATCCATACACAGCATCGTGCCACGACCACAAAAGTAACAAAAATCACTATTATCGCGACGAAACGAGGAATATTCATCCGTGCCGACCAACGAAGAAACGGCATGAACAACAAGGCAAAAAAACACGCCACGATTAAAGGGACAAAAATGTTTGATAATTCCTTCAATATGATGAACATCATTGGCAAAACCAACAACATCAATAATTTATTCGTCGTGTCGAGCGATGCAAACTTTCCTTTCATTATCTAAAACTTTCCGTCAAATGTACATAAAAACGAATATACACAAATAATATTGTATATTTATTCTTGCCCAACATGAAGATTTTTTTTGCCTGTGTTCTGTTTTTGCACAGGTATGTATTTCTTTTGTCAAAAAAATTGAAATAAACGATGTTTTCATAATTTATCAACACACGTAATTTCAATTCAAATTTTGATTTTATTTGCTATTGAGTCTTATAAAATCTTATTAAAACAAAAAGTACTGATACTCAACAGAAAACAATAAGAAAAATGAAATTTACTCACTTACACGTTCACTCGCATTACTCGATTCTCGACGGCATGTCGAAAGTGCCCGATTTGATTGAGAAATGTATGAAAAACGGCATGACGTCGATGGCCCTCACCGACCACGGCAACATGTTCGGTATCAAAGATTTAAAAGACTCCGCCAACAGTTTCAATTCCAAACCGAAGAAAAAAGTTTCGGAGTGCAAGGAAAACATTGCCAAGGAAAAAGCCATAATAGAATCTGACGAAAAATCCGACGAGGAAAAAGAAAAAGCGAAAGCCCGACTGGCAGATTTGGAGGCAGAATTACCGAAACTTGAGGAAAAATTGAACAATTTCGTGCCGTTCAAACCAATCATCGGTATTGAGGCGTACTGCGCCCGTCGTACATTATACGACCACGACAAGAACTACAAAATCTTTTCGGCAGAACGAGGAAAAGAAATAATTGTCGACCGTAGCGGTTGGCACTTGATTTTGTTGGCAAAAAACAAAAAGGGTTACCAAAATCTCTGTAAACTCGCGTCGATTGCCTATATTGACGGATTTTACGACCGTCCACGTATCGACAAAAATGTACTAAAGCAATATCACGAAGGACTGATTGTCTGCTCCGCCTGTCTCGGTGGCGAACTTCCCCAATTGATTATGGCGGGGAAAATTGACGAGGCCGAAAAAACAATTTTGTGGTTCAAAGAAGTGTTTGGAGACGATTATTACATTGAATTACAGCGACATAAAACGGACAAGCCGAATGCAGAAACCACCACATACGAGAAACAGCAGAAAGTCAATCCAATTTTGATTGAACTTGCACGTAAGACAAACACAAAAATCGTTGCGACAAACGACGTACACTTTGTGGAGGAAGAACACGGCGAAGCACACGACAGACTTATCTGTCTCAGCACAGGCAAAGATTACAACGACCCAAACCGTCTTCATTACACAAAACAAGAATGGCTGAAAACGCCTGAAGAAATGGAGGCTATTTTTGGCGATATTCCCGAAGCATTGGAAAACACACAGGAAATTGTCGAAAAAATTGAGGACTACACCATCGATTCCGGACCAATTATGCCAATGTTCGACATTCCTAAAGATTTTGGAACTGTAGAAGAATACAAGAAAAAATTCACAGAGCAGGAACTTTTCGACGAATTTACCCGTAACGAAAAAGGCGAAGTCGTTCTTAGTCAAGAAGATGCCGAAAAGAAAATAAAAAAGTTAGGTGGCTACGAAAAACTATACCGTATAAAACTCGAAGCCGACTATCTTGCAAAACTCACTTGGGAAGGCGCACGCAAACGTTACGGCGACAATCTCACCGATGAACAAAAAGAGCGAATAATCTTTGAACTTCACGTGATGAAGACCATGGGTTTCCCGGGCTACTTCCTTATTGTGCAGGATTACATTCGCGGAGCACGCGAGGAATTAGGAGTATCGGTCGGACCGGGACGTGGTTCGGCGGCAGGTTCCGTAGTGGCTTACTGTCTGTGGATAACCGACCTCGACCCGCTCAAATACGATTTACTGTTCGAACGTTTCTTAAATCCTGACCGTATCTCACTCCCCGATATCGACGTGGACTTCGACGATGACGGCCGTGCAAAGGTTTTGGACTGGGTTACGAAAAAATACGGAAAAGAAAAGGTCGCCCACATTATCACATACGGTACAATGGCGTCAAAATCAGCCATTGCCGATGTCAGTCGTGTACAAAACATTTCTCTTTCTACCGTTAGTGCCATCAAATCACTCATTCCCGACAGAGATTTTGAGGTAAAAGACGTGATGGAAGTGGATAATTTGACCGAAGAACCCAAAAAGTTACCGAAAGTCAACCTCAAAAACTGCTACAAATACATCAGCGGACTAAAAACATACCTGAACGGCGAAGACAAAAACATTTCGTCGATGTTGACCTACGCACAGGAATTGGAAGACACGAACCGACAAATAGGCATACATGCCTGCGGCGTAATCATCGGTGCCGACGACCTGACGAACTTCGCTCCTGTCTGTACAATCAAGGACAAAGACACAGGAGAAGACACCATTGTGACGCAATACGACGGTCACGTGATTGAAACTGTCGGATTGATAAAAATGGACTTCTTGGGACTGAAAACGCTTTCAATTATAAAAGAAGCCATCAAAAACGTGAAACATCATACTGGCGAGATAATTGACATCGACAATATTCCGATAGATGATGAACTTACCTATAAATTATATTGTCAGGGAAAAACAGTTGGCGTGTTCCAGTTTGAATCGCCGGGAATGCAGAAATGCCTGAAAGAACTGCAACCGAACGTAATCGGCGACTTGATTGCCATGAACGCCCTCTATCGTCCAGGACCGATGGATAACATTCCATCGTTCATCAAGCGAAAACAAGGCAAGGAGGAAATTAAATACGACTTGCCATGCATGAGCAAATATTTGAGCGACACATACGGAATCACAGTCTATCAGGAGCAGGTGATGCTTCTGTCACGTGAAATTGCGAACTTTACCCGAGGTGAATCCGACACTCTCCGTAAAGCAATGGGTAAAAAGCAGATAGCAAAAATGGAAGAATTGTTCGGCAAATTCATGCGTCAAGGTGTAGAAAAACAATGCAAGGAAAATCCGAACCTCACCGAAGAACAAGTCACCGAAATTCTCCGCCACATTTGGAAAGAATGGGAAAAATTTGCTTCGTATGCGTTCAACAAATCTCATGCGGCATGTTACGCATGGGTTTCGTACCAGACTGCATATCTCAAGGCACACTACCCTGCCGAATACATGGCAGGACTGCTGACAAACAGTATGGGTACCCCTGCCGACATTTCAAAATTCATGGTGGAAGCACAATCTTTGGGAGTGAACGTACTGCCGCCAAGCGTGAACGACAGTGAACTAACGTTCTCGGTAAACGAAAAAGGAGACATTCACTTTGGCTTGAAAGCCATTAAAGGTTTTGGCGAAAATATTTCGTTGGCAATCATCGAAGAGCGAGAGAAAAACGGGAAATTCCAAGATATTTTCGACCTTACAAGCCGTGTATCTCTTACTAGTAAAAACATTGAAATACTTGCATTTAGCGGCGCACTCGACTGTTTAGGATTGTCAAGAGACACATACATAAGCATGAACAGCGACGGAGCTCCGTTCACCGAAACATTGGCGAATTTCTCGGCTTCGAAAAATAAAACGAAAGATAGTTCCATGCTTTCGCTGTTCGACGAAGAAGAAATCGACACGGGACATCCGAGTATACCCAAACCACGGAAATTAGACCCGCTTTTCTTATTGGAAAAAGAAAACGAACTTATCGGAATATATCTGTCGTCGCATCCGCTTGACAAATATCTATTCCTGACGAACCTATTGCCAACCATCTCAATATCAGACCTCAATGCTCTCAACGAGCGTCCCGACTTGTATGACAAGGAAGTCTATCTTATGGGACTGACAGGGAACGTTCAGGCACGGACTACAAAAAATGGATTGGAAATGATTTCGTTTGACTTGAGCGATAAAAACAACACAAACAATTTTGCCCTGTTCAAAAGAGATCCGTCAAAATCATTCTATCAATCATCGTCAGATCCATACGAAGATTTTAAGTCCCAGCAAATTGCCAACGAAAACATCATATTCCTGCATGGGAAAATTAGACAGAAAAAAGACAAATCGGCCTACGAATTCAGGATTTCCGAAGTCTATCAGGCAGCGAACATCATACGACACATGAAAGAACTGCGACTGAAAATCAACGTAAAAGACATCTCGCAGGAGTTCATCGACACGATTGACCCGTGGTTTTCAAAAGACGAGAAAGGTCTTCCCGTCCGTTTCGTTATCACAGACGAGCAAAACCTTAAAACTGAACTTCTTACACAAGATAACAGAATTAAGTTAGACGGGTCGTTTTTCACTGAAATGCAAAAATTTCCAATAAAAATAGATTTACAAAAAATTAAATTATAACATTATGGCACAACAAATTACAGACGCCAACTACAATGAACTGTTGGCAACAGACAAATTAGTGGTAATCGACTTCTGGGCTGAATGGTGCGGTCCATGCAGAAAATTATCGCCTGTTATTGAAGAACTTGCAAATGAATACGAAGGAAAAGTTCTCATTGTAAAATGCGACGCTGAGGAAAATATGGAATTAACTTCGAAATTTGGCATTCGAAATCTTCCTACCCTCCTATTCATCCGTAACAACGAAGCCGTTGACCGTTTAGTCGGAGCAGTTCCTACAAATATGATTACAGACAAAATTGAATCGTATCAATAATCACAACTGCACAATCTAACAATGTTCGTTGTGCGTTATGGAACAAATCGACTTACGGACAATTGAAACCCTTCAATCTTTCGACAACTTCGAGTTTATAGCCCGACAGATTGTCGAAGGATTTATTACGGGGCTGCATCGAAGCCCGTTTCATGGTTTTTCCGTGGAATTTGCCGAACACAGACTCTACAACATCGGGGAATCGACAAAAAACATTGACTGGAAATTATATGCACGTACCGACAAACTCTTCACAAAACGTTTTGAAGAAGAGACAAATCTTCGTTGCCAGATAGTCATAGACACCTCGTCGTCGATGTTGTTTCCGTTCAAAGACAATTCGTTACAAAATAAACTCGCTTTTTCGCTCTATTCCGCCGCGGCATTGATTCATTTATTGAAAAAACAACGCGATGCAGTAGGACTTTCGCTCATTTCCGACGAAATTCTGCTCCATACCAATGCCAGACTTGCAGAACCGCATATTCAAATGCTCTATGCGGAACTGAATAAATGTCTCGCACAAACGCAAGAAACAACGTCGTTTAATAAAAAAACTTCGTTATCGACCGTACTTAACCAACTTGCCGAGACGATTCACAAACGTTCGCTCATCATTTTGTTCAGCGATTTCATACAAGAAGGCGACAATGCGGAACTATTTGACGCACTGCAACATTTGCGTTACAACAAAAACGAGTTGATAGTATTCCATGTGACCGAACCACAAAAAGAAGAACTTTTTTCGTTCGATAACCGCCCGACAGAACTCACAGACATGGAAACGGGAGAAACGCTCAAAATCAATCCCAATGCAGTTAGAGAAGCATACACAAAGACAATTAACCAGTGGTTTGACGAACTCCGCCTTACGTGTAACAAATTTCACATTGATTACGTAAAAGCCGACATCAATAAAGGATTCGAACAAATTCTCACAAATTACCTTATAAAACGAGAAAATATGTTCTAACAACAACAAAATTTACAATATGCTATTACATATTCTCACAAAATAGTATTTTTGCTAAATAAAAACATTTATGGACGTTGATATATTCATACCCTGCTTTGTTGATCAGATTTCGCCGGAAATAGGCGAAAATATGATTAAAATACTGCAACACGTCGGTTGTACGGTTCACTACAACCCAAAACAAACTTGTTGCGGCCAGCCTCAGTTCAATAGTGGTTATACGAAAGAAACTCAGGAACTTGCAAGAAAATTCATGCAAGATTTTGAAGGCGACAGAATGATTGTCAGTCCAGGCGGTTCATGCACAGGGTTCATAAAACGCAGATATGCAAGTTTATTCGACAACGAACAAGAACGACAAGCAGCCGAACAACTTTCGTCGAGAGTGTTCGACATCTGCGATTTTCTTGTCAACGTACTGAAAGTGACAGATTTAGGAGCGACGTTCAATGGAAAAGTCACCATTCACGATTCATGTTCTGCATTGAGAGAATACGGAATGAAAGATGAACCGCGCACGTTACTCAGAAATGTAAAAGGGCTTGAAATAGTCGAAATGGAAGAAAGTACGACGTGCTGTGGATTTGGAGGAACATTTTCTATCAAACAAAAAGACATTTCGTCGGCAATGGTAGAACAAAAAGTTCGCTTTGCCGTTGATTCCGGAGCCGAATACATCACGGGAACAGAATTTTCGTGCCTGATGAACATCAATGCTTACATTGAACGTAACAACGTAAAAATCAAACCAATACACATTGTAAATATCTTATCAAATTTCTAACATGTATAAAATAGGCTTCGACGCAAAACGATTATTTCACAACGGTACCGGACTCGGCAACTACAGTCGAAGACTTGTTAGGAGTTTAAAGGAATTTTATCCTGATAATTCTTACGTTTTATTCTCTCCATCAGTAACTTACAACGACGAAAGTTTCTATTTCACGCAAGAATTTGAAACTGTCACTCCCGGATTGTTTTCATCAAAAGCATTCTGGCGGACGCGAAATATACTCCTGTCGTTGATAGAAAACGACATTGATATTTATCACGGTCTCAGTCACGAACTGCCTATTGGCATTGAAGAAACACAGATAAAATCGGTCGTAACAATTCACGACCTTATCTACAAGCTCTTCCCTTCCAATTTTCCGCTGATTGACAAAAAAATCTACGACATAAAATGGAAAAATGCCTGTACGAACGCAAACGCAATCATAGCGACAAGCGAAGCGACTAAACAGGACATTATAGCCAATTTCAACATCGATCCGAAAAAAATTCACGTTGTGTATCAAACTTGCAGTGACATTTTTGACCAAAGATATACCGACAAAGAAAAAGCAGATATTTTGGAGAATCTATCTCTGCCTCAATCCTTTATCCTTTACGTCGGTGCTATTATGGAACGAAAAAATGTCATGAGCATCGTAGAAGCTTACAACAAAATTCGTGATAAGATTGACATTCCATTGGTTATCGTCGGAAACGGCAGAAATTACTACAAGAAAATTCTTGCCTATGTTGAACAAAACAATTTGAAAGACAAGATTATATTCCGCACCAATGTCGGAAACGACGAACTCCCTGTACTCTACCAATGTGCAGAATGTTTTCTATATCCGTCAAAATACGAAGGTTTTGGCATTCCAATTCTTGAAGCGTTCAAAAGCGGAACGCCAGTAATCATCAGTAACACATCGTCGCTGCCCGAAGTCGGAGGAACGGCGGGTTACTACGTAGACCCATACAAGATTGAAAGCATAGCCCAAGCCATGCTTGACTTACACGAAAACCCAAATCTCCGTCAAAACCTAATCAACAGCGGCTACGAACAAATCAAAAATTTCACTCCAGAATCATTCGCCCAAAAAACAATGGACGTGTACGAAAGCCTGTTTTAAGGTTATGGATTATTGGTTATGAGTTAGAAGTTATAATTTACCATTTACACATTACATTATACATTGTGCATTATGAATTGTGCATTGTGAATTATGAATTGGGCATTCTTAAATCTCCCCTGCCTTCAACCGCTCAGCATTTTCGGCAACAATCAATCCATCGATGATTTCCTGAATATCGCCAGCCATAATTGCATTTAAGTTATACAACGTAAGATTAATCCGATGGTCGGTCACACGACCTTGCGGATAGTTGTAGGTACGGATTTTTGCAGAGCGGTCACCCGTAGAAACCATGGTCTTACGTTTTGAGGCGATGTTGTCGAGATATTTCTGATACTCCATATTGTAGATACGAGTACGCAATTCCACCAACGCCTTCGCCTTATTCTTCAGTTGCGATTTTTCATCCTGGCACTGTACGGTGATTCCCGTTGGGATATGCACCAAACGGATAGCGGAATACGTCGTGTTGACACTCTGTCCACCATGTCCCGACGCACAGAAAATATCGGTTCGTATATCGGATTCCTTTAGTTCAATATCAAATTCTTCAGCTTCGGGCAACACAGCAACAGTAGCCGCCGACGTATGCACACGACCTTGCGTTTCGGTTGCAGGAACACGTTGTACACGATGCACACCCGATTCGTATTTCATAGTACCATAGACATTTTCACCTGTTACTTCAAACACAATTTCCTTGTATCCGCCCGATGTTCCTTCGTTGAAACTTGTCACTTGCACTTTCCAACCTTTTGATTCACAATATTTTGTATACATACGGAACAAATCGCCAGCAAAAATGGCCGCTTCGTCGCCTCCGGTTCCGCCACGAATTTCAACAATGGCATTTTTCCCGTCTTCGGGGTCGGCAGGTATGAGCAACAGACGGATTTCGTCTTCCATTTTGGCAATCTTCGGTTCGGCTTCGTCAATCTCCAACTTTGCCATTTCACGCATTTCCTCGTCATTTTCAGTTTCAAGGATTTTTTTAGCCTCGGCGTAGTTCGACAAAAGATTTTTGTACTCCTTTCGTGCATTCATAAGCAGTTCCAGTTCGTGATATTCCTTGTTCAACTTCACAAACCGCTTCATATCGGCAATCACAGCCGGGTCGGTAATCATTGTTGAAATTTCTTCGAACTTGAACTGTAAACCGTCTAATTTTTCGAGTAGAGATTGTTCTGCCATACCTTATTTATTTGCGTGCAAAAGTATGAATTATTTAGAATAAAGGAAAATTTGGGACTATTCTTCTTTACTTCTTCATTGTAAATTCAAATCTGTCGCTTACATTTGTAAAAAAAACGAAGATGTATATTCTTTCTTCCCTTCAATTGCATGAAGCTGATGCGTTTACAATCAAGAACGAGCCAATCGGTTCCTGTGATTTGATGGAGCGTGCGGCAAATCATTTTGTTACGGCTGTTTTACAGGATTTTCCCGACACGGAAACATTCTTCATATTCTGCGGGAAAGGAAATAACGGCGGCGACGGTCTTGCAACAGCACGTCTGCTTGCTCAAAAAGGGAAAACCGTACACACTTGTATCGTACACTATACCGACAAGGAAAGCAACGATTTTCAGACAAACTACACACGCTTACAAAACTTGCAGCAAGAGAATTGTCACATACATAATCTCACTGAATTTCAACATATTACAATACCGACAAATGCTATCGTCATCGATGCACTTTTTGGTTCGGGACTTAATAGACCAGTGTCAGGAATTGTGGCACAATATGTTGATTTTCTTAACAAAATGCCTAACCGAAGAATTGCGATAGACATTCCATCTGGACTTTTTGCCGACGTGCAACAAAACTCCGATGCAATAATATTCAAGGCAGACAAGACATACACGTTCAATTCGCCTAAACTACAATTTCTGTTTGCAGAAAATTCGCAGTACGTCGGTTCAATACAAATTTTGGACATTTTACTACAACATCCGTTCAATGAAAACGAAACACCCTATCAATACGTTGAAGCGAAAGACATACACATAAAAAAACGAGACGCATTCTCGCACAAAGGCACGTTTGGTCATGCACTGCTCGTAGCTGGAAGTCACGGTAAAGTCGGAGCTGCCGTGCTTGCATCAAAAGCATGTCTGCGGACTGGATGCGGACTACTCACCACTCACGTTCCTTCGTGCGGATACGACATATTACAGACAGCCGTTCCCGAAGCAATGACAGATACAGACAAAAATTTTGAAAAAATCACGTCGATTCCCTGTAAAGAGACTTTTTCCGCCGTTGGAATCGGTCCAGGCATCGGCACCGACGAGCAAACAAAAAATGCACTGAAAGAATTTCTTTCTCAAAACACCAAACCGCTTGTGCTTGATGCCGACGCATTGAACATCATATCGGAAAATCCCGATATTTGGAATCTAATTAAACCTAATACTATCATCACCCCACACCCCGGAGAATTTGACCGCCTGACACACAAACACACAAACACGTTTGAGCGGTTCGAGACACAAAAACAATTTGCAAAAGAACACAACTGCATTGTTGTTCTCAAAGGACATCACACAAGCATTGCGACACCCGACGGGAACGTATTTTTCAACTCTACAGGCAACCCCGGAATGGCAACAGCCGGCAGTGGAGACGTACTAACAGGCATAATCCTGTCGCTTCTTGCACAACATTACGAACCTTGCAAAGCCGCAGTCTATGGCGTATTTCTCCATGGACTTGCAGGAGATTGTTCAAAACAAAACGAAACACTCATTGCAAGCGACATTATTGAAAATCTGAAGAATGCGTTCTCCGAACTACATTCCACAAAATAAAAGTCAAAAAAATTGATATAAATCCTATAAACTCTATTTTTGCGTCAAAATAAAATCGTGTCATTGTTTCCAAGAAATATTGAGCAGAAATTGGGCTTCGACGAAATTCGCCGATTACTCACCGACGGCTGCAAATGCACCATCGGAAAAGAAAAAATCGCACAAATTGAATTTTCCAACAATGCGGAAACCATCAACAACCTGCTCTGCCAAACCATTGAAATGACGGAAATTATAACAACGCAAGACGACTTTCCTTTTCCTTCATTCTCAACAATTTACGAAGAACTCGAACGTATTCGTCCCGAAGGGACATACCTGACCGCAATCGAATTGCACACGCTCCGCAAATCGCTTATGGAAATACAGAACATATTGATTTTCATAGGAAAACATCGGGAACAATATCCGTATATCGCCACGTTGGCAGAACCGGTGGAAATTGCAAAGGCCATCATCGTTTCTGTTGACAAAATTATTGATGCTAATGGCAACCTCAAAGACAACGCTTCGCCAAAACTGGTGGAAATCCGCCACGAAATGGCACAAAAACGTCGAATCATCAATAAGATTATGGCGCAGAAACTTGCCGTTGCACGACAGGAAGGCTGGATTGACCAAGATTCGGAACTTTCAATCCGCGA
>JAEEGL012248737.1_pt1 | contig 34386 bp, 32 predicted proteins | sample 9134231 | NCBI WGS metagenome assembly JAEEGL01 (sample SAMN16246548, study PRJNA631951) | gut metagenome | biome: gut microbiome; feature: rumen; material: fiber-attached | host: Bos | place: Iran: Karaj | collected 2018-10
ACGGTGAGATCCCCTGTTACCGCTCGACTTGCATGTATTAGGCACGCCGCCAGCATTCATCCTGAGCCAGGATCAAACTCTCCATTATAGAAAATTTGAAAAACTCAAATTAAATAAATAAACTGACGATGATTAATTGCACAACTAAATTGTTAAACTATTTCTAAAGACTTCTAAAAATTCTCGCAGCTTTAGACTAATTATTAGTTTACACCACCCTAATTAAAATGTCAAGAGTTTTTTTACTAAAAATGCCAGAAAATTAAATTTTATTGCCTCCTCTTTTTTCCTACTGGGATAATCCACCATATAATATATACTATGCCAAGAGAAATGACCATCGGTAAACACCAATCTGCCCCTGAATCACCATCGTGGGGTGGTTCTCCGGTATTTGGAGTTTTTGGCATATCAATATCGGCCCCAATTTCCGATTTAGGCTTTTCTGATTCCTCAGGCTTCGTGTCTTCTGGCGCCTCTTCTGGAATAAGCTCATCTTTCAAGATAGGCTTTTCTTCAACCATGGGTTCTTCTTCCAGGACAATTTCATCTTCCATGATTCCGTCTTCTACAGTGGAGTCTTCTTCCGGTTTAGGATCCGGCTTCTCCAGTTCTTCTTCGACACCGAGCTCTGGTTCGCTCGATTCTTCCCCTTCCGAATCCAATTCCTCTTCTGGGATGAGTCCCAATTCGTCTAACCCATCTTCTGATTCTGGTTCATCTTCCGGTTCGGGTTCTACTGGCTCATCTTCGGTGCTGGGCGTAGCTGATTCTGAAGTGATTACTAGTGGACTAATTTCCAGCCCCCTATCTTCGTCGACTTCGTCATATGAGACAAGATAATATGAATGCGTATTATTTATCATATAGTAAGCCCCCCGACATTCCTGGCCTACGTCAAAACTATCGTCTGTAAGGCATTTTTCTAGATAATTCACTCCACCACCAAATATCTCACCAGCATCATTGACGGCTGCATAGAAAATTGTTCCGCTAGTATTGCCAGTGAGCGACCCAGCCGGCAACACCAATCTGACCTCTTCTCTTCTAGCAATCAATAGCTCGTCGCCATGCCTGGTTTCGGCATAGATAACATGTACACCGTCCTCCAATTCACCGTTTTTAAACTGTTCAACGAATTTGTCAGCATCACGGCGTCTAGCCTTACTTTCGTCCAGCCAGTATATATAAAGTTCGGACGCGTCCAATCCTTCCCCATCTTTATCTCTATCCGTACCAATATAATGCACTCTAATTGTGCTACGGTATGGATTGACTGAAGTAATTAGCATTTTATGATGTCGAAGATTGGAAATGGCTTGATAGCGATTACCGCCAGCGATGATGAGCTTGACTCTTTCAGAAGTGAGGCAGGAGGAATATCGTGGCGATCCTGCGCAGTGGTTTTCAATCTCCGCCATAACTTCCCTGTCATACTCGATTACTTCTGGTATATACCAATACTCTCCACCTACGTCATCCACTGTCATGGCTAGGACGGTGGCTGGGTTTAATATTTGCCCGACTGATAATACGATAGATATCACTAGGGCTATAGGTTTTTTCATCATCTTTCCCTTTCCGCTCGTGAAAACCCACTACTCTCACAAAACAATTATTAATTTTGCGAGAGTATAGGCACTGGTCGTGCGAAAAGTCAACCCCCCACCCTGATTTTAAGAGACTTAAGCGGTACTACCTCTTAGGAAAGATGAAATGTGCTATTGCTTTATCTAATATAAGAAGACTATCTTTCGGATTTTTGCTCACCCGATTCTTCGGTTTCTTCTTCCGGAAGAACGATACCGATAGATGCGACAGTGTCACCTTCGCTCATCTTCATAATGCGAACGCCCTGAGTGGCGCGGCCGAGGGTCGGAATCTCCTTCATGGCAACGCGGATGGCCTGACCTTTAGTAGACATCATGATGACTTCCTTGGCAAGTGGATCTAGAGTATGGACAGCGACGATTGGACCGGTCTTTTCAGTAACGGTAGCAACCTTAATGCCTACGCCGCCACGTTTATGTGGTGGGAAGTTGGAAACTAGCGTAGCCTTACCGTAGCCATTTGCTGAGACCGCGATGAGTTTTTGCTTCGGATCGGTAATTACATCCATGCCGACAATTTCATCTTTTGGACGAAGACGCATACCCCTCACACCCATGGCGGCGCGACCCATCACGCGGACTTCTTTTTCATTGAATCTGGTAGCTTGGCCAGCCGAGGTACTAATGACGATGTCATTTTCGCCGGTAGTCTCTTTGACCCATTTTAGTTCGTCACCCTGGTCCAGCTTGATGGCAATAAGGCCATTACTACGGACATTGAAAAAATCTTTAATAGCGGATTTCTTGATGGTGCCTTTCTTGGTCGCCATAAAGAGATAGCCATCGCCACCAGTCTCGCCCTGCTTAATAATAGCTGTGATTTTTTCCTCCGGGTGGAGATTTAACATGTTGACGGCGGCAGTACCTTTAGCAGTCAGCGAAGCCTGTGGCACCTCATAGGCCTTAGAGCGGAAGAGACGTCCTTGGCTGGTAAAGAATAGAAGGTGATCGTGCGAATTGGCAGTCAAAATCTGAGCAATGACATCTTCCTCTTTGGTAGTCATGCCACGCTTACCTTTACCGCCGCGGTTTTGCTTCCTAAAATCAGCCTGAGGGACACGCTTCATGTAATTCTCGGAGGTGAGCAAGATTACGCTTTCCTCTTCTGGGATAAGCTCTTCCTCGGAGAACTTACCGACTTCATGATTAATAATCTTACTGCGACGTTCATCACCGTATTTCTCTTTCATGGCGATGAGTTCTTCTTTAACGACACGCAAAATCTCTTGCTCGCTGGCAAGGATAGCCTCCAGCTTCTTGATGAGCTCGTGGAGCTCTTTCAACTCAGCTTCGATTTTGTCGCGTTCGAGACCCTGGAGACGGCGAAGCTGCATCTGAAGAATGGCATTAGCCTGAATTTCGGAAAGACCGAACCTTTGCATGAGCTGCTTATCAGCATCGTCATAAGCCGCGCGAATAACCTTGATTACTTCGTCGATATTATCAAGGGCGATTTTTAACCCCTCGAGGATATGGGCGCGCTCCTTGGCCTTTTGGAGGTCAAACTCGGTACGACGGCGAATCACTATCTGGCGATGCTTGATGAACTCGCTGAGGATTTCCTTAAGACCTAGCACGCGAGGCTGAATTCCGTCAACCAAGGCTAGGACGTTATAATGGAATGTAGTCTGTAAATCAGTAAGTTTGTAGAGTTGATTTAAGATTTTCTTCGGGAAAGCATCCTTCTTAAGTTCAATCACCACGCGCGTCTTGCCGCGAGCAGATTCGTTTCTAGCATCAGCGATATGAGTGAGCTTCTTCTCTTGGGCCAGATGTACCACTTTCTCGATGAGAGCTTCCTTGCTCACGCCATACGGCATCTCCGTAATGACGATGTTGTAACGGCCATTTTTGCGCTCTTCGATATTTGCTACACCGCGAATAGTGACAGAACCTTTACCCGTAGCATAGGCTTGCTTCATCGGTGCACCACCGTAAACTTCAGCACCAGTCGGAAAATCTGGACCCTTAACGTGCTTCATGAGACCCTCAAGACTAATCTCTGGGTCATCAATAAGCGCCACGGTAGCATCGACAAGCTCGCCAAGGTTGTGAGGTGGGATATTGGTAGCCATACCGACAGCAATGCCCATCTGGCCATTTAAGAGAATATTTGGCAAAGCGGCCGGGAGGACGACTGGCTCCTTTTCTGTACCATCGAAATTATCGCGGAAATCAACAGTGTTTTTCTCGATATCGGCAAGTAGCTCGGCACCAACTTTGTCCATGCGAGCCTCAGTATAGCGAGAGGCGGCCGGCTCATCGCCGTCAGCAGAACCGAAGTTACCTTGACCTTCCACCAAAGTATATCGCATCTTCCAGGGTTGCGCGAGATTAACCATGGCGTCATAGATGGACGAATCACCATGCGGATGATATTTACCCATCACTTCACCGACGATACGGGCGGATTTGACCGTGGGATGAGGAGCTTTCCAACCGTTTTTATTCATTGCGTATAATATACGGCGGTTAACCGGCTTCAAACCATCGCGGACATCAGGGAGGGCGCGGTCGATAATTACGGACATGGAATACTTAAGGAAGTAATCCTCCATGGTATGTTCGACTGGCTTAATCTCTAAACCATCTTGGATTGTCAGATTTTCATTATTGTTTATATTTTTGTCGTCTTCCATCTTTCCTCCTTAAAAGTCCAAATCATCTAAGTTAACTGAAGCGGCACCGGACTGGATGAAGTTCTTGCGGAGTTCGACTTGGTCTCCCATGAGCTTCGTAAACACAGCATCGGCTTTTTCGGCGTCTTCGACATGAACCTTGACCAAAATACGATTCTCTGGATCCATGGTGGTTTCCCAGAGCTGTTTGGCGTCCATTTCGCCAAGACCTTTAAAGCGTTGTTGCGCAGTATACCCAGCCTGTTTGAAGCGTTCTTGCGATTCGTCGATCTTGGTACCAGCTTTCTTTCGCTCCTCAATCTTTTCGGTTAGCTTTTTCTCGAGAGCAACTTCATCATACAAATAATCAATCTTGCGCGCATTGCCCGTGCCTTTGATTAATCCGAATAGGGGTGGCTTTGCTAGATAAACATGCCCCTCTTCGATGACTTGCGGCATATAGCGGAAGAAGAAGGTCATAAGAAGTGTAGCAATGTGAAGGCCATCGACATCGGCATCAGTCATGAAAATTATCTTGTCGTAGCGGAGACCATCTATATTAAACTGGTCGCCAATGCCTACGCCAAGACCTTTAATGAGTGAAACCAGCTCGGCATTGGCGAGCATCTTATCTAGGCGAGCGCGCTCGGTATTGAGAACTTTACCACGGAGTGGCAAAATAGCCTGAATTTGCGGATTTCGGCCCTCTTTGGCGGAACCAGCAGCGGAGTTACCCTCTACGATGAAGAGCTCGCATTCATTGCGGTTACGAGAGGAACAGTCGGCGAGCTTACTTGGGAGATTAAGACCTTCAAATGCACCTTTTCTGATAACATTGTCACGAGCGGCGCGAGCGGCCTTACGGGCACGAGCGGCCAAAGTAGCCTTACCGACTATCTTTTTAGCAATCTGAGGATTCTCTTCTAGATAATAGCTGAAATATTCGGTCATAACTTTATCGACAATGCCACGAACTTCTGGGTTGCCAAGTTTATTTTTGGTCTGGCCTTCGAATTGTGGATCTGGGAGCTTGACCAAGATTACCGCCGTGAGGCCCTCCTTAATGTCATCACCGGTGAGATTATCCTCTTTTTCTTTCAAAAGTCCATTTTTGCGAGCATAATCATTAATCGTACGATTTAACCCGGTACGGAAACCTACAACATGCATACCACCATCTGGCGTAAGAACGTTGTTGGCGAATGGTTTCATAATTTCGGCAAAAGTGTCATTGTATTGGAGGGCGATCTCTACGCCGGTGTCGCCAACCTGTTTCTCAACATAAAAGATGTCGTCAGAAAGAAGCTCCTTGCCGCTATTTAAGCGCTTAACATAGCTCTTAATGCCGCCTTCGAAGTAGAATGACTCATGGGCGCCGGTACGTTCATCTTTAACGGTAATTAGAATACCTTTAGTGAGATAGGCTTGGTGACGAGCATAATTTGCTACCCAATTGTAGTCAAATGTGGTAGTTTCCTTAAAAATAGTAGGGTCTGGATAGAAAGTAATAGAGGTGCCGTGTTCGCGTGGCGAGCCTTTAGATACTTGTAACTCCATGGTCGGCTTACCGGTATCGAACTCGATATGATGCGTCTTACCATCTCGGTAGACCTCAGCGGTCATATGAGTAGATAGAGCGTTGACAACCGAAGAACCAACACCATGAAGACCAGACGATACTTTGTAACCACCATCACCGAACTTACCACCAGCATGGAGCACGGTAAGGACTGTCTCTAGAGTAGATTTGTGAGTCTTCGGGTGAATATCAACAGGGATACCGCGACCATTATCGTCCACTCTAACACCACCGTCGGACAGAATGGTAATTTCAATTTTGTTTGCGAACCCAGCAATCGCTTCATCGATAGAGTTATCCGCAATCTCTTTGATTAGATGATGTAAACCGTCGTAACCAGTAGAGCCAATATACATGCCAGGCCTCAACCTGACCGGCTCTAGACCTTCCAAGACGCGAATTTCAGACGAATCATAGGCTTCTTTTGCCATCTTAATACCTCTTCTTAAATATACCTATATATTATATACCCAGCCACGGGAAAAATCAAGACTTTTTGGAAAGCCAAGCATCAAGAAAACCTTTTTCTGGCTCAGAAGCGGTTTCCGAGGCTTCTGGTGGCTTCTCAGCGGCTTTTTGGGCGGCAGACCAACGATCGTTGATTTCCTTTTCCACCTCTGAACGTGTTTTGGCATATTTAGTGGCGGAATAAACTTTGAGCGACTCCATTAGCTCATCGTTTGGTTGTCCCATCGGTGCCGGCAGACTCATAGTAAACGGTGCTGACGGCATATCAAACATCATAACTTTGGCCACAGCCGCAAAATTTGGGGTCTTAGTGAGGTCCTCAGCGGTAAAGGTAGGAGCAAAGGCCTTAACCATCAAATCCGCATCTGTGACGCCAATACGGCCGCATACGATAGTACCTACGTTGCCAAGCAGGGCTTCGCGGATTTTTTCAGTGAGCTGAGTCATAAACTGGTTGGCCACGATAAGATTAAGGCGGTATTTGCGAGCCTCTGATAGAATAGATTCAAACGAATCAGTGGCGAAGTTTTGGAACTCATCTACGTAAAGACAGAAATCTTGGCGCTGATCCTCTGGGATATCCTGACGGCTCATGGCAGCTTGCTGGAATTTCATGACAAAGATCATACCGAGGAGATTCGCATTGATATCGCCAAGTCGCCCCTTAGAGAGGTTGACGAGGAAGATTTTTTTGTTGTCCATGATTTCGCGAATGTTGAAACCAGATTTGACCTGACCGAGAGTATTTCGCATAATGGTATTAGAGAGGAATGGCCCCCATTTAGAGGCAAACCACGTAATAACCTCGCCGGCGTCGTTTGATTTTTGAGAAGCTGGGAACTCTTTGGTCCAATAGTCATAAACGGCTTTATCTGTAACATATTTGAGCTTTGATTTGACAAACTCTGGGTCTGTAAAACATTGAGGAATATCAATAAATGTTGCGCCGGACGGATCAGACATAAGAAGAAGGGCGGCATTTCTAAACATATGCTGGCCGCGAGGACCGAAAAAGCCCTGATTTGAAGGGTCAAAGAGGGATTGGAGCATACTGATTCCCTCTTGGACGATAAAATCTTTTTGATCTGGGCTAGTAAACTCAAACATATTCATACCAACTGGGTGCTCAATATCGGCTGGGTCGAAGTATATGACATCATCAATGCGTTCCTCTGGGACACGCTTCAATAGTGCTTCTACGGCATCACCGTGTGGGTCAATAAAAGCGAAACCGCGGCCCGCCTGCATATCTTGGAAGGCGATATTCTCAAGAAATACAGATTTACCCATACCGGTTTGGCCGATGACGTACATATGGCGACGGCGATCTTTTTCACCGAGATAAATAGGCTTTTTGATACCCCTGAATTCGTTAGTACCAAGGAAAATACCTTCTTGCATGAGCTTGGCTGGGCCATCCACTTGCTTGGTAAGCTGACGTTCAACCTGGGAGTTCGGGATAGAATTCTGATCTGGAAGATGATAAATACTAGCAAGTTCGACGCTATTTAGGATATTTACATTGGTTTTTAGCGGAAAAAATCTAAAGGTGTAATCCGTTACAAGCCTTTTGGGGTCTTTAAACATATTGACCTTGAAGCCGTTTAGCTCTGGGGAGTCAAACTGAGAAAAAGCACTAATAATACCGCCAACGATGGCGTCGGAGCGAGGTTTCGTGTCTGAGCAGGCTATAACACGAATAAGCGTCTCAAACCCCGGGTAGCGCATTTTATTGGTGATAGCCGTAATCTCGTCTTGTTTGACGGTGGAGATCTGGGTGGTTTCTTCGCGCTTTTCATGCTCTGGTGGGACTTCCCAGGGGGCGCGAATGATATCCATGGCTAGCTCTCCGATGCCAGCGCCGATGGTTTTGGTCTTTTTCTTGCCTTTGCTGATATTTTCGATGTGTTCTTTGGCTGGCGCAGACCAATTTTTTTGTGCAGGGCGGAATAAAATTTGTACAGCGGCCCCTTCGTCTTTATTCACACTAGATAAAGCATTCAAAATACCCATCGAAGCGTCACGTTTCATATCTTCGTATGTAGAAATCGGGAGATAGAAGTCCTTATTTAAGGTTAATTCGGCGCCAGAGACGTTTTCGAGGCGTCCGTCAGGGGCGAAGATGTTTTCTTCCCTCTTTTCCTCGATGCGAGCGGTGGGGTAGGCGGACTGAATGGCTTGCTTTACCGTCTCTGTAAGGACCGCTGGCACGATAGCGTAATACCTAATGAAGCCATCTTTTGCGATAATCTCGAAGGAAAAATGCCTTTGGCCATAGAGGCGAGTCTTGAAACCTTTAGTCAAAGTGGACGACAAGATAGAATAAGTAACCTGCGCCTTAGAAATAACTTCATTCGCCACATCGCGCTTATCGCGACCACCACCATCGATATCATCTGTAGTAGGCGGGAGATGGATAAGGAGTGGCACCATCTTGAGGCCGCGTTCGTACTTCTTAGCCTTACGAAGCTTACTAACGCTGGAAGCCGAGACAACGGCGGTAATCAGTATGATTACCGCAACGATAATGAGAATAACCACCCAGAGTTCCATTAGGCTGCTCGCTTTCCGAAGTTACCCCTATAAATTTCCCTCATGTTTTGAATTTTTTCGCAATAGTTTGAGACGTTTCCAGTCTGGGAAAGTTCGGCGTCTGATCGTTTTATTTCTTGCAACGCAGATTTGGCGATATGGTCTCCTTCGGGACGGACAGCATCAGCATTAACTTTCACTGGCGCATCGCCCTCTGATGTTTTCTGCTGCGCGACTGGCTCGAGTGGGATAATTTTGCCCATTTCTGGGTTCTGACCTGGTGCTTGGTCGGCACTAGCGGCCTCCATGACATTGCCACCAATTTCTCTGGTATCTCGTGCTGGACTCCAAACAGACTGATCAATATTGAGATTTGGGATATCCTCTTGGTTTTTACTAACCGGAATCTCTCCTACCCCAGGAGTAAAATAGTCGCCGTCAAATTGTCTATTTTGGCCATTATCCATATGCTTATTTTACCACATTTAAACTCTTTTGTAGATAAAAAATTCAGCCAAAAATAAGAAAATCGCTATAAGACAAATAGTCCATGGAGTAATAGCACTAAAGGAGCGGGCCATTAGGATCATAATCGGGGCAAAAGAGAGTATGGCCGCATATAGGTAATCCTTACCTCTTAATGTATGTTTTTTGTAGGCGAAATAAAAAAATGCCTGCAGAGCAAGCGTAACGAGGCCAAAAACAGATACGTACAATGTTGTAAAAAATACTAAAACACCTACAGGACCAATTTCGGTCGGTGATGTTAAATTAAGCATCAGAATTAAGGCTGCGAGTCCTATAATGCTTGTAGTGATAAGAATGCGGTTATGCTTCATAACTTCATTGTATCACATTTTTTGGTAGCCCCCAAGAGTTTGTTATGGGAGAAGCGGGGGGTTATCTGGCTCTAAAATCTTAACTATTTGCCACAACCCTTATCCCGCGTTCTCTTTTTTTGACCGCTTCACGCTAGGTGAAGCACGAGTCCTTGTCGTCTTTTCCTTTCGCTCTTGTTTATGTTTTTATAAGGTGCTAACGAAAGATTTGGCGGCGCGCTCAACGCTTTACTTGGCGGAGCTCTAGGTAATTCCTATATTGTAATTTATGGCTAGAAATTACCTTTTCGCCCGCCAAGGCCTACGGTTTATTTCTATATTTTGTTTTCGCCATTCTGACTCCTTTTGTTTGATGTTTTTGTTTTAGTCATCTCGACTGTCTTTATGATAGCACAAGCTTCTTTAAAATGCAATAGTTTTATTCAACTTTATTGATGTAATTTTTACAACTGTTCTCTCTTTTGTTCTCTGTTCTATATTTTTGCTCAAAATGTTGTAATATTTACAATATTATACTGAAAATAAGCTGTTTTTGTATTTTTTACTGCAACCAAAAAACCGCAAAGCTGCGGCCTAAAATCAAAGTTGGTGGAGCTGCCGGATACTGCCTCCGGGTCCGAGTCATCACTTGGACGCGATTCTACATATATAGTTTTCTGTTTTGTCTTGGCGACTATTTTAAGCTGCAGAAAACGAAACTTAAAACCGCCATGGCTAATTGTCGAATCACAATGTGCCGTTTTTTGTGACCGTATTCCCGTTGTATGATAATCTACGTTCTACGGAACCTCAAACGTTAGACCAGCCTAAATAATATTAAGCATATGCAGGCATGTATGCAACATGCGCTACTTTTGTGTTTTTAGCACTTATTTAATACTTACGGTATTCAATCGATATGCCTCACGCCTGTTAATGATCCGTCTAAGCTTTGTCAGCCCCAACTGCCATAATTATACCACAAACGTTTCCCTGATACAAGAAGAAAGCCGGTAACTGCGAGGAAAACCGGCTTTCTATAAGTAGAGTGTGGAGTTATTTTGGCTAAATTTTTGTTTTGACCTTCTGTATAATTTTTTTATTCAGAAGCTATCTCTATTATAGCGTCTCATAATGGTTGTGTCAATATATTTTATGGACAATTTTTGTTCATTTTTGCCGAGTTTTCCACAAGCAATTTGGGGCGATTAGGGACGCCGAAAAATCCACTTTTTTGAATATTTTGGTTATGTTTTAATAACCTGTCGGCATGGTGGGGGGTTGAAAAATCCATTAGCCTATGGTAGTGTCCGGCACATGATTAGTAAAATTCATTCAGCAATACCATACGGCTTTGAGGGCAAATTAGTGGAAGTTGAGGGCGATATGAATCGCGGATTACCAGCCTTCAATATCGTTGGCATGGCAAATAAAACCATCAATGAAGCAAAAGAGCGCGTCAGGAGCGCCATAGTAAATTCCGGTTTTAGCTTTCCGGACAAAAAAGTAACGATAAATTTAGCGCCGGCAGATCTGGAAAAAGATGGCTCATATCTCGACCTGCCGATTGCATTGTCCGTACTAGTGCTATCCGGGCAGCTTTTGGCGGCTGACATACGAAATAGGCTGTTTGTCGGGGAGTTGTCCCTGAATGGCGAGCTAAGACCGATAAAAGGCATAATTAATATCGTAGAGATCGCGAGAGAATCTGGCGTAGCAGAAGTTTTTGTGCCGATTCAAAATCTATCGCAAGCCGTGATGGTCGATGGCGTAGAGGTGTATGGCATAGATACTTTGCAAAATTTATTCTTGCATCTTAAAAAGCAGGGTGATTTATGCAAGACGCGCGACGATGTAAAAGCACCCGGCAGCCATCATGAATGCGCGTCTGGTCCAATTTTTGACCATATACGGGGTCAAACAATTGCAAAACGAGCAATGGAGATTGCGATTGCCGGCCATCACAACATCTTGATATCTGGTCCGCCAGGCGCAGGCAAGACATTGCTTGCGAAAGCGGCAGCAAATCTATTGCCAGCATTAACGCCAGAGGAAAAAATTGACATCACTAAACTCTACTCTATCACTGGGGCGGTCACCGATGATGTGATTGAGGCGCGACCTTTTAGAAGTCCACACCATACAGCGAGCGCAACATCCATAATCGGTGGCGGGGCAGGTGCAATGCCTGGAGAAATTTCACTGGCGCATAAAGGAATATTGTTTTTAGATGAGATTCCAGAGTTTGCGCGCTCGGTGCTAGAGGCTCTAAGACAGCCGCTTGAGGATAAAAAAATATCTATATCTAGGGCCAATCGCAAGAGCACTTATCCGGCGGATTTTATGTTAGTCGCAACGATGAATCCCTGCCCTTGCGGTTATCTTGGCGATCCGACGCATGAATGTAAATGTTCCGACGTACAAATACAAAATTACCAGAAAAAATTGTCCGGTCCGCTGCTTGACCGAATCGATATGTATGTAGCCGTCGAAAGAGTAGAAAATAAAGATTTGATGGCAAATATCCCGCCAGAAACCGGCGAGCATAATGTTGTAAGAAATACTATACCAGGGGCGATGGAGCGCCAAAAGGCCCGTTATGGCAAGTCCGGGATTTATAATTCATCGCTTTCGTCTTTTGAAATATCACAAAAAATAAAACTCGATCCGGAAGCCAAAAAGCTGCTTCTAGACGCCTCGGAGCGACTAAATTTGTCTGCTAGGTCGTATTTTAAGACCATAAAGGTCGCGCAGACTATCGCCGACCTAGATGCGGCTCCCGTAGTAACAGCAAAACACCTCGCCGAAGCGTTGACTTTTAGAAAGAGGTGATGTATAATTATTGTCAGGTTAACTCAAGAGAAGAAAGGATTACTATCAAAAACTCATCACGCACCCGAATAAATGGAGAAATTCGTTATCCGGAGGTACGCGTAATAGGTCCAAGTGGCGAACAACTAGGCATTATGTCTAGTCGCGATGCTCAGCTTCTTGCGAGGAAACAGGGAGTGGATTTAGTGGAAATTGCCGCTAACGCCAATCCGCCGGTCGTTAAAATTATTGACTGGGGTAAATTCCAGTATCAAAAGATGAAAGAAGATGCCAAGAATCGGAAGAAGGCTCGCGAGAAACAATCCGAGCTAAAACAGATGAAGATTGGCCTCAAGATTTCAGATAACGACCTTAACATTAAAGTCCGCAAAATGCGTGGATTCCTAGACGACGGTGATCGTGTGAAGATTATGATTGTCTTTCGCGGTCGCGAAATGGCACATAAGGAACTGGGGGAGGAGTTACTAAATAAAGTACTCGGCTTACTTGGTGATGATGTCGTGATTGAGGGCAAAGCGCAGTTTAATGGACGCAACCTATCGACACAAGTACGAAAAAAGTAATTTCCTACTTTCAAGGCTGGTCGATCGCACGTTAGCTACTGGTTGTTGTAAAAAATACAAAAACAGGTAGTATGATGTAATATTAACTATAAACTAAAGGAAAACCTATGCCAAAACTAAAGACGCATAAGGGCACCGCAAAGCGGATCAAGATTACCGGAAGTGGTAAGATTACGCGTGAGCGAGCCTTCGGGAATCATATTCTCGCTAAAAAATCTAAAGCCAGGAAACGCAACATGAAAACTTCAGCTGCGATTAATGGCAAAATTAAGAAAAACATTAAGACAGCATTAGGGGTTTAATCATGAGAGTGAAACGTGGTGTGGCCGCAATGGCCAAACATAAGAAAATTCTAAAAGCTGCTAAGGGTACGCAGCATGCAAGGACCCGCAGCTATCGTTTGGGTAAGCAAGGCGTGATCAAGGCTCTTCGGTACAGTTATCGTGACCGCCGAAATCGCAAACGCGATTTACGTGCGCTTTGGATTACCCGTATCAATAACGCTTCGAGAGAGCTTGGTCTTTCCTACTCACAGCTTATCGCTGGGATGAAGGCTAAGAACATCAATCTTGACCGTAAGGTGCTAGCTGATCTTGCCGTGAATAATCCTGAAGCATTTAAAGCAATCGTAACTGCAGTGAAGGAGAAATAAGATGGCAATTTGTGAAGTTACCGGTAAGGGCAAGATGTATGGGCACAATGTGTCGTTCTCTCAGAGGCACACGCGCAAGGTATTCAAGCCAAATGTAAGCAAGCGGACCTTGGTGATTAATGGTCAGAAGGTGAAGTGCAATATTTCAACTTCAGCACTTAGGACTTTGAAGAAAAAAGGCCTAATTGAGTCGCCAAAGGCAGCAAAAAAATAATAATATTGTAATCTTTACAACAAAAGCCACCCGTGAGGGTGGTTTTTGTTGTATGTTAAATAGATTGTTTAAATTTATATGAATGCTTCTTGAAATTGCTTTTCTCGTAGAAACGGTGCGCTGCCTCATTTTCTAACACGCTAGTTAGTTCGATCGAGCCACAGTTGTTATTCTTCGCATATTCTACTAATTCTAAAAGTATCTTTTCCCCGACTCCCCTACCTCTGTATTTTTCATCTACTATAAGATCTTCTACATATAACCTCTTTTTAGAATCATAGAATTTGCTCCTGAATTCCGAAAATAGTACACCAATTATTTCGTCGCCATTGGCCGCGCAGATGCAATAACTGTTTTTGCCTTGCACTTTTTGGTCAAAATTACGCAAAAATGTTTCGCGGTCTAAATTCCCTTCGTTGAGTTCATTAAGTAGCTCGAAAGCCCGTTCTAAATCGTTTTTGTTTATCTTTCTTATTTGTATGGTATCGTTCATATCTTATATTGTATCAAAAAATCTCCCTTTCGGGAGAGTTTTAATTACTCTTAATCTCAAAGTATTCTTGGCTTGTGCTGCCTAAAAATACAATCGACGAGATACAATAAAAAAGGGCGAGCCGTGAGGCTCGCCACTAAGGTGCGATATTTTTTTGGGGGGGTGAGCTATGACCTATAAATAATGAGGGCAAATAGCTTAGCCACAAAAACAAACGGCAGTGCGAAGGCGCAGAATAACGCCACCAGAAAAACAGCAATCGGATTAGACATACCCATGCCATCAATCATTGAGAATAACGGTCCTCCCATATTGCCCTTATCCCCAGCAATGGCGGAAAGCATGTGCATCGGAAAATTGACGACGAAGGTTACCACTGCCACTACTACGAGTATCCAATATGGTATGGGTGCGGGGCCATTTTTGACGTTTGCGCAGATAAAGCCGCCCGTCATCAGCACTATGTCCATAATGAGACCAATTTTGCTAGCCGTCGCGACTGTTTTACCACTGAGTCTTCTTTTCCTTTTCATAATACAAGACCTCCAAAAAAATTTTTAATTTTCCATATAAATAAGGGCTATCACCTCTTTATATTTTCTATATTGTAACAATTTTTACCGTATTTGTCAAATTTTCCGATTCTACAAAAAATCCCCCTTCTTAAGGAGGTTTTTTGATAAATGAGCCGTCTATAAGCCGGGTTCTGTAGTCGTGCCGTGAGGCGCGACTGGCAATCATCTATCTAGACACTGCATTGCTACAATGTTCGAGCGGTGAACGTGCGTCCCCGAGCAGGGGCGAATAGCACTCCTTGCAACAGGTAGGGTTTGCCGCCACCACGTATCGCTACGAGATGCTGTGGGCTCTTACCCCACTCTTTTCACCCTTACCCCAAACGGGGCGGTATTGTTTCTGTGGTACTTTCCCTATCCTTACGGACGGTCGCCGTTAGCGACTACCTTGCTCTATGTTGCCCGGACTTTCCTCTTGGGCGAACCCAAGCGATTGCCTTTCTGGCTCAGATATATTATATCACACTTTAGGCACCAACTCTATCTTTGCCATTATGGCGAGGGGCGTTGAGTTCGATATATTCGATTATCTTAGAGGCGACGTCTATGCCGGTAACCTTCTCGATGCCAAATCCTGGAGATGCGTTTACCTCAAGGACAAGCGGACCACGCGCGGAGCGCATAAGATCGACACCGCAAACATGAAGACCCATGGCTTTGGCCGCCTTGAGGGCAACTCGCTTTTCTTCGGCGGTAAGCTTGACTGGGGTTCCCTGTCCACCCTGGTGGAGGTTAGAGCGAAAATCATCGTCGAGCGAAGCACGTTGCATGGATGCGACTACCTTATTCCCTACTACAAAAGCACGGATGTCGGTACCAGCAGACTCCTTGATGAACTCCTGGAGTAAGATGTTGGTGCCATCCTCATTATAGAGATAAAAGGCCTGAAGGGCGGACTTGGCAGCTTTACGAGTATCAGCAAGAATCACGCCGTTGCCATGGGTACCAGTGGCCAGCTTAATAATAACAGGCAAGCCAATCTGCTCTAAAAGGTCATCGATATCGGAGGTATTACGAGAAACCAAGGTTTTTGGTGTATCGACGTCGTATTTAGCTAAAATCTGAGCGGCACGCAATTTATCACGAGCACGGGTGATGGCCACAGAGGCGGCGGAGGTCCAAACTCCTTGCATTTCAAACTGACGGACTACGGCGCAACCATAGCGAGTCATACCATTTGAAATACGGGGGAGAATAGCGTCAAATTTTGGAAGCTTTTCACCCTCGTAGTAGACGTCTGGATGTTTTTCATCGAGTGAAAGGTAGCAATTTTTATATTTAATCACCCTGGCTTCGTGACCACGTTTTGTAGCCTCTTCCAGAAGTCGTTTGGTGGAATAATTCCCTGGTCCGTTTGAAAGAATTGCTATCTTCATAATTTCTCCTTTTTATCAAAATGTTGCTTGTGAAAATTATATGGGTTCTCTAATAAATCCGCAGTGAGATTGGCAGATGTTGTGAGTTTTACACGCGGAACAGATGATTTTGACACATCGACAAGAAATTCATTCTCTATAGTATGGCGGCCGATAAGTACCGGAAAATGATTGCGGGAACGATTTGCGAGCGTGAAGGTCGTCTCGAAAGTCTTGCCACTGATAGTGACAGGCAACTTAATACGATAACGAATCTGTTTGTCGCCATATGATGACCGGATATGTTTAATACGATACTCTTTGGTCGTCATGCGCTTACCGGTGTAAAATGGTGATTTTTTATCAAATAAGATGAAAGATAGGTTGCCGTCTTTATCCATATCAATATCAGAAGCCCAAATAGCGGAAGTGTCGGCGCCGGTATCAATCTTGGCAGGAATGTCCACAATATCGGCCACCTTAATAAATTCGGTTGCACCGATGATTGGGAGTCGTGATGTTTCCTGCGTTTTCATATCTAGTCTATTGTACCATAAAGATGCGAAAAAGTCAATCCCCTATAGCTTTTTTACCCCTGTAACATCCTGTCAATAGCAGCATTGGCTTCGTGGTCGGCGACGGAGTTACTGGAGCGAGGTATGTGAGTGAATGAGACTGCTTCAAAATTTTTCAGTTTATCTTCAATATCTTGGTAGATCGGTAAGATATCCTGATTTTTAATCGCGAAGATGCCGTTTAACTGATTGACTACCATGAGACTATCCGAGACGAAACGAACGGTTTTTAGGCCAAGTTTGATGGCGAGATTGACACCGTTTCTCATGGCATAATATTCGGCGACGCGCGAAGTGGCAAAACCGATAAACTTTCCTCCCCTCTCGATAGTATGGCCATCCACATCGACTACGTTGTACCCGATACCGGATGGGCCCGGATTGCCGCGTGAGGCGCCATCGACATAAATGGTAACCGAGGTGGCTGTATCGCGTGGTGAAACGTGACCGGTCATAACTTTGCCGTCGACAATTTCCATAACCGAAAGACTAGCCTCGTTTAGCTTGACATTGGTTGAAGAAAAATCTTTGACAAATTTGTATGCTGTATAGCGTTCCTTTGGCTCTGGCCTAATAACACCGTTTATCTTGATTTCGTAGACGATATATAGATTGCAGAGGCGACTAGAGCCCTCTAATGCGAGGAAGGTGATGACGTCCTTTATCTTAACGGAGCTAGGGGTGAGGTTAGTGTACTCAGACAGGGTACGGACCATTGCCTCTTCTGGCTGCTCGCCAAATTTAATCTTTCCGGTGGGGAGCTCCCAAAAAACTGGGGCCTCAGAGCGACCACGATTGCGTTTAAAAATTAAAACCCCATCCTCGTTTCTGATAATACCGACTACGCGAATTCTCTGTTTCATGCCACCCTTTAGGTGCCCTACCGACCTGTTTTCCCCGTAATATATACAAGGTGGGTAAAATCTTATGCGATACATCCACGGACGTAAGCCACGAAATCCCTTTAACATGATTATTCAGGAAAATCATGTTGCCGATAGGGCTAATTTAATTGTATCACATCTTGGCGGGTTCCGCCAGCTTCTTCCCCCTTCGGCTGTCACCCGCCAACGATGAGATAGAAGAAATGGAGTATCCCATTCATGCCGTCTACCATAAGGCCAGAGAGAATATCCCCAAAAAGGAAGATGAGTGCATAGACAACAATAAAGCCATAGCGTTCCATATTTTCCATAAAGTTCCGAACGAAGTCGGGAGCAATGGCGTACAATACTCGCGAGCCGTCGAGTGGTGGAATGGGGATGAGATTGAATAACATAAAACCTAGGTTGATAAAAATAGTTTCCGCAAAGATAAATTTTAACATGTCGTCACTGGAACTATATAACATGCCGGAGAAATGAGCAATTAAAAAAGCTACAAATGCGATTAAAAAGTTGGTAAGCGGGCCAGCGACAGCAACCAGTGCCATTCCCCACTCGTGCCATTTAAGATTACGATGATTAACTGGGACTGGTTTGGTGCCACCAAAAACTGGGGCCTTTAATATATATAATATTACTGGGACCAATATCGACATAAACGGGTCGATGTGTTTGATAGGATTTAACGTGAGGCGGCCCGCGTCTTTTGCAGTATGATCACCGAGCCAATAAGCGACTAGCCCGTGAGATAATTCATGTAAAATAACCGATATTATAATAATAATTAATACTACTATAATATATAGTGGATTTGTATTCATTAATTTAGTACCACCACTTCCTTTGTGGTCGGGAGGCTATCTAAGGATTTGACTTTAAGTTTTTTCTCGGTGCGGGCTGTGAGTTTCAAGTCTGCAACCATGCCATCAACATTACCCATAGAGATGACCAACTTCGGCTCTATCTCGCGGACGGCACGAACAGAGGACGTACAAAGAATATCTGCTACAATATCGTCGAGATTTTCTTCGATGCCGCCGAGAATACCGACGTGAACACCGCCAATTTCTACATCATAAATAGTCTTGTCGCTTTCGGTGGCGACGCCACGGATAGTAGCATCCCCAATCTCAAACTCGCCAGGGCCGGTAATTTTACCGACAGCTAGTCCGGCATCGATGACGGCATCGGCAATGTTGAATTTTATGGCACCCTTTTTGGTGATGATGGTTATTTCGTCTGGACTTTTGCTTTCAATTTCAAACATACTCCTCCTTATGATTTTATTATTTTTTCTGGATCGAAGATTTCACTGATTTCCATCTCGAGAATCTCTTCAATGAAACGATCTCTGACGCTTTTTCTGTAAGTGAAGTCATCAACGGCCATAATAACATAATTGATTGGCTTGCCTTGCTTTTTTTCGATAATCTCTGCCCAGTGGGTGAGTTTTTTAGTCTTATCATCACCGATTATCAGAAGATCTACGCCGTCTTGTCCCGGCAAACGATTGGTGACGACGAGCCCACGGAGATAGCGACGGACTGGGCGAGTGTATTCATCCCAAGTGGTGGAGTGAACATCTTTTTCGCGACTTAGATCAACTTTTCTACTAAACATTTCACTTAGGGGATGCGCAAATGGGTGCTTATTATTGGCTGAGTAATAAACTTTATTGTCAAAGGTTTCGTTTTTAATAATACCGATGCTTTCGAGATTAAGCAATTCTCTACGTACGGAATTAATCTGCTCGTCGATAACCCTAGTCATTTCGCGGACATAGAAAGATTTTTCGGGATTTTCAAAGAATAATTGCAAGAGCTTAGCACGCGTCTTGCTGCCAAATAATTTTTCAATTGGACTGCTATTTTCTTTGCTCATTCTATATTTATTGTAACACGAAAATTTAAAAATAAATAAAAGTTTTATTTATTTTTTGGAAGGTTGGCGAAATAATTTATGACATATGGATAAACTTTTTCTAGTTCCAGCCAAATGATGTCTTTGTTGCGTTTGAACCAGGTAAGTTGTCGCTTAGCAAGGTGCCAGTCGTCGTAAACAAATTTAGCTTTTGCTTCTTCCAGACTAATCTTTCCTTCCATATAGTCCCAGGCGAACTGATAAATGTTGCTCTTCATCGCCTGACTATCCCAACCGTAGGTTTCAACGAGTTTTTTGGTCTCATCATAGAGTTTTGAACAAAACATTTGTTCAGCTCGGGAGGCTAGTCTCGCCCTTAGCTCTTCTGGAGTCCATTTGATACCGATAATAAGGTAATCACCTTTAATCTCCTTGCGGTCTGAACAAGTTTTTTGTTCAATATCTCCTATTTTGTTCCCAGTCGGACCTTTGAAGTGATAGTCGTATATAAGCGCGTCAATATAAAGCCCGGTACCACCAGCAATGATGGGCACCTTGCCACGAGATTTAATATCCTTAATCTTGTCCTTAGCGTATGCTTTCCAGTCGGCAACGGTAAAACGGTCGCCAGGACTAACTAAATCTAGTCCACAATGTGGGATGCCCTGCATTTCTTCGATGGTCGGCTTAGCGGTACCAATATCCATGCCTTTATAAATAGCGCGGGAATCGGCAGAGATGACCTCGCCGCCTAGGGCCTTAGCGAGCTCAATACTAATGCTAGTCTTACCTGAACCAGTAGGCCCCAGTATGATAACCACTGGCGGGTCCTGTCGCGCTCCTCCCCCAAAATTTTGCTTCGCAAACATTTTGGGGGTCCCCCTTCGCGCGTCACCCGCCATTGTATATCTCCTCATTCACTTGCTCCCCGTTGGTCGCAAAAGCCCCCGAGAAGGTATTATTTAGGTTACCCGGCATTCATATGTCCTTCAGAAACTCGGCGAGGTTGGTGAGTTTAACCTTTTCCTCCTTGTCGCGGAGGCGGATGGAGACGATTCCCTCTTCGGCATCTTTCGGACCAACGACCAATACGGCTGGGATTTTCATCTCGGTGGCACGCTTAATCTTCTTGCCAAGAGAGTCAGCGGAAGAATCTACCGTGTAACGAAGTTCGTTGTATTTGAGCGGTTTTTCCAGCACGATGCCGTCTAAGATATTGGTAATTTTATCAACATAATCCATAACCTTGTCATTTACGGTCACAATACGAACCTGCTCTGGCGCACACCAAAATGGGAACCAGCCACCAGTATGTTCAATAAACACCGACAAGAAGCGTTCAATAGAGCCAAGGGTAGCGTGATGAATCATAACTGGACGCTCTTTTTCGCCTTTTTCGTTGACAAATTCAAGGCCAAAACGCTCTGGTTGGACAAAATCAAGCTGAATGGTGGCGAGCTGATGTTCACGACCAATGGCATCCTCCGCCATAAAGTCAATCTTTGGCCCATAGAAAGCGGCTTCGCCCTCTTGTTCGAAGTAATCTAGTCCGTTGTCGATGGCGGCTTGCTTGATTTGATTTTGAGCCATCTCCCAAAGTTTCTTGTCACCGAGATATTTATCTTCATCCGAACGATAAGAGAGACGAGCACGGAGTTTCTGCATGCCGACAGTCCCATAAAGTTCCTTTACGATAGCCACTAGGCGCTTAACTTCGTCTTTGATTTGCTCTTTACGGCAGAAGACATGAGAGTCATCTTGAGTAAGCGAACGGACACGGGAGAGACCACCAAGCTCGCCAGTTTTTTCATCACGATAATCGGTCGTTGCCTCCATGTAGCGAACTGGCATTTCACGGTAAGTGCGTGGTCGTGAAGCAAAAATCTGCGCGTGGTGAGGGCAATTCATGGGTTTCATGGCAAAATCTTCACCGTTAACCTGAGAGTGAACCATGAATAATTCATCACCAAACTTTGCATAATGACCAGAGGTCTTATATAAATCCGTCTTCGTGATATGTGGAGTCCAAACTTTCTTGAAGCCTTCGCGGCCACGGAGGCTGAGAGAATAATTTGCCATCAATTCGCGGAGTTCAGTACCACGCGGGGTAAATAGTGGCAATCCGGCACCAACGAGATCTGAGAAACAGAACAAATCTAGCTCTTTACCAAGTTTGCGGTGGTCACGAGCCTTGGCTTCTTCTTGACGCTTGAGATATGTTTCTAGCTCTTCTTCGGTATCAAAGGCTACGCCATAGATGCGAGTGAGCATCTCGCGCTTTTCATCGCCGCGCCAGTAAGCACCAGCTACGCGGATGAGCTTGAATGGCCCAACCTCACCGGTATTTTTAACGTGTGGGCCACGACAAAGATCGGTAAACATATCTCCCATATCATAAAAAGAGATTTCTTCGGATTCTGGCAACTCTTTGATAAGTTCAATCTTGTAATCTTGACCATGGTCACGAGCCCAGTTTAAGGCTTCGTCTTTAGAGACAACTCGTCTTGTCATCGGAAGCTTGCGCGCGATAATCCCACGCATCTTTTTCTCAATCTTTTCAAGATCTGTATCGCTAATTTTAGTTGTACCAAAATCAATATCATAATAAAAACCGTTGTCGATAGCAGGACCAATGCCGAATTTTGCATTTGGGTAGAGTTCCTGCACTGCCGCTGCGAGCACGTGGCTCAAGGTGTGGCGCATTTTTTCTAAATCGTCCATGTGAACTCCGTTTATTTTTTATTATTATAACACATTTTGGTGAGATTCGCTGATAACTAGCTGTAAAATGTCGGGCGAATCGTAGCGTGAAAGCGGAGAAAGGCGATCGTTTGCGGTGACAGTGAGGTGCATAATTTTATTAGTAAGGTCTGGTATGAGCCGGCTATCAAAATTAGTGGCACGCCAGGTCTTGATGAGAGAAGAAATTTCATCGACATAAATCAAGAGTAGTTCCCTGTTTTTGAGCTTAGTGATAGAGATAATTTTTGGCTCCAGTATAAGTATGATGCGATCGAGAAAATCCGGACTACCGACGTCGAGCAAAAACGATATTATAATGCCGTTAGCTGAGATAAAAAATAATAGCCTCTCGTAAATAGTGCGGAGGCGGAGGCATTTGATTTTGAGAAGGCGTGTGATAGTAATGTTGGCTTTACGATAGATGTACGATTCGTAGTCTGGGGCAATTTGGTCTATGCTTTTATGGTGGCGATAAAAAGTAGAGCGCGAGATGCGCGCTGAACTAATGAGGCGACTGGGCGAAAGCCCATCTTTGACTTTGCAATATGAAATAAGAATTGACTCTTCGGTGGAATGAAAGCGCTTGTCTTGCATGCGCTTTTCAGTTAGCCTAATCGTCATAATATTAAGTTTAGCATAAGGTTTTTATGGTTTCAAGTTTTGCGCAAACTACGAAGCCCAAGTGTGTGACAGGTCTCATGGATAGTATGATCAAAACTGTCTACAATCCTGGCGTTATGACCAAAAATCTGACGAAACTTTTGTATGCAATCATTAAACTGGCCGCAAGCTAAAAATATTTGACATGTTTTTGGTATGGTCATATGCTTTAATGCTGGCTCAAGGTCAGTTTTAAAATTATCATCAGTGAGTTCGCCGTCGTCGATAAGCAGTGGCCAATTATCGAGACAGATGGTTTTTGCTTTTAACCTACGGGCGACGGTAAAATAAGTAAGATTTTTAGTAGTAGACTTAGTGGTAAGGATGATTGTCGGACGCTTAACGATACGTTCTGGATTCAAACTAAAACCAATAAACTTTTGATTCGGGTATTTTCGGCGGAAATATGAAAGGCAAGTTGCAGAAATCTGGTAATTCGCAATGACGAGGAGGTCTACATTGCCAATGTAGGGACGTAGGGATTCCTCGGTGAGTTTGCGAGCCGTGAATGGATGTTCTTCTATCCTTTTTGCATTTCGCCAAGCGATAATTCTGATGACTTCCACCACTGGCAGCTCTTGCTCTAACCGATCGGCAAAAAGTTCGCCACCGTAACCAGTATCAAAGACCGCAATTTTTAGCATTCTTTCCTTTCATATCTCCGTCCTAGATTGTAGCATGAAAATATGAGGAAAAAATTTCGCTTTCTAAAGTTATGCGACAAATGTCCCGTTTCTTGAAAATCTATGGGGTTTTACTAGGTAAATACAGCGTTTTATGCTTTTTTGTCCGGCAATATAGCGGCCGAGCAAAGTCCCCAAGCGGCAAGAGCGCCGACGAAATTGCCGGCAGCGCAAAGAAGCACAGACCAATCGAACCCAAGCGTAACACCCAGAGTGATGACATTTGCAATGGAGTGCTGGAAACCGCAGAAAATAAAAAGTGGTACACCGAGCAAAATTCCGAGTGGCGAACCCTTGCGATAAATTGCCACTGCGAGATACATAATGACGCCGCAGAGCGCAGATTTTAGGAAAAATTCCGCAGAAAAGTCCCAGCCCGAAACCTTGGCGGTGGCAGCATTAAAGACATCGACATCAATTAAACCAAAGATTGCACCCAGTAGATAACCGGCGATGAGATTTGCGATTAAAATCGTGATCAGTTCACTGATTTTGAGATTATCTTCAAAGAGAAAACCGCATTTTCCGGTAAAGAGATTGAGTTTTAATACACAGACACCAAGTAAGCCAAAGGCGAAGAGAAATGGACCGATTGGTGTGCCAATTTTAAGTAATATATAATCGCCGAGCCCAATCAACAAACTGGCGCCCGCCGCTAGTCGTGCCACCCTGACATAGTTTTTGAATTTCATGATACCTCCGTTTGAACTAATTATACCATTTTTTCATCAGATGTGGTATAATTATATGGCGGGTGATTAGCTCAGTTGGCTAGAGCGTCTCGTTTACACCGAGAAGGTCGGGGGTTCGAGCCCCTCATCACCCACCAGACGCATGTGGCGTCTTTTTTTGTACGGGGCTCGTTCTTCGAATCGAGCCCCTCATCACCCACCAGACGCATGTGGCGTCTTTTTTTGTACGGGGCTTGTTCTTCGAATCAAGCCCCTTAAGTTGACATATTTCATCAATATAGCCGAGGCGAAAGAACCGGAAGAGTAAATAACAATGAGGGGGCCAAGTATTAGTGTTGGACACAAGTAGTGTCGGAATCTTCGAGGGCTTTTTGGACTTTGTCGGCGATTTCCTGTGTGGACATTTTTTCTGTGCCATAGCTTCTGACTATCTGGACAACACCATCTTCATCATACCGCATTGTATAGCTCGCACTGTCGCCTTCGGAATAATCATAGCTGAACGTACAGTGGTCTTCGCAGTGACTCTTGTAGTTTTCTGTGATTCTATCTACGATATCTTTTTCGTATTTTTTGTAACTATCTTGCATGGTTTTTAAATCCACGCTTACGGTGATGTCACCATCGGTTATTTTGCCATCTTTTACATTAATATTGACATATCTTTTGACATTGATGCCCATGGTGGTGGTGTCGGTGGTGCAAGCGACCATTTTTTCGCTGTGACCCATGATATTTATCAATACAACCGCGGCTATCGCAATTATGGCGACAGCCCCAATAACACAACCAATGATTAGCCCTAGTTTCTTTTTGGAGCCAGGAGTATTACTACCTGTAGCCTCGGCCGGGGTGGCCTGGGGAGCTGGCATGGTCTGGGTGGTCGGAGCACCGTAAGTCGGCTGATTGAATGGTTGCCCTACTGGCTGACCTGGTACTGGGTTGACGGGTTGGACGGGATTTGGATTAGGAAAACCGTTCGCAGTCGGAATACCATTATTGTCGTCCATAAAATTTCCTTTCGTTTTTGTGTATTTAGTAACCACTACAATTATAGCACATAGTTGAGATGGTGGAGATTATTTTTTGATGACTTTTTTGGTAACATCAAACTTTTCCATATAAGCTCCGAGCATAAGGCGAGTCTGAGAATAGAAAGCGGCGATGGATTGATATAGTATTGAAGTGATCGGCATCAGGATCCATTGGAGCAACATAAAAATTTCCTTGCCCTTGCGATACTTAGCGGGACGAGGCGGCAAAAGGCGGAAAGAAATCAGCACAGTAACGATAAGGCCAATGGCGGCGAACGTCTCCACCCAGCTTACGATATTTGGCAGGTTGTAACCCACCATGGTGTGGGCGGAAAGATTCATAATCATTGGGACCCAACCACCAAAAGCAACAATCGGAGCCATAATGGCGAGAGTAACATGGCCATCCAGAAGACGCCAGAATTTCGGAAAGAGCTTCATGAATGACATGAGACGTTTTTCCCTTTTGACGAAGAGCCGAGTGCCGACATACGCTACATCGGAAGCCCCATAATCCCAACGTCGGACCTGGATAAATTGAGCCTTAACCGTCTGCCAGAAGTTATCACTAAGCACCGCATCTTGATATATCGGGATACGAATCGGAAGAACTGAATAATTGCCGCTAAAGAAGAAGAGGCTGCGCCAATACTGATGACCGTCCTCCACAATAGTGCGTTTGCTCCAAAAGTCCATTGCCTCGAGAGCCTGCAGAGGCTGTGAGTGCGAAGCAAAATTGCGGAGCGAATGTGGGCGCATGGTAGAGATGACATTGAAGAAAGAGTTCGACAAAGCAATGACGCGAGTCGGAGCGGGCGCGTCCCAGATGTTGTTCATAAAAAGTGATACCGGCTGATAACTCAGACGCTGACGGCTTGGATGAGTGATAAATTCATAGGCGACGGAGTCTAAATATTTTTCGTGCATGTGATTGTCGCTATCTAATGATGTGATGATAACATTTTCAATTGGAATATGTTTATTTTTTATATAATCCGTGACGTGTTTTCCGGCATAGGTAAGATTTGGACCTTTGCCTACCACTTCGCCCGGAAGATCGGCTGGATGCTTGATGATGAGAAAATCTTTGAAGGTGGTCTTGAAAGTTTTTTGCAAATACCTGGCAGTGTTTTCCATCGCTTCCCCACCACGAGCTTCGTAAGCCAATGCGACGATGATATGGTCGTTTGGGAAAGTAGTTTTATTAATCGCCTCAATGGATGGCTCTAAAATTTCCCTACCCTCATTGTAAGCGGCCACGATGATTACATGATAAATTTTGGTGGGATCCGGATAATCACCGTGCATGGCAGCCATGAGTTTGAGATTTTCTACGTGCTCATTGAAATGATAGCTTTTGTTATCGTCATCGCGGAGCTTTTCAAACGACTCGTGTGGATGTGCAAGGTCTTCGATGCGACCGCGCCAATCTACGCGTTCGGCGCGTTTAATAACTTCATAGCCCTGAACTGTACGGTAAGCAACACCAATGGCTTTGACGAGCGTGCTTGCAATAATAAAGAAAAGATAGATGCTGCCCAGTACCGGGTCGAGCCAAGAAAGCAAAAAAAGTAAAATGATGGCGCTGTAAGAAATAGCTCCTGGTAAAATTTCAAAAAAACGATACTTCAAGGTGCGTTTTCCTTGCGGGATTTCAAGATTACGACGCATTAGATGGTCCCCAACAATCTAAGTAGCGTGATAATCGCGCCAACGATAAGCATGGTGGTGGTAAGTAAGAAAAACTTCGCCATGCCAGTGCCGCGTTTTTTGAAAATATTTACAGCGATAAAATTATGAAATATACCGAAAATGATAGCGAGGATTGGAAAAGCAATCATGTCGGTCCAGGAACCGCTACGGTAGCCACCAATGTCGCCATATCCTGTACGCACAACCGCGCTGGATGGGTTAAGATTTAATATACCTATGACTAATAGGGCCGTAGAGATAAGGAAATTTAATATCATAAGTATCAGCATGAAGCGTTCGTACTGGTAGATGGTTTTAAAATCAGTGCCGAGATTTTTCATATTTATTCTTTGATGATTTTATCCGCTATGTAGTTGACCTGGCCGATAAACAAGACATCGCCGACAATCCCAACAAGCCCAGCAACAACCATCATCCAGCCAATAACCGTAGCGACGTCGTTGAAAGTTACAAAAATGCCGAGGACGAGCATAATGATAGCAAGAATAAGAACATATTTCCAGATGGGGACGCTGGCGCTATTGAGTTTGATAGCGGTATTGACGCGCACGAGCGATTCGTAAATAAGGAAGATGCCGATTATGACACGGAAAACATTTGCGATGTCGTCGCCCATGACGAGGGCGGTAATACCAATCAAAATTGAAACGACACCGACTAGGAGGCCGTTGTTGAAGAAATCATTTTGGCCTTTTTCGATAAAGTAATTGATGATTTGGAAGGCGCCCTTAGCAATGAAAAATGCCCCAACGATGTAGGCGACGACTTTTACCATAGTGTCTGGCCACGCAATAAAAAGAATGCCGAGTACAAGAATCGCGAGAGATTCAATAACGGCAGACCAGGCGGATTTTCGCATATCTTTACCGATTTGTTCAACCGGACGTTTAATAATTTCAGCTTTCGACATTTAACCTCCTTTGTGGAGCCGATGGCAGGGTTCGAACCTGTGACCTGCTCGTTACGAATGAGCTGCTCTACCAACTGAGCTACATCGGCACAATTTCGCGTTGTCTAAGGTGCATTCGTAGAATGAGCTGCTTTTGCTGACACAACTCGGAGCTACATCGGCACTAAAAATATTATAGCACATCTCGCAGCCAATTCCAAGCGGGTCCTGTCGGACTATGATTTGGATATTTTTCTTTTCGTTACGATTTTACCAATGCCATAAGCCGTTACTAATATATCAGTTATCAATGCTCCGAGAATCGCTATCGGGTTTTGCCCAATATTGTTGTTTGAATCACTAGTATTGAAACCAGTGTCTGGGGTTAGAATTTCTGGCTCTGGTTCGGGTTCAGGTTCAGGAGTTGGCTCAGGTTCAGGTTCAGGAGTTGGCTCAGGTTCAGGTTCAGGAGTTGGCTCTGGCTCAGGAGTTGGCTCTGGCTCGGGTTCGAGCCCCCACACTGCAAACAAAATCTCATTGCCAAAAATCTCCACGTTGTCACCCGCATAAAATATAGCAGAATCCGCATCGCTGCTCTCAGCCCAGCCAAGGAATGTGTAACCTTGGCGAGTTGGCTCGGCATCTGAAACTGCAACAGCGCAGCCAACAACCGGGCCAATGTCAGAAATAATACTAATACTCCTTGAGGGAGGTGCACCAGGAATGGGTATTATACATTCCTGCGCAGCAATGGTTCCAGAGCCACCGTTGGCATCAAAATTCAGAGTGAATTTTACACCCCAAACTGCATATAAGGTTGCGGACCCCCACTGGTCAATGTAAACAGGCGCAGAATCGCTCATGGGAAAAGGCACGCTATCCCCTGCATGCATTGTAGCGACAGTTGCAGTGGGTGCGTTAGCCCAGCCAAGGAATACGTAGCCTGGGCGAATTGGTTCTGTATCGGGTATAATAAATTCATGCGGTTCGTTATCTGTTGGAATATACATTAAAGTCGCAGGCACATTGGTGCCGTCAATGGCGCTAAAGGATAACGTATAGGCAGGAACGTGATTAATCGTGAGGATGGAGCCATCCGCCGCTCCTCCAACTATTTTGATTGTGGCGGGCTTACTTAGATCAATGATTCTGAATCTGTCTGAGTATCCACCCGTACTGGCATTAACTAATTTAAATGCTTGACCCGTATACATCCCAACCCATTCCCTGTCTTTTACTTGATTAAATAATGGCGATAAAAGACGATAATAATAAGTATCGGTATTTATGGTTGTTGTGCCTTTCTGATTTCTAAAGTTTTTAGAAGTAAGATTGAGATTTCTGGCTGAAGAAAAGTCAAAAATGGCATTATTGCTCAAATCTAGATATTCCAAAGCGGTGTTATTAGAGACATCAATTGAAGAGAGGTTGTTGTAGTACAAATACAACTCCGTTAAAGCGGTATTATTGGAGACATCAATTGAAGAGAGGTTGTTGTAGCCCAAATTCAACTGCGTCAAAGCGGTATTTTTAGAGAGATCAATTGAAGAAAGGTTGTTGTCGACCAAATACAACTGCGTCAAAGCGGTCATTTTTTCCAGGCCGGTTGTGTCTTCGATCTTGTTAGACCCATCGCCTATACAATTGAGACTAGTTATGCTCGCTAGTTGCTCATCGGTAGGGCCACCAATGGCGGAATCACCCAAAGTTTCCACCACACAATCATAAAATACTGGGTCGACAATAGTAGTGTACCCGTCTGGGATAGTATGAGTAAGCGCCGACGCGTCGTTACTTTTTAACATATTACTGGTTGCAAATATTGCAACTGGCAAAATAGCCGCGACCGAAGCCAAAGCTAGTAAAGCCGTCTTTTTATGAGTGTGGAGAGCGAGCATTTTAATCCTTTTTATTTTATTTAATGACCCTTGTGCTTAAATGATACGTGACCTTTTTGGGTTTGTCAAGCGAATCTTGTCGACCACTCTACTTCTTTTTGACCGGTGGAATATGTTGATCGGGTTTTTCTTTGTCTTTTTCGTTTTTGATGCGGAGGGCGCGGAGAAGTTTTTGGCGAGCGTGTGGGGTGAATATTTTTTCTAGCCAGGTTTGCTTTGGGGTCTGATTCTTAGAGGTGAGGATTTCGACCACATCGCCTTGTTCTAATTTTTTGTTCAGGTTGCTCATCTTGCCATTGATCTTGACTCCTACTACATGGTCACCGATTTCTGAGTGAAGACTGTAAGCAAAATCAAGTGGCAGTGAACCTTTCGGGAGATCGATAATGTCACCCTTAGGGGTGTATACGAAAATTTTATCGGCGAAAAGATTAAGCTTGAGTTTCCTTAGGTCAACTTTTTTACCTTCGCGGAGTTTTGCGGCGGTCATTTGAAGCTCGGTGATCCAGAGCAGATTAGTCGGCAAGTGTTCAATCTTCCCTGTCTTATAGCTTTCGGTAAGTTTCTGTTCGTTGTAGTAAAAACTGGCGGCGAGACCATGCTCTGCGTATTCATGCATTTCTTTGGTGCGAATTTGAAATTCGACGATACGTTTGTCTTTTGTAATAACCGTCGTATGGAGAGACTGATAACCGTTTTGTTTCGGGACGGCAATATAATCTTTGATGCGACCACCCATCGGGGTGTAGAGTGAGTGGATGACGCCAAGAGTAAGATAACAATCCGTAATGTCGTCCACAATAATACGCAGTGCGGTGAGATCATAAATCTCGCCGATGTTTTGATTATGTTTGGCGAGTTTTTTATGAAGAGAATAGACGGACTTGACGCGGCCGGAGAGCTCAAAGTGGATTTTTTCTTTATTGAGGGCCTCACCGATTTCCTGTTCAATTTTTTTAAGCGACTGAGCGGCGGATTTATTGTATTTGTCGATGAGGGTTTTTAGCTCCTCAAAACGGCGTGGGTCGACATACTTAAAGGCGAGGTCGGCCATCTCGACGCGAAGGAGTCCCATATTGAGACGGTCGGCTAGAGGGGCAAAAACCTCGAGGGATTCTTTGGCGATTTTTTTCTGCTTGTCTGGTGGGAGAGCTGAGAGCGTACGAAGATTGTGAAGGCGGTCGGCGAGCTTAATAATGAGAACACGAATGTCGCTACCAAGGGCAATCATGAGCCGAAGGAAGTTGTCTTTGGTCTCTGGGAGATAAGTATCAATGTCGCGCATGCCATTTCTGGCGACAGAAAGTTTTGTGACTCCGTCCACGAGAAAAGCAACCGATTCGCCAAATTCCTGCTTAATATCTTTTAAAGTAAGGTCGGTGTCTTCGACCGTATCATGAAGAATGCCGGCTATGATGGTGTCTTCATCCATGCCCCATTCTTCGAGAATTTTTTTGACAGCTAGCGGGTGAACAATATATGGTTCGCCGGTTTTGCGAAATTGACCTTCGTGGGCCTTGGTTGCCATATCAATAGCATGTTTTATGCGCTCGGAGTCTTGCTTCATGCTATATATTATAGCAGATTTTTGATAAGCTCTTTTACGGCCACGTCCGAACGGACTTTGAACGTGATGGAATGACCAGAGATTTTGACCTTGGCGCCGTATTTTGCGGCGAGAGCATCTTCATCCTTGTGATACTTAGTGAGCTTTGCAAGTGAGGCGCTGGATTTTTTCTTGGTGTCTTGGACGTAACGTTCGACGCGTTGCGAGGTCCAACCTTCTTTGACGATTTTGGGGAGGACTTTGGCGATGAAAGCTTCATCTTGAGCGACAAGTGGGCGCATAACTGACTCGCTGAGCTTGTTTTCGACCATAGTCTTCTTGGCAGAATCTGGAAGATTGAGCAAGCGGAGGGTACCCATGATGGAGGGCTCGGATTTGCCAACCTTTTTTGCGATATCTTTAGTGGTGAGGTTGAACTGAGACTGAAGCTTGGCGTAAGCAGTCGCAAGCTCTAGAGGGTTCAAATCTTCACGCTGGGCGTTTTCGATGATGGAAAGCTCAAGGCGATTTTGGGAATCCAGAGTACGAACGATGGCCGGGATTTTGTCTAGTCCGGCTAATTTTGAGGCGCGCCAGCGACGCTCGCCGGCAACGATTTTGTATTTGCCATCCTCTTTCGTCACGACAATGGGCTGCAAGACACCGTGCTCTTTGATGGATGCCGCGAGGGCCTGCAGGGCCTCTTCGCTAAAATCACGGCGAGGCTGGTCTAAGTCTGGGTGGACGTCTGATATTTTGAGCTTCAGAAGTTCACCCTTTTCTTCGCTGGCGGTGAGGTCAAATTCCTCATCGACTAAATCTGTCGGGATGAGTGACTCAAAACCGCGACCGAGACCTTTCATAGCTGTCATTTAGTTCTTTCCTCCAATTCTTTTGTAAAATCTTTGTAAGCTTTGGCTCCTTTGCTAAACTTGTCGTAGGCACCGACTGGCACACCGTGAGATGGGGCTTCGGCGAGGCGGACGTTGCGCGGGATGGTAGTTTTAAAGGTGAGATCCTTGAAGTATTTTTTGATTTCTTTAAGGACCTGAAGCGAGAGGCTGGTGCGTTTGTCGTACATCGTGGCGACAACGCCGAGAAGCTTGAGATTTGGGTTGGCCTGCTTCATGACGAGCTTCATAGACTCTAGAAGCTGCGCGACGCCCTCAAGAGCGTAAAACTCGGTCTGGACCGGAAGCAGCAAATAGTCGCTTGCAATCATGCCGTTGACGGTAAGGAGCGAAAGCGATGGCGGAAGGTCGATAAGGACATAATCGTAATCATCTTTGACTGAATTGATAGCGTCGCGGAGGCGGGTGAATTTCTTTTGCTGGCTGGTGATTTCAACCTCGGCGTTGGCAAGCTCTGGCGTGGCCGGAGCAAGGTCGAGATTCTTATATTTGGTATGATGAATGGCGTCTTTTAGCTTGCTCGTGCCGGTAATAACCTCGGTCATAGTGAAGCCGAGCCTCTTGGCGTCATTTTTATCGATGCCAAGACCGGACGTTGCATTGCCTTGAGGGTCAAAATCGATAAGTAGAGTCCGCTTCCTGTCCTTCGCGAGGTAATAGCAGGTATTGACGGCTGTAGTGGTCTTCCCTACGCCGCCTTTTTGGTTTGTCACACATATCACCTTCGCACTCATAACAATTATGATTATAGCATAATAAAATAAAAAATAAACCTATAAAGCTTGAATTATCCTATTTAACTGGATGAGATAGGCTAAGACCACTAGCTACCAAGGAGACACCGGACTGAGAACCCGCTGAGGCGATCGTAGTAATCGGCTGAATAGACGTTCCCTGAATAGAAGCCCAGGTAGTAGGCGTACGCGCTAGAGTCCGACGTAGCCGACCAATAGTAGCCGTAGCTGCCACCACTGAAGAACGAGCCGGAATAGTAGAAGCCCGCGAGCAGGAAATTCGGGGTGGTGCCAGGGCCGGCGTTATTATAGAATGTGCTAGAGCTTTGGTAGTAGTTACTTTCTAGGTTTGCGCCATATGCTGTAGCAAGAGCATACCAGTCACCAGTCTTCCAGTTGGGGCTAGTTTGCGCGTGCGCATTACTGGTGGTGGAAGTTGGAAGTTTCCAACCCTTAGGGCAGATGCTAGCTGCGGCGTTGTAGCCATTGTTATTTTGTGCTGTGCTACCATTATCTTGCTTACCACCCAGTGTAGCTGCAATCCAGGAATAGTAGGAGTAGCATGGGGTATTCTGGCCACTGGCACCACAGTTGGTCTTGTTGCCGGAGTTATAGACAAAAGCATCACTATCAGTACTAAACCCAGAAGTGGCTGAAGCTGGTAGTATGATAGTATTGCCATCTTTCGTGAGATTACCACCTGTAGTGAAACCATTAATGTAGGTACTAGTCACATCCGTATCATCTGCAGAAAGGGCGGTACTGCCAGCAAGATTTAAGTTCTCCAACATCCAGACTTTGTTGTCTGCGAGTTTGCCGATGGTATAGTTTTGCTCGTCACGCGTATCGCATACTACAGCAGTATCGTTTATATTTGGAAGAAGTGTGTCTATATTTGAAGTGTTGAGGCTTTGCATTATAGTATAACCAGCACAAGGTGTCTTCCACTGCGCATAAAGTGTAATAGTAGTACCAGCACTGGCTAGGTTAGTAACTTGCTCTCCATTAGCATAGGAAGTACCAGTACCGTCTGGGCTTGTATTCCAACCATTAAATACTTTGTTTGCTGGAGCAGTGAAGGAGTTGCTTGTGAGAGCTGTAGCTTGTCCTATAGTAATCTTCTGCGGAGTCATAGTACCAGTACCACCATTAGGATTGAAGTTAATGATAAAGCTATTAGTATCATTAGTAGATGGATGTACTAGTACGTATTTAACTTGTCCTACGTAAGTATCTGCTGCTTGTGATGGTCCTAT
>JAEEGL015913440.1_pt1 | contig 34382 bp, 23 predicted proteins | sample 9134231 | NCBI WGS metagenome assembly JAEEGL01 (sample SAMN16246548, study PRJNA631951) | gut metagenome | biome: gut microbiome; feature: rumen; material: fiber-attached | host: Bos | place: Iran: Karaj | collected 2018-10
GCTCCGTCATGCCGATGAGCAGGCCCTCTGCCGAGGTCTCGCACACGCCGCGGCTCACGGTGCCGTTCTCCGAAAGCGTGTTCTCCAGGCGGTATCCCACCATGCAGTATTTGCCCTTGGTGCTGTCGAGTGTCATCAAGTGCTTGGCCATCACCTCGAAGGCGTCGCGGCCGTAGAAGTCGTCGGCGTTGATGATGGCGAAGGGCTCATGGATGACCTCTTTGGCCATGAGGATGGCATGGTTGGTGCCCCAGGGTTTCTCTCTGCCTTCGGGGACCTTGAAGCCCGCGGGTAGCTTGTCGAGTTCCTGATACACATACTCCACGGCTATCTTGTTGCCGTAGTGCTCGGCGTTGACGTGCTGCTTGAAGTTGTCGGCGAAGCTTTTGCGGATGACAAACACCGCCTTGCCGAAGCCGGCACGAATAGCGTCGTTGACGCTGTAGTCCAGGATGGTCTCGCCGTGGGGGCCCACGCCGTCCATCTGTTTCAGTCCGCCGTAGCGGCTGCCCATGCCGGCAGCCAAAACAAGTAATGTAGGTTTCATTTTGCTATCGTTTATGTTTAAAGAATTCTTTTACCAAAGCCGCGCATTCCTCAGCGCGGACGCCACCTGTCACCTCGGTCTTGGGGTGCAGCATGGTGTGGCCCAGGCGTTCGAAGCCGCGCTTCTCGTCAGCGGCGCCGTAGACGATGCGTGCCAGCTGGCTCCATCCCAAGGCCCCGGCGCACATCACGCAGGGCTCCAGGGTGACGAAGAGCGTGCAGCCCGTGAGGTACTTGGCCCCCAGATGCTCGGCGGCGGCGGTGATGGCCAACATCTCGGCGTGGGCCGTCACGTCGTGCAGCATCTCCGTCTGGTTGTGGGCACGGGCGATGACGGTGTCGTTGCACACCACCACCGCGCCCACGGGTATCTCGCCCTCGGCCTCGGCCTTGCGTGCCTCGCGCAGCGCTTCGCCCATGAAGTAGTCGTCGTCAGGTGCCAGTATTCCCATCAGTCTTTCTCGAATATGTCGGGGTTCATTTCCTCGAAGTGGGTGGTGCTGTTCAGAATGGTCAGCACGCCCTGGCGCATGAAGCTCTCCTGCGAGGGCAGGATGCCGGTGGTCAGGGGCTGGTATTCGTGGATGCTTTTCCAGTCGATGCGGTCTTTCGTGTACTGGTGGTTGCCGTCCGCGGTCTTGTCGGTCTCGAAGATGAGGGTCAGCAGGCCGCTCTCGGGCTCGAACATGTAGTAGCGTTCGTACATCCCTGGGCATTCCACCTTCACCACTTGCAGCGGCTCGCCCTTGAGGGTCGTGGTGCCGTTCCAGCTCAGGGTGGCTCCTTTCTCGCGCCAGTGGTAGAGGGGTCCGCGGAAGTCGTAGCCCTGCATCTTCTTCTCGATGTCCTCCCTGGGCACGCTCTCCCACGAGCCGTAGGCCGTCAGGTAGCGGCGGAAGCGGTCCTGGCCGTTGGTCACGATGCCGGTCTCCAGCTTGCCGCGGTTCCACACCTCGACGCGGAACTTGTTCGGCGCGGCATACCAGCGCCGCATCCAGACGGTGTCTTTCTGCCCGAGGTTGGTGATGGCGGTCTCCATCACCAGCAGGCTGTCCTGCGGCAGTCCATCGATGTTGAGCATTTGCAGGTAGCGGTCCACCACCACCTTCGCCGAGTCGTCCAGCATGTCCTGGTGGTTCTGCGCCAGCACCGTCAGCGGCAGCAGCAGCAATCCAATAATAAGTTTTTTCATGTATATATAATGTATATAGAACTATTGTCTTATCTCCTTATCTCCTTAACTCCTTATCTCCTTAACTCCTTAACTCCTTAACTTCTTAACTTCTTAACTCCTTATCTCCCCCTATTTCCTCCCTTTGTCGAACGGGAACGTCAGTTTCTCCGCTTTGATTCTTTTGGTGATGGTTATCGATGCCGACAGGCCGATGCTCTTGGCCAGTTCGGTGATTTCCCGTTCGTAGTCGTCGCTCTCCAGTATGGCTTGCAGGTCGGCGAAGGTGATGTGCCGTTTGGTCATGCGGCTCAGTTCGTTGTAGTCCACCCGTTCGAAGCGTCCCATCAGTGGCACCTGCACCCACACCGAGTCGGGCGTGGCCATAGCGCGCCCCACCTCGATGAATTTGTTCACGCTGCACCATATCACCTTGTCGCGGTCCATCCTCACCTGTCCCGTCACGCTGAGGTTCTCCACCGTGCCGGCGAAGGTCATCATCGTGTAGTCGTGAGTCTCCTTCTGCTGTGCGGCGGGACCCACGGCGGTCTTCGTGCTGCGGCAGCCCGTAACCACCATCGCCCCCAGTATCATCAAAAGTATTATCTTCCAGTTTCTCATTTCTCCTTTTTCATTTCTCCTTTCTCATTTCTCCTTTTTCATTTCTCCTTTCTCATTTCTCATTTCACCTTTCTCATTTCACCTTTCTCCTTTCTCCTTTCTCATTTCTCCTTTCTCCTTTCTCATTTCTCCTTTCTCCTTTCTCATTTCTCCTTTCTCCTTTCTTCTTTTCAATCTCCTCAAGGTGCTTCTGCAACGTCTCGCTCCCGGGGTCCAGCTTCACGGCCTTCTTCATGTAGGGCAGAGCCTCATTGTCGCGTCCCATCAGGTGGAGAATCCAGGCGTAGGTGTCGAGGCTGTTGGCGTTGTCGGGCTCCGCCTCTATGGTGCGGCGGCTCATGCGCTCGGCCTTCTCCAGCTCGAGGTGCTGCTCCGAGAGATAGTAGGCGTAGTTGTTGAGCGTCGACATATCGTTGGGTTGCAGCTCCAGGCTGCGCTCGTAGTTCTTCCACGCCTTGTCGTATTCGCCCATCCGGTAGTATGCCTCGCCCATTAGGGCGTAGGTCTCGGCCTCGAGGTATCCCTTGGTGAAACCCCACCGCTCGGCGGTCTGCAACTCCTTGAGGGCCTCGTCGTAGCGTTCCTTCCGCAGGGCCGTCTGTGCCAGCAGGAAGTGGGGCAGCGTGTGCACGGGGAAGAGCTGTGCCGCGCGGCGGGCATAGCGTTCCACCTTGGCCTCGCCCTGGGGACTGCTGGCCAGGCTCACCAGCAGCAACTCCCACACCTCGTACATGCTGCTGTCGCGCTTCAGCGCAATCTCGAACTGGTGCGCCGCCTCGGGCAGGCGTCCCTGGTTGAAGAGCACGTTGCCGTAGAAGGCGGCAAACTCGGCGCTGTCCTCGCAGTCCTTCATCACCTTGTCCATCAAGCGGAATGCCGTGGCGCTGCGCGAGCCGAAAAACTCCTCGTTGGTGTAGAACGAGCCGAGGATTTGCAGCTTGCTCTTGCCGTCGAGGCCGGGGGTGTCGAAGGCGCGCACCATCTCGCTGTCGGCCTCGGCGGGTTTGCCCATGGCCTTGTAGTATTCGGCCAGCTGGATGTGGATATAGGGGTCGTCGGGGTCGGCGGCGGCAATGCGGTCGTAGTAGGTCTTGGCCTTGGCGTAGTGCTTCTGCTTCATGTGCATCTCGGCCAGGATGGCCTGGTAGCGTTTCTCTCCGGGGAAGGCGTCGGCCAGGGCCTCCACCTCCTTCATGGCCTTTTCGCCCTTGCCGGCGGCGTTCCACAGCTTCTGCTTCTGCAGCGAGATGGGTTCAGTGACGCCAATCTTCTTCTCCACGCGGTTCAGCACCTCGACGGCCTTCGGCAGATCGTCGCAGGCGATGTAGGCGTTCGACAGCTCGTAATAGTATTCCAGCACCTCGGGATGCCCCTTGACGATGGCCTCCCAGTTCTGTGCCAGTCCTTTGGCGTCGCCCTTGTGCTGCTGCACCTGTGCCAGCGCCAGGCGGTACCACACGTTGTCGCCGTTCAGTGCCACGGCCCGCTTGGCGCAGGCTTCGGCGCTGTCGATTCGTCCGCTGGCCCCCAGCAGCTGGCTCATGCCATACCATGCCGCGGCGCACCCGGGATGCTTCTCCGTGGTGCGGGCGTAGGCTTCGAGGGCCTCGCCGGCGCGGCCGCTCTCCTGGAGCGACAGGGCGTCGATAAGCATCCCGTCGGCGGCAAGCTCCTCCTCGGTCACCTCCTTGATGGGTGGCCGCTCATAGCGTCCGCGCTCCGTCGTGGCGGCCTTCTTGCCTCCTCCGCACCCGCTCACCACCGCCAGCATCAGTACCCACAAAAGTATATTTCCCTTTTTATAAATATTCATTATATTATTATATAAAAGTCCCTTCTCTTGTCCTGCGTCGCGGCCTTCAGGCCGTGAAAATCAGTATAAAAGATAACTCAAAAACAAATCTTTTATTGTGTCGGGAAAACACAAAAAATGGGTGTTTTCTAAGTGCTTGATAACTAACCCCTGAGAGGTATCAAGTCTTTACCAACTCCGTATCAACTCCGTATCAACTCCGTATCAACTCCCACCCAACTCCCTATCATCTCCTACCACAGTAGGAGTTGGTAGGTTGTTGGTAGGTCGTTGGTAGGTTGTTGGCATGCCGGTGGTACCTACCCTCCACTCTGTAGAGACGCGGCCTGCCGCGTCTCCTACAAGTTAAAAAAACAAAAAATTCTTGGTGTATGGGAAAAAAGTGCTATATTTGCAATGTAAAATATAGTGGGGAATAGTGTGTAAAAATGATTTATTTTATTGAGTGTAAAACACTTAATTGGAAGAAACAGGAACGAAAAAACGTATTTCGCAAAGCAAAAAAAGTTGAAATCAAGTTCAACAATAAATAATATTAACCTCAAAAAAACATCAACAATGAAAAAAGCATTAATGGTTTTGGGTTTTGCACTGTGCACCACCTTTGCCTTTGCACAAACCGCGGGGAATCAGCCCGATCTCGGCAGAAATCGCGCTGTGAAACCGAGTATTAAGGATGCTGGAGTTGAGCAGGTTAACTACAAGGCCTCCATCTTCAGCAAGGATAATGTGTACGACACTATCCGCGTTTTCCGCTTCAACACCGCCGATATGGCCCAGATCACCTACGGTGACATCGCCCGTACCGACCACCTGAAGAAACAGGACGGTAGCGACAGCGTCTTTGGCGACAACTGCCACACTGTCAGCCTCAGAGAGCAGAGCTGGTCCCGTTGGCATCGTTTTGCCGACAGCGCCGAGTTCAAGGACAGCATCTGGGATCTCTATCCCACTTGGATTGCCCGCTTCTTCTGCATCACCGACGGTGACACCGACTATTCTTGGGTTCTCAACCGCATCGGTGCCAAGAACAATGAGGGTGATGCCGGCTATCAGGACGACGGCTTCATGTTCTTCGGCTACGACTTCAACCCCGGCTTGAGCAGCAACAAGATTGTCAACACCTACTTCACCCTGCCCACCGTCACCCGCACCCTGCCTCAGGGCGACCGCGTCGTGCTCGTTGGTGTCAACCAGGGTTTCTACAAATTCGCCGACCAGTGCCACATCGACTATAAGATTGGCAACGACTGGTACACCCGCGAAATCAATGTTAGTGGCATTGATGTTGACCTCAACAGCCCCGCTGCCTCCAAAGTGCAGTATGTTATGCCCTTCAACATGAAGAACCAGACCGAGATCACCCTGCGTGTCCGCGTCTATGCCAAAAAGTATGCCACCTACGGCTACGGCTGGTTCCTCGACAACCTCGCCATCGTTACCGACAACCGCGTCCAGAGCTGGAGCTTCAACACCGGCACCGCTCTCGACGGTTTCTACGGCACCATCCCCCAGGGCATGACCATCCCCATGAGCTATGGCGTCCATGTGCGTAACACCAACATGACTCCCCTTGCCAACACCACCCTCACCATCTCCAACGCTCCCGAAAACGGCAACTGGACTGTGGCTGCCACCAGCACTCCTTACACCATTGCTGCCGGCCAGACCGACCAGGATGTCAAACTTTGGATCAACGAGCGCGGCTTCATGTGCACCAGCAGCCGTACCGACACCCTCTTCAACTGGGGTGCCCACAGCATCCTTGGCCGTTTCGCCAACTACCACAACCAGGGTGAGCTCACCGGTGGTTTCCTGGGCCGTTCGCTCAACACCGAGACCCTTGGTGCCAACTTCTATGCCGTCAAGGCCGAGTGCGACACCGTCGGCGGTGGCAAAATGACCCGTGAGCTGGATACCGTTCTCTACACTGTTTCCGATGATATCGAGTTCCTCGACGAGGCCGACAGCAACCGCGTCAACGGTTACCGTTGGGGCCGCGATAACGGCATTGTCCCCTCCAACTCCGCCTTCGGCGTGGCTTACACCGAGACCCACTACATCACTCAGGAAGATGACAACCAGCACGCTTTCGAGCCCGGCTACGAAATTGTTGTCCGCTATGTCACCGGTAGCGAAGTGCCCGAGAACTGGGTCTTCCGCGGCATCGAGTACGTCCCCGCCACCGACATGCAGAATCCCCTCGACATGACCACCGAGAGCGGTGTCCTCATGCCCATCATCTTCGAGGAAGTTCCCGATGGTGAAGGCGGCACCGACTGGGTTGAGCTTTCCGCCGGTATCGACAATCTGCTCTTCCCCATCACCGAAGATGCTGTCAACAACCTGCCCTCCACCTATGCTCTGCCCGGCGACAACTACAGCGCCCTCAACGTGAAGTTCCTCGATGAGATTACCCTCAAGAAGAACACCTCCTACCTGATTGGTTACGTTCTCTATCGTGCTGCCCAGTTCAGAGTGGCTTCTCAGTCGGCCAGCTACCGCGATGGTAACTCCAGCGTCCGCTACCGCGACAACGAGGCTACCAAGGCTTATGCCCGTCAGAACACTCCCGCTATGCCCTACGACGTGCTGGTGCGCGACGCTGCCGGTTCTAGCAGCGACGGCGACCACTGGATTAGGGGTTGGAACTGCAACACCTATCCTATGATTCGTCCCATCGTGGGTGCTCCTTCTCCCGTCGACCGCGTTCCCGTCGTGGGTCGTGACTGCTCCACCAACGATACCCTCGGTGTGACCATCACCCGTGGTCTCGACGATGTCTGCTTCGAGCCCCTCCAGGTGGCCGTTGGTTCCAGCCAGTCCTTCTCCATCCAGCCTATCGGAGACCATACCTATATTAACCACATCTATGTCAACGGTGTTGAGGCCGAGGTCTACAACGAGGAAGGCGATGCCCCTGCCAACAACTTCTGGCTCTATGAGCACGACGCCAATGTCCACGACACCTACGATTCCAACAACATCATCCTCTATCGTAACTCTTACACCCTGCACTTCTCCGGCATCCAGAACAGCCAGGATCCTTATGTCATCACCGTTGATTACGATTGGCATGCTTGGGATCTCAGCGGCATCGACCCCGTTGCCCCCGAGAGCTACCTCTCCCTGTCGCCCAACCCCGCTACTTCCTCTGTGAAGCTGAATGTTGCCGGTGTCACCGGTATGGTGAACTGCAGCATCATCGACATGAGCGGCCGCGTGGTTTACAACCGCAACATCAACGCCGAGGCTGAGACCACCATCAACGTGAGCAACATGCCCGCTGGTGCCTACTTCGTGCGCGTCACCAACGACACCTTCAGCAAAATCGAGAAACTTATCATCAAGTAAGTTCCTACACGATAATGCAAAAAAAAGGCTACCCAATCGGGTAGCCTTTTTTTTGGGGAGTTAAGGAGATAAGGAGACAGGAGTTAAGACAAATGTTTTGTTGACCAAGAGTATTGTCTTAACTCCTTAACTCCTGTCTCCTTATCTCCTTTTACAATACATTTCCTAGCTGCTCTTTGATTTTCTCCAGCTCGTCTTTCATCTCGACGACAATCTTCTGGATGCCGGCGTGGTTGGCCTTGGAGCCGGTGGTGTTGATTTCGCGGCCCATCTCCTGTGCCACAAAGCCCAATTTCTTGCCACAGGACGGCTCGTCGGCCATGGTCTGGCGGAAGTAGTCGATGTGTTTCTGTAGGCGCACCTTCTCTTCGGTGATGTCGAGTTTCTCGAGATAGTAGATGAGCTCTTGCTCGAAGCGGTTCTCGTCGACCTCCTTGATGGCGGCATCGGCCATGTAGCGTTTAATGCGCTCCTTGGCGGTGTCGATGCGCTCGCCTTCGAGGGCAGGGATGAGGCGCAGCTTCTGCTCGATGAGGTCGACATGTTTGTGGAAGTCCACCTCGAGGACGGCGCCCTCGTGGCTGCGGAACTGGTCGCAGAGGTCGATGGCACGCTGCACGTCGGCGCTGACAATGGCCCATTGCTCATCGCTAATCTCGTTGTCGCCGGCGCTGTTCCAGATGTCGCTCATGGCGGCCAGGGTGTTGAAGAGTGCCGGACGGCTCTCGGCGCTGAGGGCTTGCAGCTCGTCGGCGGTCTGGCAGAGGGCGTGGTAGCGGGTCGCCAGCAGGTCGCGGTTGAAGGCAACGGCGCTGCTGTCGGAGTTCTCCTCGCTGAGGATACATTCCACCTTGCCGCGCTCCAGACGGTTCAGCATGGCGCGGATGTCGAGCTCGTGCGAGCGGTAGGCGGCAGGCACCTTGACGATGAGGTCGAGCTGCTTGCTGTTCAGGGTCTTGATTTCTATGTTCAGTTTCTTGTCGCCAAAGACAGACTGTACTTTGGCATAGCCGGTCATTGATTTCATGTCGTGTTTCTTTATTTAACGGCGAATTTATCTAATTTAACTAATTTGCTTACGCGGTTAATTTCTGGCTAATTACTCTAATTGAATATGGACTGCCGTAGGCGAAATTCGAGTAATTCGCTTGTAATTGACCTGCGTAGCAATTAGTTTAATTAGCATAATTAGCCGTTTCTTTAATTTTTTATCAGTTGTTTGAAGGCGGGGGTGGCATAGCTCTTCATGGTGCCGCAGGAGTCGTAGATGAAGAACACGGCGTCGGTGCCGGGTCCCTCGGGGTGCGCGGCGATGAAGGCTTTGGCCCAATCGAGACCCATGACCATATAGGCCGTGGCCATAGCGTCGGCCAGCCAGCATTCGTCCTCGACCACCGAGACGCTGAGGAGCGAGTGGGTGACGGGACGGCCAGTGGCGGGGTCGATGGTGTGGGAGTATTTCACGCCGTCTTTCTCATAGTATTTGCGGTAGCTGCCCGAGGTGACCACGGAGCGGTCGACCAAGGGTATGGAAATCTCGACATCGGGAGCGCTGTAGCGGTTCTCGGCAGGACGCTCGATGCCCACGGCCCAGGGTTTGCCGTTGGCCTTTTTGCCATGGGCTATCACCTCGCCGCCGACATTGATGAGGTAACTCTCGATGCCCAGACTGTTGAACATGCGGGCCAGCAGGTCGACCGAGTAGCCTTGGGCGATGGCGTTGAAGTCGAACTCGGTGGCAGGGCTTTTGTGGACCCGGAGGCTGTCGAAAGAGAAGGTGTCGTTGACGGCTTGCAGCATGGCTGCCAGCGCGGCGCTGTCGGGCTCGCTGCGCTCCTTGAAACTGAAGCCCCACGCCTGCACGAGACGTCCCACGCGGCAGTTGAAGGCTCCGCCGGTGTATTCTTCGACGAAGGAGGAGTGGGAGAGCAGGGTGTGGAGGATGTTGTCGAGGCTGTCGGTAAGGTTGGCGTTGATGCGGCGCAGGAGCGAACTGTCGACCCAGAGGGAGGCCGAGAGGTCGAAGGCATCGAGGAGCGAGTCAATTTGCGGCTGGAGGTCGCGTTGCTGCGCATCGTAGTACAGGATGCTATAGTAGGTGCCCTGGGCTTCGCCGACGAGCTGCACGGGCTGTTGCTGATGGCAGGAGACGGAGAGGAGCGCGAGGACAGTTGTTGCTAGCAAAAAGCGTCCGACACCGGGGTGCCGGACGCTTCTGTTTTTATAATTATTCATTATTTATTGACAATGAATTTACGGGTGGCTTGCTCGCCGTTGATGGAGCGGATCTGCATGGTGTAGTGGCCGGTGGCCAGGGCACCGAGGTCGAGCTGTGCGTTGGTGGCGTTGATGTCGCGGCGCACGATGACCTGCTGGCCGATGGCGTTGTAGATGACAACCTCGCTGATGCCCTCGGCGCTCTCAACATTGAGGAAGCGGCTGGCGGGGTTGGGGTAGAGGTTGACATTGAGGCTCTCCACCTCGTCGATACCGGTGGTGTAGGTGACGGTGATCCAGTTGGTGGCGGTGCAGTTCTTGTTGCTGGTGGCCTCGAGGCGGATGTCGGTGTTGGCATCGACGGTGAAGCTCACAGAGTCGCTGGTGCTGAAGGGAGTGACGGAGTTGTCGCGGAACCACTTGTAGGTGTTGTGGTCGGCGGGGTCGTCGACAACTTTCAGGGTGGCGACGTTGGAGGAGTCGGTGTGGAGGTGCCAGTTGCCGGTGATGGAGACTACCGGGGTGTAGTTGACGGTGAGGTTCAGACGGCCGATGGAGTCGCAGCCCTGGACGTTCTTGATGCTGTCGAGGACTTTAGTCTGAGTGGTGGAGGAGGTGTAGGTCTCGCCGGTGAAGGGCCAGTAGTAGCTGTCGCAAACGGTCTCGTGGTAGTCGCGATAGCTCTTGCGGTTAATCTGCACCTTGATGTTGCCGATGGAGTCGTAGCAGTTCTTGTAGGTGCGGTAGCCCTGGACGAGGGTGGTGTCGACATCCTCGGTGTAAGTAATCTTGCGGCCGTTGAACTTGAACTCGAATTTGTCGCAGGCGATGGTATCGATGTCGAAGCTACGGTGGCGCTGCTCAACGTCCTTGATGTTGAGGACCAGGGTGTGGTAGGTGATGCAGCCCGTGGACATGTGCTTGGAGTAGAGGGGCTCGCCGGCGGTGTCGGCGGTGTAGATACCACTCACGTCGAAGTAGGCGCGGTCGCGGGCACCGGCAATGCCGCTGCGGGCGTCGAAGACATAGGTGCAGTGGGCGCAGGAGTCGCGACGGACGGTGTCGTAGTTGGCGATGATGGTCAGAGCGAGGTGCTTGTTCTCGGCGCAGAGGGCGACGCTGTCGTAGTAGCTGTAGGTGTAGATGTCGGTGGAGTCATAGTTGGCGTTGGTGACGGCCCAGTGGTACTTGCCACAGTTCTCGACGAAGGTGGTGTCGTGCTGGATGCTGTCGAAGCCGACGATGTGGATGGCCATGAGGCTGTCGCAGCCACCGACGGTGGTGGTGCCCATGCCGTAGACCACGCGGTTGGTGTCCTCGTAGGTGTAGGTCTCGCCGAGCCAGTAGATGCGGCAACCACCGGTGACATCGAGCACGGGAGTGGCGGTGGTGTCGCGGAAGCTGTTGATGACGGTCAGGTTGAGGGTGACCACGCTGTGGCAGGCGGTGGTGGTGTCGATGTGGGTGCAGACGGTGTCGTGGGTGAGGGTGTCACCAAAGAAGACGTACTCGTCGCAGGCGGACACATCGATGGTGTCGAACTCCTCATGGGTGAGGTTGAGGACACGGACACTCAGGATGCTGTCGCAGCCGAAGACAGTATGGAGGGTGAGGGTGTGCAGCGCGGTGTCGGTGATGGTCATGCCGTTCCAGGTATAGCTGCAACCGGCGGAGGCAATCTCCTCGGTGGGCATAATCTCAACGGGGTTGATGGTGAGGTCGAGGTTGACGAAGTAGGAGCAGTGTTCAGCAGCGATGCTCTGGTCGGTGTAGACGACCGAGCTGGACAACGTGTCGCCCCAGGGAGCCACATAATAGCCGCATCTGGTGAGGGTCTCGTTGATGGTGTCGATGCCGCCGAGCGTAATCTCGACTTTAACAATGCTGTCGCAACCGTTGGAAGCCACCAAAGTGTCGATGAAGGTTCCGGGGGTCTTCCACTCGTGCTGATTCCAACTCACACTGCAGACGCCTTCGAGAGGAATGGCATTGGTGGTGTCGTAGACGGGAGGGAGCATGGTGAGGTTGAGGACGTAGGTGGTATTGCTGGCGGTGTCAACATACAATACCGCGGTGTCGGTGGTGTACGTTACGCCGTCCACCCACCTGAATTGACCGCACACTGTGGTGTCCGTGGTTACCAAATTGCCGGCTTTGTTCTGGCCGAAAGCCATAGGCATGCATGCAATAGCCAATAACAGACTTAATAATGCTTTTTTCATCTTGTAGTTTGTATTTTTATTTATTATTATTCTTTATTGTTTTATATAATCTTTTGTCATCTAGTTTGTTGCAACGACGGAAGGACAATCCTTGCCGTGAAGAACAACATGCAAAGATAACACTTTTTTTCGGAATGAACAGATTTTTGTTGAAAAAACTGCTTTTTTTATGATTTTAACACTAGCTCGGCGATGTTTTCCACATGCTGGGTGTGGGGGAACATGTCGACCGGCTGGATGCGTCGCACCTCGTAGCGCTCGGCGAGCAGCTGTAGGTCGCGGGCCTGGGTGGCGGGGTTGCAGCTGACGTAGACGATTTTCCTCGGGGCGGTGGCGAGAAGCTGGGCGACCACCTTCTCGTGCATGCCGGCACGTGGGGGATCGGTGACCACCACGTCGGGACGGCCGTTGGCGGCGATGAACTCCTCGGTGAGTACCTGGGCCATGTCGCCGGCATAGAAACGGGTGTTGTCGAAGCCGTTGAGGCGGGCGTTGACCTTGGCGTCGGCAATGGCCTCCTCGACATACTCGATGCCCACCACCTTCTGGCACTTGTCGGCCAGGAAGAGGGCGATGGTGCCGGTGCCGGTGTAGAGGTCGTAGAGGGTGTCGGTGGGTTGCAGCTCGGCCAGCTCGGCAACGAAGCTGTAGAGCCGCTGTGCCTGGGCCGAGTTGGTCTGGTAGAACGATTTTGGGTTGATGATGAACTTCAGCTCTCGGCCGCCGTTGTAGCCGGCCATGTGCTCCTCGATGTGGTCGCTGCCGCGGTAGGTCACCACGGTCTGGTCGCTGTAGGAGTCGTTGAGCTTGGTGTTGACAATGTATTGCAGCGAGGTGATTTGCGGGAACCGTTCGGCGAGCATGTCCAGCAGTGGGAAGAGGCGCTCGCGGTCGTCGCTGGCCACGATGACGATGACCATCCAGTGGCCCGTCGAGGTGTTGCGGATGACGAGGTTGCGCAGGAAGCCCGTGTGGTTGCGGATGTCGTAATAGTCGAGGTCGTGGGCCTCGGCATAGTTGCGCACGGCGAGGCGTATGGCGTTGCTGGGGTCGGCTTGCAGGGCGCAGTGCTCGATGTTGAGCACCTTGTCGAAGAGCTGCGGGATGTGGAATCCAAGGGCACCGCGAGAGGGTAGGGGGGCGCCGGTGGCAATCTCCTCGGGCGTGCGCCACGATTTGGTGGAGAAGGTGAACTCCAGCTTGTTGCGGTAGTAGTAGATGTTCTCCGAACCGCAGATGGGACGCATGCCGGAGCAATCGACACTGCCCAGACGTTCCAGGTTGTCGCGCACCTGCCGTTGCTTGGCTTCCAGCTGGGAAGCGTAGTTGAGGGTCTGCCACTTGCAGCCGCCGCACACGCCGAAATGGGGACAGCGTGTCTCCACGCGGAGGTCCGAATAACTGTGGAATTTCACCGCACGGCCCTCGGCGTAGTTCTTCTTCTTTTTGTAGAGCTGAATGTCAACGACATCGCCCGGCACAACGAACGGCACGAACACTACCAGTCCGTCGACTTTGGCCACGGCCATGCCCTCGGCTCCGGCATCGCTGATAGTGATGTGCTCCAGCAGCGGCAACTCTCTGTTTCTTCTTCCCATGATGATTGTTTTTTTGCGGGTTTATTAAAACAAAAAAAGAAGTATCCTCAATACTTCTTTTTCCTTTGCAATGCCATTCAAGTCTCCATGCTTGACGGAGAACAAGATTTAGCGCTCGTCAGAAACGGTCAGTCTTTTTCTGCCTTTTCTGCGGCGGGCGGCCAGCACTTTTCTACCATTGGCGGTAGACATTCTCTTGCGGAAACCGTGCTTGTTTGCTCTTTTTCTCAGCGAAGGTTGGAATGTTCTTTTCATCTTTCAACTATATTTTTTGTTCTTTTTTTCGTCAGTTTTTCTTCAATTTTTGTCAAAATTGAGTTTGCAAAAGTACACATTTTTTTTGAATTGTTGATAAAAAATTATTCCTTTAAAATCTTTTTCTTGTTTAATGCATTGTTTTTCAACACGAAGAATGATGAAAATAAATTCTTTTTTTTCTGTTTAAAAAATTATTTGTACATTTGCAAATCGGTTTTTGAATGTAAAAATTTGTTAAATGGACAAAAAACAATTCATTGATATGACGGCTGCGCCCGGGCGGTTCACCTCGCAGGATCGTGGATGGCTCAAGGCCATGCTGGCCAAATATCCCCACTCCTCTGTTGTCAGCACCTTGGCGTTGTTGGCCGACCATGCCTTCGGCTACGACACTCCCGTCGAACGTCGTGCCGTGGCCCTCTCGGTATGCAATCCCGCCATCCTCGACGGCCTGCTGTCGACGGCCTCGACGGCTGCCGCCGCCGTGCCGACCAGCAACGACCCCGGCTTCGACATCTTGTCCGAAATCAACACCTTCCAGGAGGTCTCTTTCAAGACCGCTCCCAAGAGTGTCATCCTGTCCAATTTTCTCCAAGTCGACCCCTCCGAAGAGGAAAATTCGACCTCGCAAAGCGCTCAAAACAGGGATGATCGAGATAAAAAAAGCGTTTCGTCCGATGTGTCGTTAGGCACTGAAACTCTTGCTGTTATACTTGAAAATCAAGGCCGTTATGACAAGGCTTTGGCAATTTATAAGAATTTATTGGCGAATAATCCCGAAAAAAGTAGTATTTTTGCACCTCGAATTGAGAGACTGACATCATTAATAAATAGTAAATAAAATATATAAAAATATGCTGTATAACATCATCGTAATCCTGATTATCGTCGTCTGCGTTTTGCTCGCATTGGTTGTGCTTGTCCAGAATTCGAAAGGTGGTGGCCTCGCCGCCAACTTCTCGGCTCCCACCCAGGTGCTGGGCGCCCGCCAGTCGGCCGACTTCATCGAGAAGGCTACCTGGTGGCTCGCCGGTATCCTGATGGCTCTTAGCCTTTTCGCCACCATCAGCATCCACCGCGGCCAGACGACCGACCCCCTCGCTTCCGAGGCCAAGGTCGCCGACTATAGCCCTGTCCAGCAGGCCCCTGCCGCTCCCGCCATGCCTGCCACCGCCCCGATGCCCGAGGCCGACCAGCAGTAAGTTGTGACTACTACGGGCTTCGAGCCGGTTGTCCAGAAACTTATAGTATCCCACTTCCCACACAACCCCACGTGTGGTCAGTGGGATGCTTGTGCTGCTATGGCACACTTTCTCTACGACAGCGACCCCCGCTCGGCCTTCCTCCTCAAAGGTTATGCCGGCACCGGAAAGACCTCGCTGGTCTCCGCCCTCATCCAGACCCTCCCCGTCCTGCGCGTCAACTCGCTGCTGCTGGCACCCACGGGCCGCGCCGCCAAGGTCATCTCGTCCTACGCTGAGCGTCTGGCATACACCATCCACAAGAAAATCTACATGACGGTCACCGACTCCACTGGGGCCGTGCGCACCGTCCGCGCTATCAACAAGCATGCCTACACCCTCTTCATCGTCGACGAAGCTTCGATGATCGGCCTTGAACCCACCTCCTCGCGTCAGAGCCTCCTCGAGGACCTCATCGACTATGTCTACGACGGCAACCACTGCCGCCTCATGCTCATCGGCGATAGCGCGCAGCTGCCCCCCGTGGGTCAGAGCGAGAGCCCGGCCCTCGACGAGCGCTACCTCGCCACCGCCTTCGGCCTCAACGTCCTTTCGGCCGAACTTACCGAGGTGGTGCGCCAGCGTCAGCTCTCGGGCATCCTTAGCGGTGCTACCGCCCTGCGCAGCCAGATCGCTACCCTCCCGGGAGGCGAAGAGGCCACCCTGCCGCTCTTCAACCCCAACGGTGTCGACGTCATACGCCTCGCGGGCGAGGACCTCATGGAGACCCTCTACCGCGAATACGGCGACTTCGCCCTCGACCAGGTGGTGGTCATCTGCCGCTCCAACAAGCGCGCCAACCTCTTCAACCAGGGCATCCGCAACAGCGTCCTCTTCCGCGAGGAGGAGGTCAACGCCGGCGACTATCTCATGGTGGTGAAGAACAATTATTTCTGGCTCGACGAGGAGAGCACCATCGGCTTCATCGCCAACGGCGACATCGTCGAGGTCCTCAGCGTACGTAACGTGCAGGAACTTTACGGCTTCCGCTTCGCCGACGCCACGGTGCGCTTCGTCGACTATCCCGACGAGGAGCCGCGCGACTGCAAGCTGCTCCTCTCCACGCTCTATTCCGAGTCGCCCTCGCTCACGGCCGACGAGGCCAATACCTTATATAATAATGTGATGGAGGATTATGCCGACCTGCCCCACAAGGCCGACCGCCTACGTGAGCTACGCCGCAATCCCTATTTTAATGCTTTGCAGGTGAAATTCGCCTATTCGCTCACCTGCCACAAAACGCAGGGCGGACAATGGCGCACCGTCATCGTCGACCAGGGCTTTATGCCGCCCGATATGAAACTTGACCGTGAATATCTGCGGTGGCTCTACACCGCTTTTACGCGGGCCACCGACCGTGTCTATCTGCTCAATTTCGAGCCTCGTTTTTTTGCTGGCTGTTAAGCTTCTTTCTGCTGTGCCGAGATGACGGGATTGGCGTACATTTCGATGAAGTAGCGCTGGCAGTCGCCCTCCGGCAGCTGGTTCATGCGTTGCAGGAACATGTTCTTCACCTCGGCCGAGTAGTGCTGGCGGTGCTGGTTGGTGCCGGTCAGCATGTCGTAGGCCAGGTAGTTGGTGGGCATCAGCTTGTAGAGCTTCTGGATGCGGCGGTCGAGCACCGCGGCGATGTGGTCGGCCAGATGGCGCTCATCGCAGGCTATCTCGGCGGTCGTGAGCGGCTTGCCTACCGCCAGGTGGATGTGACCCTTGGGGCCGATGATGCCGGTGGTCACGCTGTTGGTGTCCTCTCCCTCCACCTTGTGGTACTCGCCCAGTGAGCGTTTGTGCAGCTCGGTGGCCTTCAGCAGGTCGCAGGGATCCCACTCGTACGAGACGGCCACGGGGATAATGTTCAGGTCGGCGATGGTCTGCTGGGCAGGTGTGTCGCTGCCGAGGGTGAGCATCTTGATGATGGCGGGAGCCGTCGAGTCGATGCCGTCCTTGCTGCGGCCGTTCTTCTGCGCTATCCACACCGAATGGCGTTCGTCGATAATTAACTTGTGAAGGTATTGTGAGAGGTGCTGCAAACTGCGATAGAAGGCACGGGGGTTACCGCCGCCGCGCTCCATTTGCACCAGATTGTTGCTCAGGAAGAGGTCGCGCAGCAGGGGGCTTTCCATCAGGTTGTTGCCGAAGACGATATAGGAGGTGTCACGCCCGCGCGCAATCAGCTCCATCTGGAGCAGGAAAGCGTCGAGGGTGATGTCGCGGTGGTTCGAGATGTAGAGGCAGGGCTTGTCGCGGCGCACATGGTCAAGACCCGTGCAGGTGAATCCCTGCGAGGTGGTCTTCACGATGCGGCAGATGGCGTCATACATGAAGGTGATTTGCAGCTCCTTGATGGTCTGCACGTTCTTGAGTTTCGCCATCGATTCCTCCACGGGAACCTGAGGATAGATGAAACGCAGAATCTGAGGAATGAGCTCCCATTGTGAGATACGCACGAGGGCTTCGCGCAACTCGCTGTCGTTGTAAGGCCTTATGTCGTCGAAATTATTATCGCTCATTTAAAAAACGTGTTCAATCAGGTTGTCAATCTCCGTCTTGGGGTCGGCGCCTTCGTAGAGCACGTGGTAGACGGCCTCCACGATGGGCATCTCGTCCACCTTGCCCGTCATCAAGCCCAGCTCGTGGTAGTTTTTGGCCGAGAAATAGCCTTCGGCAATCATGCCCATCTCGGCAAAGATGTCCTCGAGCTTCTTGCCCTTGGCTACCTCCTCGCCCAGACGGCGGTTGCGGCTGTGCTTCGACCAGCAGGTCACCATCATGTCGCCCAGGTACCAGTTGTCGGTGATGGGGACGGATTGCGTGCTGTAAAGCCTTGTGAGGCGACTGGTTTCGCGCATGGCGGCGCTCACCATCACGGCGTTCAGGTTGTCGCCGTAGCCCAGCCCTTGACACATGCCGGCGCAGATGGCGTAGATGTTCTTCGTCAGGCCGATGCGCTCCACCACCCAGATGTCGGTGGTGTGCGTGGTGTGCAGGTAGGGGCAGCGCATCATCTGCTCTACCTCGATGGCCAGCGTGGGGCTGTTCGACGCCATTGTGAGGAATGTCGGCATGCCGTGGCTCGCCTCCTCGGCGTGCGTCGGACCGCTGATGACGCAGATGTCGTTTTTCTTGATTTTGAAAGTTGTTTCCAGGTATACCGACACGCTGGTGCGCTTGTCGGGGATGATGCCTTTGATGGCGGAGATGAATTTCTTGCCTTTGTAGGCCGATTTGGGGAGCGTCTCGAGCACCGTGGCGATGTAGGCCGACGGCGTTACCAAGAAGAGGTAGTCGCTCTGCGCCACCACCTTGGCCAGGTCGCCGCTGAGGTTCAGCCGTTTCTGGTCGAGTTGCACCGACGGCAGGTACTTGGGGTTGCGCCCGTCGCGCTCCAAGCCGTCGCGCACCTCGTCGCTTCTCACCCACCAATTGACCGTCCGGTCCTCCTGTTCAAGCAGTATTTTGACAATTGCAGTGGCCCATGTGCCGCTTCCAATTACTCCTATCATTGCTCTATATAACTATTATACAATGACATATGGTCATTGTGTGCTTTAGGTTTAAAGTGCAAAGATACAAACATTTTTTCACATTTTATAACATAATTATGTTAAAATCACTTAATGCACCCCCAGGCCGAGGGCTCCCTCATTCGCCAAAGAAATCACTTTGCTTCAGTAGGCGGAGGGTATGCTCTTTGCTTGAAGGGGAGAGGTGGTATTATATTTCCTTTCTGTATAGTTTTTTTATTGTGGTTGGCTGTAATAATAGACACACAAAGGAAACAGGGAAGAGTTAGCACTCGCCTCGCTGACGAGACTGCTACCCAGACCCTCCCTGTTTTGCCCATTCAAGTTCTACTTCTTTTTCTGTCAATCAATAGTTTTTTTTTAAGGTTTCTTACTTGCACAAAACAGTGTTCCCTTTGAAAAAAGCGATCTTTTTTTGCCCGATAATCTAAATCACCTCTTCTGTCTTGATATTCATGGTTTGTGAATCTACTTTCATCTTCTTGTTTGTGGGTGTTGTCTCATTTGTCAATCCAATATAATTAACGAGCTGCCGCAATGACACGGCAGCCCGTACTATCTTTTTTCCATAATTTTACATAGTCCACGGCAAGGATTTACCCCTGTCGCAGATTATGGGTTTATTTGATAGGAAACCCCAAAGAATCGTAGGTTCCATAGGGAGGCCACATCTTAATGTTTCTCATCTCCTCTGTAGGAGGAAAGGCAATCCTCCAATTGAGATTTCGCAGGTTCGATAAACTCAGATCGTAGCGTTGTGTTACATTGTTGTGGTCTTTTACATAGTCCCATCCTCGAGATGATAAGGTATCTGAGTTGAATACGAAGACTATCAGAGTGTCCATACTAATAAATTTGCTTTCGTATGATCCTCTACTTATCAATGCTTCATTGTTATAATTATGTGCTCCGACTTCTAAATTCCAACCTAAGGTCATGACATTCTGTGTATGCCAAAGAGATGTATCAGGATAGTCATAACTTTTTGCAACAAATACATTGTAAGCAGATCCGTTGTAAAACGAGATACGATGGTGTTCGTCATCAGTGTCACGCGTACAAGTCATGGCAGTAAAAAACAAACAACTGCCGATTATTAAAAAAAATTTTTTCATGCTTTTTTTATTTTAATCTTCATAATTCTCTAATGAAAGCCAATTGATAATGCCGGTAATGGCTATTTCCCAAGGAAATAGGTAATTATACCACGCTGGAGCAATCAGTCCGTTATTTAAAGCTGCCTGATTTTGAGGATTATCATACGGCAGGTTTTGGTCATATCCAATAATCGGATTAAAATCAAAATTCCACCCAGTATACCCATCAATATTTTTGTTAAAATACTTAAAAGCCCGAATATTTGCATCTTGCTCTACAGGATGATTATCGTGATTTCTATTACCGCTTAACCATTCTATGCAATTTAACCCACTCGGAATACCATATCGCGACAAGTAAAAAATACCATATGCCTGACTTTGGATGTAATGCCCATATTCATGCTGAAATAGTCTATTATTAGGATCTGCCCTTAATGAAGAATTACCGCATATATAACTACCAAGAGTCACTGCCCCTTGACCATTATTGTTTGTGATAACAGTTGCACCATCATAATAATCAATATTGCATATCCCACCCATAACATGATAGTTACATAGTTGAGAAAAAGTCCAACCGCAAAGAGTCTGAGGAGCCTGCCAGGTGAATCTAGATATTAATTCCCATGTTCTTCCCCAAAAGTCTAAGTTTGAATTAGTCGCAAATAATCCTCCCCATATTTTTATATCATTTAGGGCATGTTGGTTTGCAGAATTCCAGGCTGACTCCCAAATATTCTCACCATCATTTGAAAATAGCCCTATAAAGAATCCAACTATCCAAGAGTCAATGACAAAGAATTCCCCGTCAGGATCAGTGTACATCACAGGGCTATTCCCACAATAAGAATATCGATTGAATCCTTGGGTGGAGTAAGGGTTTTGCACCTGCGGGTCAGGCGAGAAGAAGCGTCCCAGCACAGGATCGTAGAGGCGGGCATTCATATTGATAATACCGAAGCGGTCGTAGTGCTCATGGCCGGTAAAGCCGCGGCGGAAAGCGAAGTCACTGCCGTCTTGACTAACCGTCCAGTCGGAGGCACTCATGCGGTTTCCCCATGGGTCAAAGTGGCTGCTCTGCACCACCTGTCGGCTGCTGTTCACTATACGATCCCAACTTCCGAGGAGGTCGGTCTGTACATAGTAGAGGCTGTCAGCATTGGCGGTGATGTTATGTACATGTAGTGCCACAATTTTCCCTTCTGCATAGATGTAATCTATATAACGCGAATATGCGGTTTTTATTTCATATTCGCAATCTTTTGATATGAAATAGGTGGTACAGACAGGAGTATTCCCGTTCCTCAGTACCGATTTCTCGCGTTGCAGACCACCTCCATAAGAGAGCTCTATCGTCCATCCGTTTTCGCTGATGGTGGCTGCACGGTTACGGCTGTTGTAGGTCACATCGCATTGAGAAGTCGGCAATGCTCCGTTTTCATCCTGCACACCAACAACTGCATGAGGCTTGTCGGTATCGTACATATAATCATTATTTCCTATTTTGCTATTTTTCTTGATGTTGCCATTGCTTTCGTAGGTATAATCATACGATAAAGCATTGTTGACGGAAACAGATGTTAGACGACCAAGAACGTCGTAGGAGAAATCTTCCTGCTGACCAGTCTTGGTTTCCTTCTTGCGTGTAATATAGCCATTGCTATTGTAAGAATACTGGAGTACTGAGTACTGACTGCCCACATAATAGGTGGGGCCAATAATGGGAGCGATGGGGTCATCACCGATGATTATTGGACCAATGGGGTCATTGATTCCGCCACCCTGAATTTCATATCCCGCAGAGTTACCAAACGGGTCAAATGGCCAATAAATCTCACGATAGCCATATGTAATCTGAGTAGGTAACCCCCAATCATTGTACATATATTCGACACCTGTTTTGTTGCCGAACCAACAACGTTTAGGTTGACTCAGCGTGTTGCGAGAATCAATAGTATAAATGGCCATATTGGAGGCATTATTCTTCAGATTTTTCAGCCGTCCGTCGGCATCATATTCGTGTCGTACCACAAAACCACTCGGATAGGTGGTTGTATGCAACTGACCATCATTATTGTAAGTGTACTGGTGGGTATATCCGACACCTTCAATATACTTGGTTGCAGAGGACAAGCGTCCCACGGCATCATAGACGAACTCTTGATAAACAGATCCGTTATGATTGACGCGAGTCACTTTGCCCTTTTCAACGCCAGTCGTACCGTAGTTGTATGTAAAGGCATCGGTGCTGTTACCGAGAGAATATGTTTTAGATATAACACGGCTCTGGTTGTCGTATTCCATCGTGGTCACATCGCCTTTGCCGTCGGTCTGTGTCAGGAGACATCCCCAAGAATCATAAGTGCTGGTTGTCGTCCCTGCGTCGGGGTCTGTCAGAGAAAGGCGGTTGTCGCGGCTGTCGGTCACCACGGTAGTGGTTTTTCCACCGTTGGTGATGCGCAAGCGGTCGTATACCTTACCACTTTGCGACACACGGTCGTATGTGTACGTCACATCGCCACCGTCATCCTCAACTCTCGCCACACGTCCGGCGGCATCAAAATACTTGGTTGACACTGCACCCAACTTATTCGTAACACTCTCTTTATAGAGATGGCTTGAGTTGTCAATTTGATAGGAATAGGTATTTTCTTGGTAATTCGAAGAATCTTTCACCATGCGGCCGAAATCATCATAGCGGAAGGTCTCCCATTTTTTCGAGGATGCTGATGCCGAGGTGTTGACGTATGGTACTTGGGTCTGCTTCGTCACCTGTCCCAGCTTGTTGTAGAGCACATCCATATATCCTTGTCCGGCAACATAAGTGTGGGTTTTACGACCAAGGTGGTCGTAATAGGTGTGGGTTTCGGGTTTCCCGTTTTCCGTTACGGTAGTGTAACAGCAGGCGTTGCTCAACCCTCCGGATGCATTGGTATACTGAATATTCTTGGTCGTGGCATCAGGATAGGTTGCCTTTGTCAGACGCCCCCAAGAGTTATATTCATACAGAACAGTAAGGCCGTCAATTCCAGTTTCCGACAAGCATAATCCTGTAGCTGGGTCAAATGTTTTTTGAACCTCATTGCCAAAATTGTCGACTGTGCGAATTACAAAACGATAGGTGGGGTCATAGGTCGTTGTCATCGTACGCGAGTCCCCACCTCGTGGTGTGGTTACCGCAACTTTAGGAAGGCCATTCGCATTATAGAGATAACTCTCCGTGACAGACAGACCGCTATTGTCTGAATGATGCTTCGATAGCAACAGCCCCTTGGTTGTATAAGAATAGGATACCGTGTCACGACGGGGATAGGAATTTGATGTGTTGTTGTAGTTCCGTGAGACCATCTTGGTTGGCTTCAGCACCGATACACCGTTTTGCAAAGTCATATGACTGTACGTGTAATTGACATATTGGCGGGTAGGTAATTCTGTAGACCCCCAAATATAACCAGCCCTTGTGTACTCTTGTGTCGGGTGCCAATTGGAACTGTTCATTGTAATATCCTTTATTAATTTCGTGTTCTTTCGGTAGTCGTACGATGTCGAGGTTACGGCATACGGCAGGAAAGAAACATTGCCGGATACATTGGTACGGTAAAGGGTATTATATTTACTAACAGTTCTAGATACAAGATTGTTATCTGTTGGCAGAAAGAGATGGGCACAAAAGTTCCGATATGGGCTGTTCCCAAATTCAGCAGCATCTGACGCAATGTAATTCACCACGCTGTCGGGCACCAGCATGGCAAAAGAGCCGCCAGAGGCACTACTGCCTCTACGTACTTGTGACATAAATGTCTCAGAGACCTTGTTGTTGTTTTTCATCCCGAACAGAGCAAAGCCAATAAACTGGCGCCGCTCGGTATCGTATTGGGCATTTCCATAATAGAAAGCAGTAGTGTCCGTTCCTCCTATGCCGTTGGATACAATCAGATTCTTGACCAATGGCAAAGGCATCCAGTTCATACCCGTGCCATAGAAACGGCTGGGCATAAGCGAGATGGTACTATACTCGAATTGTGTGTTTTTGCCAGCAGCATCAGTAACTTGATTTACAAAGAAACCCGGAAAACTGTCCTTATACAAATACTTGATTGTGGCAGACGATCCACCCTGACTAGGGTTGCTGAAGAGGAAATCAACGATCCCATTGCCATCGAAGTCACCTATCGAGAAGAAATCATTACGGAAGAGCTGTCCATTTGTCAGTGTGAATGCCCCCGACCCAGTGTATTGGAATTCTTCATTATGGCAACCTTTGGAGACAATATACCGTACAGTGTAGTTTGCCACGGGTTGTATGATATCGCATTTGCCATCACCATTTATATCACAGGCAAGTGGAAGATATTTGGGCTCGACAATTCCGTCAGTGAAATGTGTACCATCCAATTCGGGGATAATCGACACAGGGTATGTCCATACGTTCTTCCCTTTACGAATAGCCAGTTTCCAATGGGATTCATTGTTTGGAAGAAATAGCACATCGGACATACCGTCGCCGTTGTAATCGCCCACAACCAACTTCTGGAAAGCATTCGGGAACCCATCGGTTTCGATTTGTTCCCATACATGTGTGCGTGTGTTATAGGTATAAATGTAGCTATACAGGTCTTTGAGGAACATCAGATCAGTCTTGCCATCACCGTTGAAATCGCCAGCATAGCAATATTCAAACGCATCAGGGAGTGATGCCACTGTACTTGAGGTCCCCTCAAGATATTTAAAGTTAAAATGGCTATCTCCTTTCGCAAACGCAACAGGTTCAAGTACTCCATCACCATCAAAATCACCCCATATCAGATGATTCGCATACGTATATAGAATGGGTTCTGGGGAGGGAGTGTAGGTGGTGGTAACCTTTAGGGAATAATATATGCTGGTATTACTATCGCGATAAACAACCTCGTCAATTCCATCGCCATCAATATCTACAGCCGATAGATTGTCAAATCTTTTTGTCGGGAATGGATACCCAACATGGCTATAAGTGAAGCCTGTCCCGATTTCTCTTTTCTTAACAAGGTACGGATCATATCGTATGATTTGCTCGTTCCCATTCGGACCTCTTTGTGTTATTTTCTTCAATGCATAAATATCATAAATTCTGTCAGCATCGAAGTTGCCTGCTGTTGTATAGTATCCTCCTGGAAGCAATGATATTGTTTCATCTGTTGTCATAGTAGAGGAGGGTGTGTTCCATGTGATTGAAGTAGAAGAGAGTTGACTGTCTTCTGCATCATAAAGTACCACTTCTGTCAGACGTACATATTGCAGATCTGTATTATATACAAAAGAGTATTTGCGCACTTGTGACCCTTGATATTTCACAACAATATTCTTCAGCCGTTTGCTCTGGCGTACTTGACAACCACTGATAAAACCGTCGTTGGGAGTAGGTGCATTGTCGAATTCAAACATCACACTCGCGAAAGCTGGCGTTCCGTCGGAGAGTAGTGTGTAGTCAATATGATCGATCCATATCTCTCCATTACTTTGCTGGTAATAGTACTTCATGTAGTTGCCGCAAGGGTCAATGACCCTGTCAACCATCCACGACAAGTATTTGTTGTTGCTTATGGCAAGCCTGCTTTGGGCTGTTTTGCCATACTCAACAATGCTTCCGTCGGAGAGCGTCTGCTTAAAGTAAAAACTATTTCCTGTTCCTACCTTCGTGATGCGCGAGAAATCCTCTACCTCGAAGCAGTAGATTGCATTGTTGCATTGGTACGACGAACCATCAAAGAGAATCAGACGTTGTCCATCCAAGGAGAAACGATCGGTAGTGTCGTATCCTATCGGACTGATATTACCGTCGAAGAATGAATTCTGACAGGTACGAGTTATTGCAGAGATGCCGGAAAGGCTCCACTTTGAACCAAGTATACCAAGACCTGAAAAGCTATTGTAACTAATCGATATATTAGGTTGTACCCCCTTGGCTCCGGGAACCACTTCAATGGGGATTGAATATGAGGCCGCACCAATAGCAGACACATCGACCTTGGCCGGCAACACTGCGGGCTGTGCGTGTATATTGGCAGTAAGAATAAGCAATGCAACAGCGCAAAATATTTTTATACGATTCATTGATTCTCCTCCTATTGTTTAATGATTTTCCATGTGGTGTGTTCCTCGTTTACATATAACTCAACCATATAATAACCTGTAGGATATGAGGAAATGTCGATCTCAATTGTATTTCCATACCCATCGCTTTTATAGACGAGTTTACCTTGATTGTCATAAAGACGGATTTCCTTGAAGGCATTTTCTTCTATTTCTGACATTGTAATATAAACCTTTCCCTGTGTGGGGTTGGGATAGACTTTCATTTGAATAGATTGCATCTGGTCAAGGTAATATGTCGAATCTGCATAATTGCCACCCTTTGACATCGTGGAAATCTGCAATACTTTGCGTGTTATGCGATTTCCTGCCGCATCATAGGATATTTCAATCGGTAGAGGGGTCTGGGCAAAAGAGATACAGGCGGTTGCCAGAAGAATCAATAATGTGACTTTCTTTTTCATGAGTTTTTGATTTTTATTAATAATATTTGATTTAATTATACATAGGGTGATATTCACTTTTTTCTTTTCAATATATTAGAGGCAAAAATTTTTGAATTGTGTGACAAGAAGGTGAAATTTTTTTTGTTTCAGTGTTTTTACACTGCAAATTTTCATAAAATTTCGATAAAAAACACAATCAAATGAAAACATGTTTTTATAACACGAGTTATCGCGATTTTTCTATTAATTAATTTATGGGTGATTCATGGAAATTCATGTTTAATTGGAGGAAAAATAAGAAATAAAGTTATGTGGAAAACGACCCAAATGAGTGATGGACAAACGTTGATAATTAGTAGCCTATAGGTATCAAGGCTTTCCCAATTTTTTACGACAACTCAGACAATGGGAGACAACAAAAGCCCACCTGGAGTGGTGGGCTTGATTGCATGATTGCTTGAGGATTGTAATACTCGACCTGCTGGCCGAAGGTTAATAGCTTTGTATGTATCGTATAGCCTCGTCGAGCTGGGGTTTGAAGTCTCCGCCATAGTCTTTGCGGTTGACAATCTTGTCGGGGACTAGACCGACACCCTCACGGTTCACGCCGCCAATCTTGCACTCCATGGTGGAGGTATAGACCCAATGATTCATCTTTGCGATGTCTCCAAAGGGGCCGCCATAGGTGAGGTCAATAGTAGTGGTGGGCATCAGCGACCCTGTGGCGCCGCAAGTACGCTCACCTATGATATAGCTGGTGGGCAGCAGCGTCTTGATAACGGAGGGTTCTATTTCGCCCATGCTGATGGAATTGATGTCGCAGAGGACGACGTATGGGATATTCTCGGCAGTGAGGTCGCGATGGTAAGGGGTATTCTCAGGAAAAACGTAAGTGGGAACCCATGCGGTGTACTCAAGACGTCCCGGACCTTCCTTGGTACGGTTCTCCCCCCACACGGCTTTTTCGTTGAGGAAAGAGCCGATAATGAGATTGACATCCATCGTTTCGCCGCCGCTGTTTGACCTGTTGTCGAGGATGATACCAGCCAGCTGCGCACGGGGGATGGTGGTGACGGCAGTGAACCAGCTGTTGACGACAGCGGCGGCAGCAGCGGTTTCCGCAGCGCTGCCCAAAGTGGGCAGGATGCTCATAAGCGAAGCTCCCGACTGCCACAGATAGGGAATCTGGCGCCCGTCGGGGAGGTTAATCAGACAATAGTGATAGGTGACGCTGTCGCCGAGTGCTGAGGAAAAGACGGTGGCCGACTGATGCACGGCAAGGCTATACTGCCCGTCGATACCGTCAAGGAAAGCGCGCATCGACACCTTTTCATCGTAAACCGATTCGACAAAGTAATCCCTCGTTGCCACTTCGGCTTGTCCAGGCCGGAAGGCAACATAAGGCTTGGTGTCGTTGGGAGAAGGGTGGATATTCTTTACCACAACGGTCATGTGGTGGTCGACCATACCGCCCAAAGCACGCCCGTAGAGCGTCTCCAAGTCATCGAGTGTCACGTCGCCGCCGGCCTTGTACTTAGCATCCAAGGCTTCAAACTGGGGCATAAGCTCTTCGTAAACAGCGTCCCAGTTGGTCTTTTCGATATCCCAGAACACATAACCCATGCTGATGCACTTCCAGAGGTAGTCGAACTGGGAGGCGTATGAATTGTAAGCCAAAGTGCTCTCTTCCCCGATATAGGGATAATAGTCGGCCTCCTTGCGGCAGCCGGTGAAAAACAAGGTGACAAGCGTCAAAATAATGATATTTCTTTTCATGACTTTTTGATTTTAGAATTTATAGTAAACACCCAGGTCAAAAGTTAATGTGCTGAGATAGCGCGGGTCGTTGAGGTGGTCATGACCCTTGCGGTAGCTGACGAGGTCGTAATAGTAGAGGGCGTCGAGGTTGACACCTAGCCAATTGTTGATGTCGTAGGAGAGGCTCACGCCACCGGCCAGACCTGCGGTGAGGCGTTGCGTCTCGTCGTTGAACTCAAGGTCTTCGTCGGTATCATAAAGGCCCGTTATGCTAAAAGTAACTCCGTTGCGGTGAGCCGTCAGCCAGTAGCCAGCAAAGCCGCCGCAAAGCAGATGACCGCGCAGCTTGCTCCCGCCAAACGAGAAGTCGGCCAACACGGGAAGCATGAGGTAGGAATTGGAGTACTCCATGAAAAGAGTATCGACAATGGTGAGGTTGCGGTCCATGCGATGGGAGCGGGTCATATAGTCCAAATCGACACGGAGGGCCAGCCAGTCGTTGAAAGAGTAGTGGGCCTGGACGCCCAAATCGAAGCCTCGGAGCGAGGAATAGGTTTCATCGATACGTCCCGCGTTGGAACGGTCGACGGAGGTGGTGTTCACACCGCCTTTGATGCCTACAGCCCACTGGGCATTGACCACTTCGGTCGTCAAACCCAGGAGGAGGGCAAAGAGAATAATAATACGTTTTTTCATTTGTAAATGAGTTAATAAATTAATGACAATTCTTATCGGTTTTCAATTCTCCGTTGGTAGTGGACGGGCATTTTGTCCGTCTCGGTGAGTTCGAGGCGGGTGCCGGTGCGGTCGAGGTTGGTGGCATGCGCCATGCGGTTGTTGCTGTTGACCCGCCCGAGGAAGCCTCTTTCCTTTAACGTTTCCATGATGAGTCGTCTCACCTCCGGGAGCTGGTTTTCCCTCTCTTCTTTGGTACAGGTGATGCCACTTTCATCGCTGTCAATCTTGAGGGTCTGCATGTCGAAGATCCTCACCAGCGTGTCGCCCACGATTTCCCAATGACCGGATAGGGTGATTTGGGTTGCGATTTTCCCCCTGTAACAGTAGTGGGTCCATTTTTGGGTCTGGAGGGTGGTGAAAGAGTGGTCTTTGCGGAAGGTGTATTCTGTGTGGTCGTCACCGCTGGTCAGCACGGCATCCCAGGTACCCACGAGGTCGGCCTCCTTGGCGCGGCGCACGACCATCAGGCTCTGGTGCCGGAATTCCTCGAGTTCCTTCTCGGTGATGCCCATGAGGAACTTGTTCTCCTCGTTGACGTTGATGTACTGCAGCAAATCGTAATACACGCTGCTCCGTTGGCCGCTCCAGCCGATGTAGTTCTGCACACGGGGAGTTTGGAGCAGGCGTCGGCAGGTAGCCCGGATGGCTTCGTCGCTTTTCATGTCGTCCGACTCCATGATGAGGCTGTATTCTTCCTCCTCGCTTATCGGTTTATGGAAGAAGACGTTCTCTTTCCGTTGCCGTTCCATGAGGGAGCGGGCGTTGTAGAAGTTCTGCACGTTGCTGAGGAACTTCTTGTCGCTCAGGGTGCGCCACGTATCCTGGCTGCTGGCAAAAATGTGCTCATTGCTGGTCTCCATCTCGAGTTCTCTGGGGTAACCGAAGTTGGTCACGTAATAGAGGAAGGCCATAATCGAGTCGGAGCCGATTTGATCCAGCCGATGCATATTCCACATCAGGTAGTAGGAGATGCCGCGACATTCATCTTCGTATTTCATGCGATTTTTGACGACTTCGAGGCTCTGGTCGATGTCGCTGATGATGGTCATGGCCAGCAAACGGCGGGCTTTCTCGTCCTCTTTCTTCTCGAGCCACGAGGCCGTGCCGAAGGTGAGGACGATAGAGATGGTGGTGGCAATGATGGTCAACAACAACTCTTTCACCACGCTGCCAGCCTTCGCATTGCGCCCGAATTTGGGCATACGGAATTTCGCATTCATTTGTTTGCGTAATATTGCGTCAGCATGTTATGTATACTGCTGATAAGTTGCGGGGTCGGGTAAGGTATGAAGACAAGGCAGTCCTGATCCCGGTCGAAGCCGTAACGTCCGTCGAGGCCATAGGCAACGAGGTAGGAGAAGTTGTCGGCGAGATACTCCTCGGCAGCGAGTAGATAGTTGGAGTTGTAACCCATGATGTCGTAGAAGTCCGTGGCTTGCTCGATGGGAATCATGGTGTTGGGCTCGTCGAGGGGAACCAGCACACCTTGTGTATAGTTGAAGAAGGTGGCTTCGGGATCGATGGCGACGGCTTCGGCATAGCTGCTGGTGTAGACGGCGGTGAGGATACAGGGGCGCTTCACGCCACCGATGGTAAACTCGGCGTAGTTGTCGTAGCGTTCCACGTCGGGGTTGCTCTCCAGCACACCGCGCACCGCCGGGCCAAACTCCACCTCGTGGTCCATCACCGTGAAGCCGACGAGACCGTACATCCGCTGGCGGAACTGGGCATCGCCACGGGTGAGGACGTGGAAGATCTCATGCGCGACGAGTTCGTGGGTAAAGTGAAGGAAATACTCGCGGTCCATGTCGCTGAACTCGCCTTGGGAAGCTCGCACTGCGAGTCCTAAAAAGTAGGCATCGAGGTATATTTCGTTCTTGTGGGTGTAGCCACCGGCGTAGCCCTCGTCGGCCATGTTGCTCTTGATGAAGACGATTTCGTCGTGGAGCGGCAACTGGATGCCCAGCTCCGCGCAGCGGCTCTCGACAAAGTCCATAGCGCTGTTGATGACTTGCTTCTCCTCCTCGGTGAAGCCCACAATCTGCTCTTCGGCAAATGCCTTGTACTCTGCAAGTGTGGCGCCAGAGTGCCACGTCTTCCAGTCAAGGTCGTTCTGGTTCAAGCCGTCGAAATAGGCAGTGTTGGCCATCTTCAGTTGGCGTCCCTCCTCCTGCGAGGCAAAGTGGTAGCGCAAGTGGGCAGTCGTGGAGGTCTGCCCATCGTCCTTTTGACACGAGGTGAAGGCCATCGGCAGGCAGATCATAACGATGGCTGCCGCTATCACCATCCGAAATTTTCTCAAATATTTCTTCACTTTGTTTTTATTTTTCAAGGAGTTCAGTTCTCCTTCGGGGTGCATACTTTCATTTCTCATTTCTCATTTTTCATTTTTCATTTTTCATTTCACCACCACCACTTTCTTTGCCGGCCGCTCGCCGACCTTGACGAGGTAGACACCGGGAATTGAAAATTGATAATTGAAAATTGAAAGTTTTGATGTGGCCAACTGGCGACCCATTACATCGTAGAGGCCGATAACCTCGCTGTCCCGATTGTCGACACAGATATTGCGACCATTAATTTCAATTTTCAATTTTGAATTTTCAATTTCCTCGATTCCGTTGCAGTCCTCTTCGATTTTGGCGAAGCGCCCCCAAACCTCATGCTGGCGGTAGGCGTTTGCGGCACCGCAGGGGACGATGAGGACGGTGTTGTAGCGCACGAAGACACCGTTGCCGAGAGTGGGCGGTACAGTGCAGCCCATTATCAGCGTGTCAAGCGGTGTGCCGCCAAGGAAGAGGCTGTCGCCGAGATAGGTGATGGTGGCGGGCAACTGCACCTTATGGAGATGTCGGCAACGGACGAGGGCCTCATATTCGATGCGGGAGACGTGCGACGGCACGACGAGGGTCTCTAGGCCGGTGCCGTACAGGAGCATGGAATCCATCACCTCCAAGCCCTCGGGCAGTTGGAGCGCCTTCAGTTCCTGGCACATGGCGAGGGCTCCATAACCCAACTGGTGCGTGCTCGGAGGGAAGATGAGGGAGTCGAGTGTCTCACACCACGCAAAGGCTAAATTCCCCGTCTCTTCGAGCGTCGAGGGCAAATCGATATGGCGCAGGTGGTCGCAGTTGTAGAATGCGTAATGGTCAATCTTCCTGATGCCCTCGCCGAGGGTGACGGTCTGAAGGCCTGTGCAGTCGAGGAACACGGCTTGAGGAATCGAAACCAGAGTTCCCGGCAGGCTGACGGAGGGGATGCTGACGCAGCTGCGGAAGGCCCCGTCGCCCAGCGAGAGGAATCCTTCGGGAAGGTTGATCGGGACGGCCAGGGCGCTGTCGTCGCAGAAAGCCACCCTTTCGATGATTCTCAGCGTCGAGGGGAAATTAATGCTCGCCAAGTTGGGGCATTTGAAAAATGCGTTGGCACCTATCTTCCTGATGCCCTCGCCGAGGGTAACGCTCTGAAGACCCTTGCAGCCCCAGAACACCTGCGGTGAAATCGAGTCCATGCTTCCCGGCAGGCTGATGGAGAGGATGCTGTTGCAGTCGCCGAAGGCCACAGCGCCTATCGTCTGGAACCCCTCAGGGAGGTTGAGCGGGGTGGCCAGAAGCGTGTCGTACTGGAAGGCGTAGTCCTCAATCACCCGCAGCGTCGAAGGATAGTTGACGCTGGTGAGGCTGCCGCATTCGCGGAAAGCGCAGGAACCTATCGTCTCCACGCCCTCGCCGAGGGTGACGCTCTGCAGGCTGTGGCAGTTGTTGAAAGCCCATTGGCCAATGGTGCTCACGCTGCCCGGGATACTTATCTGCTGAAGGGATTCGCAATAACCGAAAGCAGCGATGCCAATGGAGTCCAGACTGCTGGGAAGGTTTATCGAATGAAGACCGGCGCAGTAGTCGAAAGCATTTTTATCTATGACGGTAAGGCCATTGGGGAGGGTAATCGTCTGGAGACTGGTACATCTGGAGAAAGAATATCTGCCAATAGTGACGAGGCTCGTCGGCAGGTTCACCTCGGTCAGCAAGCTGTCGTAATAGAAACAGCAATAAGGGATTTCGGTGATGCCCTCGGGGATGGTGACGGAAGTGAGGCTGTGGCACATGCCGAAAGCCCATTCGCCGATGGAGGTGACGCTATTGGGAATGGTTACGGATGTCAGCCCGGTGCAGTCAGAGAAAGCAGAATAACCTATCGAGGTGACGCCTTGCGGGATGTCGATGGAGGCCAGTCGGGTGCATTCACGGAAGCAGTGACGGTCGAGGGTGGCGACGGTGGCAGGCAGGGTGATGGCCGTCACTGAGTCGCAGCGCCGGAAGGCGTTGTTGCCCACCTTGGTCACAGCATGGTTGGTGCCGAGGAAAGGCACCGAGTCGGGAACAACCACCGCGCCCTGCGGCTTGCTGTAGCCCCACCACGTCTCGACAACGGTGCTGTCGGCGTTGTAATGCAGGTTGGGATACAGCGGCGGCACCACTACGGCGTCACCGGTGCTGTCGATGATATAATACAGTGTCGTCCCTTGGTGGGTATAGCTGAAAACGGAATCCTGAGCTCTCATGCCCAGCGTCGCCATCGCGAGGATGGCCAATATAAGTACTGCTCTTTTCATTTGTGTATGCTTGTTTGTTACTATCAGTTTACTTTCACCGCCCGTACGGACTGGCCGTCGGAGCGGTAGCCGAAACTGCCTATGCGGTGGTCGTCGGATTGGAAGCTGAAGCTCCATGCATCGTCGGGACTGTCGGTGTAGAGCGAGGACGACCAGTAGAAGCCGTACACGCTGGCGGCGACTAGTTCCGTGCCATTGCTGCTGCCGGCGGCGGGCAGGAAGAGGCTGTTGCCGTTGGAGGCCGTGAGACGGTAACCGGCCACGCCGTTCTGTGTGGTCCACTCGGCAGTGGTATTGGCCAGCAGCTCCTCCCAGTCCTCCCGGGTCGGCATGCGGGTGCCGGAGAGGCGAGTGGCGGCGGCATCGTCGCTGGGCTGGAGGGTGGTCATGCTGTCCACCGTGCCGTAAGCCTCCGAGGTGTTGTACTTGGTCAGCGTCAGCAGGCTGTCGCCCTCCGCCGTGCAGTAGCGGTAGGTGCTCCAGTCGTAGAGGTTCTTTGTGGTGGTCTCGCCCCAAGCGAAGTAGTCGCCGTAGCCCTCGGGGCTGTCGGCACCGAGGTTGCAGGTGGCCCAGAGTGTGCCGCTGGGCAGACCAAGGTCTACCCAGTTGCCGTTGTCGGAGTTGTCGTTATCTTTGTCGCATGAGGCGAATACAAGGGCTGCCAGTGGCAGCACGAGAAGCCAAAGCCCCACCCGACACTTCAAATGTGTCATATTCATAATTTTCATTTCTCATTTCTCATTTCTCATTTTTCATTGCTCATTTCGCATTTCTCATTTCACCACCACCACTTTCGTTGCCGGACGGTCGCCGACCTTGACGAGGTAGACGCCGTTGCGGAGGCCGCTGTTGCGGACCTCGCGGCCGACTATGTCGAAGATATGCACCTCGTCGGATGTACCATCAACCACGATGCGGCCGTCCATAACCCATAACCTATAACCCATAACCTCAGAGTCATCGATGCCCTGCTGGTTGAGGAAGTGGACATGGAAGGTGAGCTCGGTGCCGTTCTCCTGGATGTTGGTGATTTCGAAGCTGGTCTCCGGCGTGCCGTCGGTGAGGTATGGATGGGGATCGGTGGTGGGACC
>JAEEGL016626386.1_pt1 | contig 34378 bp, 24 predicted proteins | sample 9134231 | NCBI WGS metagenome assembly JAEEGL01 (sample SAMN16246548, study PRJNA631951) | gut metagenome | biome: gut microbiome; feature: rumen; material: fiber-attached | host: Bos | place: Iran: Karaj | collected 2018-10
ACATCATGATTGGCATGGCTGATGAGTTGAGTTTCAATATCATTGGGCGGCTCACACCGTCGGGCAGGTTGTCGTAGAGCAGGTCAACGTATGAACGAATGTCGTTCAGCGCCTCGTCGATATCGGAACCCCATTCGAACTCAAGGCTTACGACCGAGATGTTGTCGCGACTGTTGGAGGTTATATTCTTCAAACCGTCGACCGAGTTGAGCGAGTTCTCGACCAGCTTGGTGATATTGGTCTCTATCTCGCTGGCGTTGGCGCCGGCGTAGGTGGTCATCACGGTGACGTACGGCGGGTCCATCTCGGGCATCTGGTCGATGGGCAGACGCGAGAGGGAGAAGAGTCCCAGCACGATGACGGCCACGAAGATAAGGCCTGTCGTGATAGGCTTGTTGATAGCTGTCTTGTAGATTGCCATTATTCTTTGGTTTTAAGTATTGGGTTTTAAGCTGTAAGTGGGGCGGGGCCACTTGAAACTTACAGCTCGCAGCTAATAGCTTAATCGACGATTTCCAGGGTCGCTCCTTCAACCAATCTTGCCTGTCCGGTTACCACAAGTCGGTCGCCTGCTTTTATTGCATCGGCTTCGACGGGGATTATCTCGATGCGGTCGTCGAAACGCTGTCCCAGGGTGACTGGCACACGGCGCGCTGTGTTGCCGTCGGCAATAAACACATAGCGGTCGTTCGAGCCGGTGAGCTTCAGCACGCTCTGGTAGGGAACCACGATGGCGTCCACCTCGCCCACTGCAAGACGGGTACGGACATACATGCCGGGACGTATCTTCTCCGAGGCGTTGGGTATGTTCAGCTTGGCCTGGAAGGTGTGGCTGGCGGCGTCGACGGTGGGATATACTATCTCGATGGTGGCGGGAAACACCTCTCCGGGATAGATGTCGCTCTCAATCTCCACCTTCATCCCCTGCTTCACCATCGGGAAGTAGGTCTCCGGGATGTTGATGATGGCTTTCAGTCGGCTTATCTGGGTCAGCGTCAGTATGGGCTGGCCGGCATACATCTCGCCGTCCTCATAGTATTTGGCGCTGATCACACCGGCAAACTGAGCCTTTACGAAGGTGTTCTGCTCGAGGAATTTCTCATTCTCGGCAAGTTGGTCGTAGCCGGCCTTGGTCTGGTCGTAGACCTGCTGGCTGATGGACCCCGAGGCCTTCAGGGCGCTCACGCGCTCGAACTCCGTCTTGGTCGACGCCAGGTTTATGCGGGTGGTGTTCAGCTGCGTCTGGTCCATGCGCACAAGCATTGAGCCTTTCTGCACCCGGCTGCCCACTTCCACATATATGTGTTCGATATGACCCGTCAGCGACGGTGCTATGTTCATCGTCTCGTAGCCTTCCAGTGTAGAGCTCAGTTCGAGGGTCTTTGCTATGCGCTCGCTCTCGAGCGAAAGCACCTTCACCTTCTCGACCTCTTTCTGAGTGGTGGTGGGGGCCTTGTCGCCACCTCTGCCACCGCAGGCCGCCACTCCAAGGGTGGCGAGGATAATTGCCGTTAGTCTTACTGCTTTATTCATTGATATTGTTGTTTTTTATTCTATGTTGAGTAGGTTTTCGAGGGCCAGCTGCGCCGAGATGACGCTCATCACCGCCTGTATGTAGTTGCTCTGGGCTGTGATGATGTCGGTCGAGGCGTTGGTCACCTCCAGGCTGCTGGCACGGCCGAATTTGTATTTCTCGGTGACGTTGTCGAACACGCGGCGCGTCACGTCCAGGTTGCGGCTCTGTATGTCGTAGGTCTCCAGCGCCGACGCCAGGTCGTAGCTCAGCTGGTTATACTGCACCCGCAGCCCGTCTTCCGCCTGACGGCGGCTGTTGGCGGCCTCCTGCAGGTCTATCTTTGCGCTCTTGATATTGGCTGTGCGGGTGCCGCTGCTGAAGAGGGGCAGGCTCACCGACGCCCCCACCATATTGGGCGGCGTCATGTTGAAGCCCTCGTCCTTGCCGAAGTAGGTCTTCGCACTGTACTGGTAGTAGGCCGAGAGGGTGGGGGTCAGGTCCATATAGGCCATCGTCACATTGCGTTTGGCTACCTTCTCGTTCTGCTCCAGCAGCTGGTAGTTGTAGTTCTTCGTGATGTCGAATTCGCGGCCCAGCAGCTGCGCTGCATCGTCGATGTTCAGTATCTCGTCCACCGGCGTCGTCAGCACCAGCTGGGCACCCACGTCGGCCCCCAGCTGCAGCAGCATCGAGTTGCGCAGGGCTTGCAGCGAGCGCTTCGTGCTGTTGATGCTGCTCTTCATCGAGGCCACCTGCACCTGCAGCTTGTCGGCGTCCACCTGCTCGGCGGCTCCCACGTCTACTGCTGCCTGGCTCGTCGCCGCCAGGCTCTCCAGGTTGGCCAGGCTCGAATCCAGCAAACCCACCGTCTCCTCCATCACCAGGATGGAGACATATACGCTCTTTACATTCGAGCGCGTCTGCTGCTCGGTCATCTGGCGCGAAATGTCGGTCATCTGGCGCGCTATGTCCTGCAGCATCGTGCCCACAATCTGTGCGCCCGTCACCGCCACCGAGGCCGTGATGCTGAAGGTGCCGCTCGGGTTCATCGCTATGCCGCCCGAGTTCTCGCTCTCCTCAGTGTCGCCGCTCGAGGGAAACGAGATGGGCATCGTCATGCCACCTATCGTTATCGAATCCGGCATCATGTTGGCCATGCTGCCTCGCGACCCGAAATTCATCGTGTAGCCGCACATGTTCTGGTAGTCGAAGCCCGCCTTCACCTGCGGCAGCATCGTGCTCAGGGTCTTCCACTTCGAAAGCTCGGCCTTCTTCGTGTCGAGGTCCGCGTTCTGCATCGTAGCGTTGTGCTCCATCGCATACTGCTGGGCCTCCGCCAGCGAGAGGCGCAGCTGCTGACGGCCCTCCTGTCCGTTGGCAGCCGTCATCGAGGCCACCAACAAGGGGAGCATCACAAGCAGCCTGCCGCGTCCGCGTCTGCTGTTAGATTGTTTTATCTTCATTGGTTCTTCTTGTTTTTTCTTTCAGGAACGGGCTGCAGCGTCGCCGTCTGCACCTTCATGCGTATGCCTTCCGCAGCCTCCACCACCGACATCGAACCCTCGTGGTTCAGGAAAGTCACGTGTATCCCCCCCGCCGTTATCAGGCGGTCGCCAGCCTTCAGGCTCTTGCGCCAGGCTTCTTCTCTCTTCGTCTTGTCGCTCTGCGGCTTTATCAGGAAAAGATAGAACACCGCAATCATCGCTACAATCATGATGGCTGTCTTCCAGCCGTTTGCAATATCCAATAGTAACATAGTAAATAATAAATTAATCTATAAATAAAATTTAATAACGCCGCCCGTCCCCCTTTTATTGCCCCACTTGTGAAAAAAATATTCAAACAATCTCTTTTGCATTACTATAAATTTGATATACAACGCATAAGGTGCTTGCGTCTGAACCGTGGCATCAATAGGGACACCTAACTGTCAGATAACCTGCATTTGCACCGTGATGACTCCGTACCAGGTCCGTCCCAAGTCCGACCTTTCTCCGACACTTCTATAGTAGTTCTATAGTAGTTCTATAGTCAACCAGTAAAGAAATACTATAGAACGACTATGGATGTACTATAGAACGGCGGGTGGTGGTAGGGAGCTGGGCGGGCCTCTGATGCATGGAAAATAACGGGTGGCCGTAGGGGGTGCACAATAAAGGGGCGGTTTTTGCGTTAGAGGTGGAGTATGGCAGACAAGAATGTATTGTACAAGAGTTTGCGCGAGCAATATCCGGAGTTCGAGTATGTGGCCTACCACTACGACGAGGTGCCGGAAGGGTTGCGCGTGTGGTTCGATTTCAGGATGGGAGATGTCGAGTTCCATCCCGGTGCGCTGGTTGAGCGGCGCCGTTTTCTCGATTTCAGGGTGGACGGCTTGGACCGCCTCGTCTTCGATATCGGCATGGTTGAGCTGGTAAGCTACTGGAAGTGTGCATGTCCGCCCGTGGTGCGGGTGAGCTGTGGAGTGTTGAGCGACGTGGAGAAGGCTTTCTGGCTGAAGCTTTATTGGAACGGACTCGGTGAGTTCTTCTATACCAACGGGATAGAGGAGACGGCTGCAGGGTTTATGAGGATTGGGAATGGAGAATGTAGAGTGGAGAATGGAGAATGTGGAGTGGAGAATGGAGAATGTAGGGCGGATGGGTATCTGGTGCCGGTGGGAGGAGGCAAGGACAGTGTGGTGACGCTCGAGTTGCTGCGCGGTGCGGGCAAGGAGATACGTCCATTGATAATGAACCCGCGCGGCGCCACCGTGGAGTGCGCCCGCGTGGCCGGCTTCCCGATGGACGAGGTGCTCGTCATACGCCGCACGATAGATGCTAAACTGCTGGAGTTGAATGCCAAGGGCTATCTTAACGGTCACACGCCATTCAGCGCCATGCTGGCTTTCTATACGCGCCTGGCGTCGGCCCTCAGCGGCATCCCCAACGTGGCGCTCAGCAACGAAAGCTCGGCCAACGAGGCAACCGTTCTCGTGCGCAACCAGAGTGGAGCGAACGGGAAGAGTTGGTCGTATGTGAACCACCAGTACTCCAAGAGCCTGGAGTTTGAGGACGACTTCCGTGAATATGTTTCAATGAAGAATGCGGAATCGGGAATGAGGAATTATAACTATTTCTCTTTCCTCCGTCCGCTGAGCGAGTTGCAGATAGCGATGCTTTTCAGCCGCTTCACCCAATATCACGATGTGTTCCGCTCGTGCAATGTGGGCAGCAAGCAGGATGTTTGGTGCGGACACTGTGCCAAGTGCCTCTTTGCCTATATCATACTCTCGCCCTTCATCGCCCCCGAGCGCCTGAACGCCATCTTCGGCAAGCCGATGCTTGACGACGAGACGTTGCAGCATGAGTTCCTGCAGCTTGTGGGCGAGGCGGAGACGAAGCCGTTCGAGTGTGTGGGTACGGTGGGAGAGGTGCGTCAAGCCCTTGGGATGGCCCTCGAACGCTGGTATGGGACAGGTCGCCCGGCCCTGTTGAAAGGCTGGAGAGGAGAATGTGGAGTGGAGAATGGAGAATGTAGAGTGGAGCTGGGGGTGGTGCCGCATATTGGCAATCTTACAGAAGATGAACATTATATACTGGAAAAAGCATGTACAGAGAGGATCGGTTGAGAGCCCTGCTGGAGGGCAAGCGTATTCTGATTGCCGGCTACGGGCGTGAGGGCAAGAGCGCCGAACGTCTGATACAGCGCCTGGTGCCAGATGCCCAATACACCGTCTCCATACAGGTGGAGGACGGCAGGTGGAAAGACCAGGGTGACAAGTGGCACGACGAATGGCCCTTCGACATCGTCATCAAATCGCCGGGTATCCCCAATTTCCAGTTTCCAACCTCCAACTTCCAGTTGACGAGCCTCACCGACATGTTCCTGCAGGTATATGGCGACTTGACCATCGGCGTCACCGGCACCAAGGGCAAATCGACCACTGCCAGCCTCATACATCACCTGCTTCCGGGCAGCATCCTGGCGGGCAATATCGGCATACCGCTGTTCGACATACTCGACGAGCTCCGCGAAGGGAGTATTGTGGTGGCCGAATTGAGTTGCCATCAGCTGGAGAACATACACCGCAGTCCGCATATCGCAGTGGTGCTCAATCTCTTTCAGGAACACCTGGACCACTATGAGAACTATATGGGCTACAAGATGGCCAAGATGCAGATTGCCCTCCACCAGCACGAGGGCGACCACTTCTTCTTCTGCACAGACAATGAGGAGCTGCGCTTGTTGGTTAATAGTTATGAGTTAAGAGTTAAGGGTGGTTTGCATCCATATTCGATAGGTGAGATTTCTGACGAGGAACGGGTGCTGTTGGAGGCTTGTCCCCTGGAAGGTGAGCACAATAGGAGCAACGCCCTGGTGGCATGCCGGGTGGCGAGGCTTGCCGGGGTGAGCGAAGGTTTGCGAGAAAGGCTATCCTCTTTCCGCGGGCTGCGTCACCGGATGGAGAAGGTGGGAGAGGTGTGTGGCATCTCGTGGTATGACGACAGCATCAGCACCATACCGGCGGCGACGATAGCGGCGGTGCGGGCTTTGGAACATGTGGATACGCTGATTCTCGGTGGGTTCGACCGTGGCATCGACTACTCGCCGCTGGTAGGTTTCCTGAAAGACAATCCGGTACAGAACCTCGTGTTTGTCGGGCAGGCAGGACGTCGCATCCACTCTCTTATTAATACATTTAAACATTCAAACATTCTCATCGAGGACGACTACACGAAGATTGTCCCCTGGTGCGCCGGTCATACGCCACAAGGAGGGGTGGTACTCCTCTCGCCGGCCGCTGCCAGTTATGATGCCTTCAAGAACTTTGAGGTGCGTGGCGACTTCTACCGCGAGCAAATAATGAAACTCGGTAAGGCCTGAAAGAATGAAGGAGTGGTTTCGGTAGTCCTGGTTGAGGGAAAGGTTGTTATGATAGATTGTAAAGAAATAAGAAAAGCTCTCCACGAGCATCCTCAGACGGCAGGCAACGAGCAGTTTGCCCACGATATGATTGTCCGCCACCTGCAAGGGTTGCACCCCACAAAAGTATACACCCATGTGGGTGGCTACGGTGTCGTCGCTGTCTGGCAGAAAGGAGAAGGGTGTCGGACTATTGCGTTCCGTGCCGATACCGATGCCTTGCCAATAGGGCACCGATGCGGTCACGACGGTCACACAACGATATTGCTGCGTTTGGCTGAGTTGGTGGACGAGATGGTTGCAACACTCGACATCCAATATTCGATACTGCTCCTATGGCAGCCTTCGGAGGAGACGGGAGAAGGCAGCAGGGCGGTGATAGAGAGCGGTATACTGCAGCAATACGACATTGGCGCCTTCTATGCACTCCACAACCTGCCGGGCTATCCGCTGGGTAGGGTGGTTGTGTGTCCGCATACTTTTGCCGCCGCGTCGGTTGGAGTTGTCTATACCCTTCAAGGGCGCGAGACCCATGCTTCCACTCCGGAGTTGGGAATCAACCCGGGAATGGCTGTGAGTGAGATGATAGCCAGGTTCAACGGGTTGAACGGTCGGGACGGTGTTTTCCGCCAGTCGACGCTTATCTGTGTCAGGGTGGGGGAGCCGGCATTCGGTACCTCTGCAGGCAGTGCGGAAGTGATGTTCACGCTTAGGGCTTACAGCAACGACGAGATGGGACGTCTACTTGCCGATGCAAACGGCATTGTCGACGAGTGTGCCGCCAAACATGGACTTACGGCAGGCCGCACGTTGGTTGAGCCTTTCCGTGCGACAGAGAACCACGAAGAATGTGTTGATTTCTTAATGCGTGAATGTGGCAATGATGTGATTGTAAAAGAAGATCCGTTCAGGTGGAGCGAGGATTTTGCAGAGTATCTGATGTGCTGGCCCGGCGCGATGTTCGGTATAGGCAGCGGGGAGGGGCATAAAGAACTACACCACCCCGACTATGATTTCCCAGACGAGGTGGTGGAGCCAGCGGCGAGGGTGTTCCTGTCGTTGGCAAAGAAATATGTTTCCGATTAGATGGTGCCGCCGCTCACTCTTCCGCCAGAGGTGGTGGAAGTGGCGGTGCCGGTTTTCTTCTCAAGCTTGATATAGTCGGGGAAAGGTACTTGCACTTCGCCGACTGCGAGGCTGGGTTTGACGCGCAGACCCACCATGGAGGATATGCCCTCGTTGGTGAAGCTGGAGGCAAAGTTCTTGAGGGCGTCGAGCGTCTTCTTGGTGAAGAGTTCGGCCAAGTCGGCATTGACACCCAGGGGCACTACGGTGGTGGCGGAAGGCTTGATGGTGTAGCTGTTGCTGTTCACCCCGTTGGCCAGGTCGGTGCCGTCGACGGCGAGAATCCAGTCCAATGCCGTCATTGCAGCCTGGGTGGTGGTTGGATTGGTCACGTCGAGGTTGAGGTTCATGTTCATAGGCACTTTCTTTGCCTGATACGCAGCGACGAGCTTCACGACATCAGCTGCAGTCAGATTGCCTTGGGTGAGGTTTTTGACATTGACCCCGGCGACATTGACGTTGGTCACATTTTTGATGTCGAACTTGCAGTTGGCGAGGTTCGCAACACTGTTGAACTGAGAGGCCAAATCGGCCAATACATCACATGAATTCAGCAGGATACATCCTGCCATGAGGATAGCAAAAGTTATTTTTTTCATGGTGCAAAGATACAAATATTTTACAAAGTGTAAAAAAAAATGTATATTTGCAAATTCCGGCCACTATGTTAGGTCGCTATAATATACTGAATTAAAATGGACTACAACTTTGGTGAATTAGAGCCGAGATGGCAAAAATATTGGCGTGAGCACGGTGTATACCATGTTGACAACAACAGTACAAAGCCGCATTACTATGTCTTGGATATGTTTCCCTATCCGTCTGGAGCAGGTCTCCATGTCGGTCACCCGCTTGGATATATAGCCAGCGATATCTATGCCCGCTACAAGCGTCTGTGCGGTTTCAATGTGCTGCATCCGATGGGTTACGACGCCTATGGTCTGCCCGCCGAACAATACGCAATCCAGACAGGCCAGCATCCTGCTATCACGACCGAGAAGAATATTGCCCGCTACCGTGAACAATTGGACAAGCTGGGCTTCTGTTTCGACTGGTCGCGCGAGGTGCGTACTTGCGACCCCAAATACTACAAGTGGACGCAGTGGACATTCATCCAGCTCTTCAAGCACTATTATGACAATACCGCCGACAAGGCACTCACCATCAAGTCGCTCGAAGAGCGATTTGCACGGAAAGGTACTGAAGGACTCGATGCTGCTTGCACTGAGCTACTGACCTTCACGGCCGAAGAATGGAACTCGTGGGATGAGACAAAGCGGCAGCAAGTGTTGATGAACTATCGGTTGGCCTATCTGGCCGACATACCCGTCAACTGGTGTGCCGAACTTGGCACCGTGCTGGCCAACGACGAAGTGGTCAACGGACTCTCTGTGCGAGGCGGATATCCGGTAGAGAGACGCCTTATGCGCCAGTGGAGCCTGCGTATCACGGCATATGCACAACGTCTGGTGGACGGACTGGAACAGGTGGACTGGACCGACTCGCTGAAAGAGATACAGCGCAACTGGATAGGTCGCAGCGAGGGTGCTGCAGTGTGGTTTCCGTTGGATGTGAAAAGCAATTCCAATGTGCTTCCCGGCGCACAGGCATATATGCCACAGTTCGACCCGGAGCAGGTGCCGAGTTTCGAAATCTTCACCACACGTCCTGACACCATATTCGGCGTCACCTTCATGGTGCTCTGTCCGGAACATGAGCTGATAGACCAGATAACCACACCTGAACAGCGTCAACAAGTACTGGACTACGTCACGTGGGCCAAGAACCGCAGTGAACGTGAGCGCCAGGCCGAGGTGAAGAAGGTGTCTGGAGTCTTTACGGGCGCTTATGCCATCAACCCGCTTACCGAAGAGAGGATACCCATATGGGTGTCGGACTATGTCCTTGCCGGATACGGTACCGGAGCCATCATGGCTGTTCCCGCCCACGATAGCCGTGACTTTGCCTTTGCCCGCCACTTCAACCTGCCGATACGTCAGGTTGTAGCGCTCGAGAAGGATGCTGTAAGTGATCCCGCCACTTGGAGTGAAAGCATGGACGCCAAAACGGGCTACTCTGTCAACAGCGGCTTCGTCACCGGCATGAAAGTGAAAGATGCCATGAAGGCTGTCATAGACCGGATTGACAGTATGGGTATTGGACATCGTACCGTCAACTACCGCCTTCGCGACGCCATCTTCAGCCGTCAACGCTACTGGGGTGAGCCATTCCCCATATACTATAAAGACAATATTCCATACCCCATTCCCGAAAGTTGCCTTCCGCTCGAACTGCCCGAGGTGGGCGACTTTAAACCCACCGCCACCGGTGAACCTCCGCTGGGTCATGCGAGCCGCTGGGCTTGGGATGAGAAGAACCATTGTGTGGTTGACAAAGACAAGATAGACAATGTCTCAGTATTCCCATTGGAGCTCAGCACTATGCCAGGCTTCGCCGGCTCGAGCGGATACTACCTTCGTTATATGGATCCCGGTAACGATGAGGCCTATTTTTCACCCGAAGCAGTTGGTTACTGGCAGAACGTCGACCTCTATGTCGGCGGCGCAGAACATGGTACAGGCCACCTTATATATGCCCGATTCTGGAACAAGTTCCTCTTCGACATGGGTCTCTCTGTCAAAGAAGAACCATTCCAGAAACTTATCAACCAAGGCATGATACAGGGCCGCTCGAACTTTGTGTATCGATCCAAGGCCGACAACGGTCTCTTTATCTCCAAAGGTCTGATTGATGATCCTTCATCGGTCACCCCTATCCATGTGGATATCAATATTGTCAGCAATGACATACTCGATATTGAACGCTTCCGTCAGTGGCGTCCAGAGTTTGCTGATGCCCGCTTCCAACTTGAAGATGGCAAGTATGTCTGCGGTTGGGAGATAGAGAAGATGTCGAAGAGTATGTTCAATGTGCAGAACCCCGACGACCTTGTGGCACGATATGGGGCCGACACTTTGCGCCTATACGAGATGTTCCTTGGCCCGGTGGAGCAAGCCAAACCTTGGGATACTAACGGCATCGAGGGCGTTTCCCGATTCTTGAAGAAGTTCTGGCGTCTTTTTGAGACAATTGATGAAGGTGCAGCTGAGAAAGATCAACAGAAAGTACTACACCAGACTATCAAAAAGATTACCGACGACATTGAACGCTTCTCTTTCAACACTTCCGTCTCTACATTCATGATAGCCACCAATCAGCTTGGCGACATGAAATGCAGCAAACGAGAGGTCCTCGAACCAATGCTTGTCCTTATCGCTCCATTTGCACCACATATTGCTGAAGAGTTGTGGCACCAGTTGGGGCATGATACTTCTGTGTGCGATGCTTCGTGGCCGCAGTATGATGAGCACTATCTCGTTGAAGACACAGTTAAATATCCTGTCCAGTTCAACGGCAAGATGCGTTTTACCATCAACCTTCCTGCCGATTGCACACAAGATGATGCTATCCAGGCCATCAAGGCATCTCCAGAAGCTGCAAAATGGTTCACAGCAGAGCCGAAAAAAGTCATCTTTGTTCCCAAAAAGATAATTAATATAGTACTATAAATACTCAGGATAAATGCTAAGCCGACATTTCCTACGTAGCAAAGTATTGCAGGAACTCTACGCCTGCCAGATAGAAGCAAAAGACAGCCAGACTGCCTTGCACGAATTTGACTATCATATAGCGCGTCTCAACGAACTGGGAATTCTGCAGGTAGCCCTTCTTCCTCGCATGCTTGATGTAGCAGAGAAGGTGATAGAAGAAGGTCGTCGTAAGTTTCGGCCGACAGAAGCTGAAAAAACACCCAACCGCAAATTCCTCAACAATGTTTTTCTTCGCAGAATGGCTGATAATTTCGAGTTGCGTCAGCACTGCGAGAAATGGGCTGGATGCTGGGAGGTGAACGAGGATCTTGTCCGTGAGGCTTTCATAGACTTCCGTAAACAGAAAGTATATTGCGAATACCTTTCGACAGCCGACACCGATTACAAGAAGGACAAGGAATTTGCCATCATGCTTTTCCGCTACCTTATGAACCGAGAATCGCTTGTCGCTGTGGTATCGAGTCGCAGCCTTCTTTGGGAAGATGACTTCGAGCAGATAGCCCAGTACAACTTCATGATGCTCAAAACTCTTGAGGAGAATGAATTCGATGAGGCAATGCAATGGCCGCTCATGTATGATAAACGGCAGGAAAAGGATGAATCTGATATGGATTTTGCAAGAGACCTGATCCGTGCGACGCTTGCCAATCGTGACGAGACAGACCAGATGATACGTTCTCGCCTCCAAGGATGGGAATTCGAACGTGTTGCCCTGATGGATATTTTGCTTATCAATATGGCTGTTGCCGAACTAACTTCATGCCCTTCGATTCCGGAGAAAGTAACTGTAGACGAATACATTGAACTCTCCAAGGAGTTTAGTTCGGAACGTAGCCGTCTTTTTATAAACGGTATTCTTGACAAACTTGTCCTTGAACTCCGTTCTCAAGGGCGTATAAAGAAGTCCGGTCGTGGCTTGATTACCGACCCCAATGAAGATTGACTATGAAAAAGTTCAATTATATTCTTTTGTCTGTTGCAGTATTGCTCATAGTATCATGTCATCGCACCGAGAAAGCTGCAGGCATCGACCTTATTGGCAACCCTATGAGTGCCGAAGGGTATGACAATAGTGTCAAACTGCCACAGATAGTTTTTGACCAAGACCTGCACGACTTCGGACGGCTGTCGGCAGGAGAGAATATAAGTTATAGTTTCCATTTTGTCAACAAGGGTGAGGCCGACCTTATAATAAGTCAGTGCGATGCCACTTGCGGGTGCACCGTGGCTGATTTTCCTCGTGGCCGGATTGCTCCAGGCAAAGATGGTTATATAACAGTAACATTCAAGAGTGCAGGCAAAAGTGGCCAGCAATATCAGGAGGTCACAGTGGTGACTAACTCACAACCTGCCCGCACCAAACTCAAGATCACCGCTCAGGTGGCTCGATAGTTTTTTTCTGACAAAACAATACAACAAACAGTTATGATCAATATGATTCTTTTGCAGGCCGCACAAGGCGGTGGTATGGGTTCCATGTGGATATGGATGATAGTCATTCTTGTCATCATGTGGATTTTGATGTTGCGTCCCCAGCGCAAAAAAGAAAAAGAAGAACAGAATTTCCGCAACCAGCTCAAGAAAGGCGATATGGTAGTCTTCTCTGGCGGTATATATGGCAAAGTGCATGAAGTGGGTGAACACACCGTCGATGTAACCGTTTCCAACGGAGTAGTCCTTACGGTGGAGAAAAACATGATTCAGCCCGCACCCCAGGCGAAGAGCGAAGAGAAGAAGTGAAACACTTCATCGTCATACTTGCCGTCACCATTCTTGTATGGTTTGGCGTATCTATGTCGGAAGAATCCGATTATCCCATGCGGGTCCGCATCGAGATGACCGGATTTGACACTGTACGTTATGCTGTTGTCCGTGCCGATACTGCCATTAATGTAAATGTCAGATGTTCCGGCTTTGATGCATTTCTTCACAGTGTCAGCCACATTGAGCCTTCTGCGAAGATAGAAATGGCTGATACTACGCTGTATCGGGCTGTCGCCATGGAAAATGTTTATGGGACAATACGCCAAAGTATTATTGGCTCCAAAGCGGTTTCTTCAAATATCGACTCGCTGCGCCTACTGCTTGCCGAACGCAGTCACCGCACTTTCAGTCCACAAATTGAAGGCCTTCAGATTACCTTTGCCGAAGGCTATGGGCTCTATGGCCAGCCAGAGGTTGTCCCTGACCATATTACGCTCTATGGTCCGGAAGAAGCTTTGCAGCAGATTTCCGGTCTGCACGTCAAGCCGACAGAAATAGCGGATGTATCACAAACTCAACGTCACACTCTTGAACTTGAGCCTGTGTGGGAGAAGTTCCACGATGTACATCCCTCTGCTACTTCTATTGATGTTACCTTGCCGGTGGAAGCCTATGTCGAATGCCTGTTCGAAGTTCCAGTTACTATAGAGGGGGCCGACACTACTGAGCATATCAAAGTCTATCCCGACGTAGTAAAACTGCATGTATGGGTAGCGCGACGCGACATGCCGCATATTACAGCATCACAATTCTCAGTGGGCATTGGGTATGATGAAGTCGTTGGTTCGCGACAAAGTCATAGGCTTCGTTTGATGCAATACCCAGACAATACCCGCCTACGCACTATCGAACCCCAAGAGGTCCAGTGTGTGATTATTAAGTAGTCGTGAAGAAAGTGGGTATCACAGGGGGCATTGGGTGTGGCAAAAGCACTGTTGTGGCCGAGTTCGATAAACTTGGAGTTCCCTCTTTTGTGGCCGATAGTGTGGCTGCGGCCTACTATTCCGAACCCACCTTTCTTGCCGATTTGCACCGTCTGTTTGGCGGACGGGTGTTCCGTGCCGACGGCTCTGTCGACAAGCAGGCCATAGCTTCGCTTGTCTTCACAGACCACAACCTCCTGCAAAAACTCAATGATATAGTCCACCCGAGAGTCATAGATGACTTCGATAGGTTCTGTTCCAGCCATGCATCCCACGAATATGTCCTATTCGAGAGTGCTATTCTGTATGATTATGGTTTTGATAGCATGATGGACAAGGTAATATGTGTCTACCTCGACCTTCCGTCGCGTCTTTCACGTCTTGCTATACGCGACGGGGTGGGGGAGGAACGCATACTCCAGCGGATATCGAACCAGATACCGGCAGAGCAGGCAATGATGCGCGCCGACTATGTTATACTGAACTATGAAGGCAACCCCCGTACCCGTCAGGTGGCCTATATTGACAAATTATTGCGACAATGAAACATTACTTCAGGGGCTTGTGCCTTCTGTCAATCACTCTGTTATCACTCTGTTATCACAAGACAGCAGTTGCACAGTATTTCGATGCCCGTGGCTACTCCTATCTCGACCCAGAGGCCCAATGGGTAGAGTCTACCATGGCCAAACTCTCTTTGGAACAACGTATAGCACAGCTTATGGTGGTTCGTGTGCCTCTGAATATGGACGACAAGCAGGCTCGCGAGTTCTCTTCGCGCATGAACGGATACTCTGTCGGTGGCTTCTGCTTCTTTGTGGGCACAGCCGAACGCCAGGTGCCAATCACAAAGCGGCTGCGAAAAGACGCCTCGGTGCCTCCGCTCATCTGTATCGATGGTGAATGGGGACTTGGTATGCGTCTCAAAGACATGTACAGCTTTCCTCGCAACGCCGTCTTCGGACAGCTCACTTCCGATGCCGACAGCATCGTGTATCGTATGGGAGAAGAGGTCGGACGCCAGTGCCGCGAGATGGGTATACACATCAATTTTGCCCCCGTTGTCGATATCAACTCCAATCCCAAGAACCCCGTCATTGGCACCCGCTCCTATGGTACCGACCGCGAACGTGTGGCTCAGCTGGGCATCATGTTTGCTCGCGGGCAGCAGAGCCAAGGTGTGCTTGCTACAGCCAAACATTACCCCGGCCATGGCGACACTGATGCCGATAGCCACCTCGAGTTGCCGGTTATTAATCACACCCGTGCATATATTGACACCATCGATCTCTATCCATTCAAACGACTCATATCGGCCGGAGTGGGAGGCATCATGGTGGCCCATCTGCAGGTCAACGCCTACGATCCCAAGCGTCCATCATCGCTCAGCCCGATACTTGTGGATAGCCTTCTCCGTCGTGCTCTTGGTTTCGATGGGCTGGTCATCACCGATGGCCTCGACATGAAGGGTGTCACCAACACCTACGGCATGGGCTATGGTGAACTCGCAGCCCTGAGGGCTGGCAACGACATACTGTTGCTGCCCCCCGATGTGCCGCAGGCTATCGATGTGATAAAGAAGGCTGCACTTTCAAACGACACAGTCCGCTCTCTTGTCGACTACCATTGCCGCCGTGTGCTTCATGCAAAATACCAGCTTATCATGCCCTATGAGGGCGACGATATTGATGTGCCGGGCGAAGACCACCGTCAGGTGTGCGACGATATTGTGGCCGATCTTCGTCTCAATACCGACCGTCGGATAGATACCATTGTCGCCGGTGCAATTGCTGCCGGAGCCATGCCGGGTTGCCGTATCGTGGTGCTGCACAAAGGCCACAAAGTTATCGACCGTTCTTATGGCCGCCAGACCTACGACACGGCCTCAGCCCCTGTCACCGCCTCCACCGTCTATGACCTTGCCTCTGTCACCAAGGTGTGTGCCACCACACTTGCTGTGATGAAGCTTGTAGAGGACGGTGCCCTCGGCCTCAACGATAAACTAAGTCGCTATCTGCCCTACCTGAAACATACAGACAAAGCCAATATCACCGTAAAACAAGCCCTGAGCCATTGTGCCGGACTGAAGGCATTCGATGCCTATTGGCAACGTGCCGAAGGCTACGACACTATATTGCGAATGGTGGCCGACACGCCTTTGCTCGATAAAGAAGGCATGGTCTATAGCGACCTCGGCTTCATGCTCCTGAGCGACGTGGTGCGTCATATCTCCGGCGTGCCCCTCGACCGCTTTGTCGACCTCAACTTCTATCACCCGATGGGCTTGCACAATATAACCTTCCTGCCGGTACAGCATGGCATGGACATTTCTATGATTGCCCCCGCCGAAATCGACACCCTGCGTGGCGAGATAAGAGGCTCTGTGCACGACCCCAATGCCTATGCCATGGGCGGTGTCAGCGGACATGCCGGCCTTTTTGCAACCGCCACCGACGTGGCCGAGCTTATGCAGATGCTGCTCGACGGCGGTGTATACCACGGCCACCGTTACCTCAAGGAGAAGACTGTCAAAACCTTCACCAGCCGCCATTTCGCTAAACACGGCAACCGCCGTGCCCTTGGCTTCGACAAGCAGCTCTTCAACCCCAGCCGTAACGGACAGGCCTGCATCGAAGCCACTCAGGAAAGCTATGGCCACACCGGTTTCACTGGCACCATGCTGTGGGTCGACCCGGAGTACGACCTCGTATATGTCTTCCTCTCAAACCGCACCTATCCTTCGTCGGCCGACAACAAACTGGCTCGCATGAACGTACGCACCGACATCCAGTCCATCATCTATAACATTATAAAAGGCAACTAACATGGGAAGTTTCACTAAATGGCTGTTTGCTGGCCTCGGATGGGCTATAGGTGGCCCCATCGGGGCTATACTGGGTTTCTTTATCGGCAGGGCTATCTCTGCCGACCGACAGATAGGCGGTGGCTATGACTATGACGAGACGCCCCATCGCGGCCCCTATCGCAACACCGGCACACAGGCCGATGTCAATGTGGCGTTGATGGTGCTTATTGCCGCCGTCATGAAGGCCGACGGCCAGGTGAAGCGCAGCGAACTCGACTACGTGAAGCGCTTCCTGCTCCAGAACTATGGCGAGGAACACGGCAAGCAGATGCTCAAAGTCTTGCAGCAGATGGTGGAGAGAGACATCCCGATAGATCAGGTGTGTATGCAGATAAAAGTCAACACCGACTACAACACCCGCTACCACATGGTCGACTTCCTCTTCGGCATCGGCGGTGCCGACGGCGAGTTCAACCAGACCGAAACCAACATGCTGCGGCTTATAGCGCAGTATCTCGGTATCTCCTCATCCGACTACACTTCCATATACGAGCGCCATGTGGGACATGCCGACTCGGGCTATTCGCACCGCTCTTCAGGCTCCTCGCGCTCCTATTCAAAAGACCCCTACCGTGTGCTCGGTGTCGAGAGCAGCGCCTCGGACGACGAGGTGAAGCGGGCCTACCGCCGCATGGCAATGAAGTACCATCCCGACCGTGTGGCAGGTATGAGCGAGGAAATGCAGCGCAATGCCGCCGAGCAGATGAAGGAAATAAACGAAGCCTACGATATCATAAAGCAAAGCCGTCCCAACCTGAAGTGAGGACGGCTTCACTCTTTTTATTCAAATCTTTATTCAAACCATTCTCTCCACCACTGTACCCACCAGTTGGCGCATCTCGTCGTGGTAGTCGTTGAGGAAAGTGCCGCGCGGGCGGTTGGCGATAATGAGGCAGGTGGTGAGGGCGTCATGGCCCAGCATGTGGCTGAAACCGTATATGGCCGAGGTCTCCATCTCAAGGTTGGTTACACGCAGGCTCCTTATCTCCTTTAGGTTGCGTATCTCGCGCTGTTTGCGGCTGGTCCGGAACAGGCGGGTGTAGTCGCTCCACTCGAACGACGCCAGCTTCTCGTTGAGGTCGTCCATAGCAGGGTGCAGTCTCACTGTGCGGCCCTGCGGACCGTAGAAGCCCGGTGCTGTTGCCGTGATGCCTTGGTGCATGTCGTATGCCACCTGCTCCAGCAGAGTGGCGCTGCCCTGTACATAGTAGGGGCGTGCCGTACCGGCCGGCAGTTTCATGTGTTTGGAGAAGGCTGCCTCCATCTCGGGCAGGGGAGTGCACCACTCCTTGTAGTAGTTCATCAGCCCGTCCAAACCCACGGCGCATACCGATGCCACGCGGCTGCCGCAATCTATATCTTCCTGCAGGCTCCCGCTCGTGCCTATCCTCACTATCTGCAGGTGACGGTCGCTCTCGCCCGTCCACTCTCCGTTTTCAATCCGCAGGGCGGCATCCAGTTCGGTCATCACTATGTCGATGTTGTCGCATCCCATGCCTGTAGAGAGGGCCGTCATGCGTGTGCCGTGGTAGGTGCCGGTGAGGGCGTGTATCTCGCGATTGTGCGACTCGAATTCCACGCTCTCGAAAATAGTCTTGAACATGTCGACCCGTCCGGGGTCACCGACAAGCAGCACCTTGTCGGCCAGGGTGCTGCTTGTGAGGTGTATGTGGTAGAGGCTTCCGTCGGGAGCCAGCACCAGTTCGCTTGCTTTCATAAGACTTTGTACTTAAAGCTTAAAACTTAAAGCTTATTATCTTCTGCCGCCGCGTTCGCCTGTGGTGGCGCTGCCCGAGCGGGGAGTGGAGGTCGAGGTGCCGGTCGAGGTGCTCTTGCCGCCACGGCTGCCTGTGGTGGTGGCGCTGCCCGAGCGGGGAGTGGAGGTCGAGGTGCCGGTCGAAGTGCTCTTGCCGCCACGGCTGCCAGTGGTGCTGCTGCTCGAGCGGGGAGTGGATGCTGAGCTGCTCTTGCCGTTGCGGTCGCCGGAGGAGGCGTTCTCGTTGCTGCGGGCGCCGGTATTGGCGCGTGTCGGGGTATTGGCTGTGCTGCGGGTACCGCTGGTGCTGCTTTCGCTGGCACGCGAGGGCTTGTCGCTGGCACTCTCGCCGCTGCGGCTGCCGGTGGTGGCTGAGCTGCGCGAGCCGGAGTCATTGTTGCCGCTGCGTGTACCGGTGGTGTTGCCGTTGTCGCCGCTACGGCTGCCTGTGGTGGCTGTTCCGCGCGAGCCTGTCGTCGCTGTGCCTGAGCTACGGTCGCCGAGGCTCGAGGGGCGCGGGCTGGGGCTGTTGCCGTTTACGTTGCGTTCGTTGCTGATCGTGCCGCTTCCGCTACGCGAACCGCTGTTGCTCACCTGCGGGTGCTCCACTCCGGGGGTCCATGCCGCCGAGGGCATCGGGGCCGGCGACTGCGGGGTGCGCATGTAGTAGGGCGGCAGGGGAGGCTGTGTGTGAGGACCCCATCCGCCGCGCGGCGGTGCAGGAGGCATCCAGCCGTGGCAGTGCACATGGTAGTGGTAGGTGCGGGTGTAGCCCGGGCGGTGCATCGTCCTCGTGAAGGGACGGTAGGGCGGCACATACCAGGTGAAGCGTGGCGTGCTCACCGGTGTGTGGAACCTCAGGTACTGCGCTGCGCTGTAGAGCCGGCCTGCGCTGTAGAGCCACACGCATTTCAGGTCTATCGGCATGTATATCTCGTCGCCTGTGTAGGCATCGTAGCCATAGACCCACAGCTCGTAGTAGGCCGAGTTGACGCGCTCCATCCACACTTCGTTGATCAGGATGTAGGTCTCGATTTCATAATCGTAGCCGCAGAAAATCACCATCTCGTTCTGCGCGTTGAGGTAGCTGACTGTTCTTTGGGCCTGTCCGTAGGTGAAGTAACGGATCGACGAAGCTGACGCTGTGAGGCTCATTAGAACCATAACTACAATGATTGCAAGGCGTTTCATGACGTTGTTTGTTTAGGTTGTTTCATCTGTTTCGTACTGCAAAAATACAAAAACTTTCGTTATCCCAAATAAAAATTTAATTTAATGCCGTCCAACCGGTCTGCATATCGATGTCCCTCAGTGTCTTTGAGGGCATTTTTAAGCCAGTGGGTGCAGATTGTCCTGCCGGCAAGACGCTGGTGGTACAAAGGTACGCAATGACTCCGTATCAGGTCCGACCCAAGTCCGACTTTTCTCCGACCGTTCTATAGTAGTTCTATAGTAGTTCTATAGTAGTTCTATAGTCAAATAGTAAAGAAATACTATAGAACGACTATAGATGTACTATGGAAGTGCCGGTGTTGTAGCGGATTAATGCATGGAGTGGGGGAATGTAGAATGGAGGATGTAGAATGTAAAATGGGGGTGGGGAATAGTCTAAATTCTTAAAAGTTCGTTCTTTAAACCGATAAAAAATATGTCGTCAGTATATGTGGGTATGTAGTGGCGTGTTTGATAGGTTGTTGATATGCAGTAAGTTGTAATAATTATATTTTTTTTGTTTTTGCGGAATGAAAATTATTTGCTATATTTGCACCGCTAAAAAAGTGTTGTTATGCATACTTTGAAACGTATATTGATGGTTGTTCTGGCCTGCATCCTGGTGTTTGGTGCATACGACGATGTGCAGGCCCAGAGCCGTGGCAAGAGGGGATCGAAGCCCCGCACGAGTGCCCATGCCCGCAAGGGAAAGGGCAAGCAGCGCTCGAATGCCAAGACTGCCGAGAAGGCCGAGCCGAAGGAATCGAAACCGGCCGAGCCGCCGGCACCCTCGTTTATCGAGCTGCCCTACAATTCGAACGACTGCATGTTTGCCATCCCGCTGGAGATCGACAAGCCCTATGGCCCCACGTCGGCTCCGCACGACCCGGGCAACATGCTGGAGGGTGTGGCCGACAAGGCTCATCCGGACCTCTTCGAGACGGAGCACAACTCGGTGTGGTACAAGGTGAAGATACCCTACAACGGCCAGCTGGAGATACGTATTGAGCAGATAAACAAGTATGAGGACTACGACTTCATGGTGTATCGCTATACCGACAAGTATTTCCCCAACCATGTGATGCTGAACAAGGTGCTGCCCGTGGCTGTCAATCTGGCTACGGTCGACACCCTTTCGACGAGCGAGGCGACGATGCAGGAGATGAACCAGCGCAAGCCGCGTCCCGCCGCACAGCAGTCGCGCACGGCTCGCCAGCAGCAGCCCGCCACCGACGAGCCGCCGGCATTCCAGCCTACGACACCAGCCGGCCAGCCGGCCATCGGCATGCTGCATGACGCGAAAGATGTGAAGCTTACGAAGAACCAGATAGGCTCGTTCATCAAGTCGATACCCGTGAAGATGGGCGAGGAGTACTACATAGTGCTCGACAGCCGTTCCGATATCGGTCAGGGCCATACCATCACCGTGAGCGTCTATGCCGATGCTTTCGAGCCTCTGGTGCTTTTCTACGACCGCAAGGCCCGCAAGTATGTCGATGTGAACCTGCAGATAGTGGAGATGGGTGGCGAAAGCGGCCGCCGCATCATCGTGAAGGACGAGAACTACCGTGGCGGACGCGTGAAGTTCGTGCCCGGCTTCAACTATACCCTCTATGCCCGCAAGGAGGGCTTCTTCTCCATCATGCGCCATTTCAACACCAGCGACCTGATGCAGCATGACACCATCATGCTCTACAACATGGAGCGTACGGAGAAAGGGTCGGTGTTCCAGATTACGGACCTCTACTTCGAGGACGGCGAGGGTACCCTGATAGGCAACTACGACACGGTGCTTAACAACTACCTCGGCATGTTCCTCAACCACCCCGAAGTGTATTTCACCGTCAAGGGTTATGTGCAGAGCTATGGCGTGAACATGGAGGCCGATATGCTGCTTTCGCTCGAGAGAGCCAAGGCCGTGAAGCAATACTTCGTGGACCACGGCATCGATGCCAACCGCATCTACACCGCCGGTATGACGCAGAACGAAATCAAGCGTGCGGCCGACGCGGTGCTCGACGGTGGCGGCACTTTCAGCCGTGTGAAGATAGAGTTGATTGTTACCGATATAAAAGTGAAAGACTGATGGCGCAAACGCGCTATGGTGAATAGAACAAGGGGTGCCACGGCGCCCCTTTCTTGTCTGACAATACGGAATGAAAGATATGAACACAACGACTATTGTGGCCAAAAGGGCCGGAGCGATGCTGGCGGTACTCCTCTGTCTCGGCCCTTGGGCCATGCAGGCTCAGACCGACTGGAACCGTGTGGCACACCAGATATACAACGGAGAATACAAGAATGCCTACGCCGCCGCCGAGCGGGTTTACAACAGCAAGGCTTCGTCGCATCAGCGCCTGCTGGCTGCACGATACATGTCGGACGCGGCAAGTTACTATCAGGAGGATGCCTACGACAGTTCGGTGGTTCGTTACCGCCGCCTGTTGCCCGACCTCGACAGCGTTGATCGGGCTGTGTGCTACGCCATGCTGGGCAGCTACGATACGGCACTGATGCAGGCCGACCTCTTGCGCCGCACCCCTGTCGAGACTGTGGCCGACCTCTGTGTGCGTGGTACCAAGCCCAACCTCACGCCGACGGTGTTCGACATGCTGGTGGTGCAGATGCAGGATTCATATACCCTCACTCCGCAACAGCGGGTAGAGTGGCAGCGCCGAATAGTGGCAGGCTTGCCCAAAGACAACGACGATGTGCGTCTGTGGCATGACCTGCGCCTGCTCGACTTCCTCGGTGCGGTGCCCAACCGCCCCCTGCCGCTCGACACACTTATGGCATACGTCGACAAATATCGTGGTAGCAAGTGCGACCGCTGTGCTTATCTCTACTACCGTGTGGCTCAGTACTACAGCGCCCATGCCGACTATGTGGCAGCCGTCCGCTGGTGCGACTCGGCGATTGCACTTTATCCTCACAGCAATGGTGCCGCCGAAAGCATTAAAACGAAAAGCAGCATCGAAGAGTTGCGTATCGACGTGAACATTAATGATTTTGTGGTAGCTCCGGGGCGACCGTCGTTCCGCTCGGTGCGCTACCGCAACATCTCGCACCTGTGGTTCCGAGTGATACCCTATAACGATGAGTTCAACTATTACGACAATGGTGCAGTGGCGCGCTTGCGGCAGACCAAGCCTGTGGCCCAGTGGGATGTCGAGGTGCCTGCCAATGACGAGTATCGCTACGAGCAGGCCGTTGTGGCAATGCCTGCCCTCAAGGCCGGTCGCTACCTGTTTCTGGTGTCGCCTACGGCCGATTTCAAGAAGTACGACTTCATGGCATACCAGATGCACTGCACCGACATGCACCTGATGCAGAATGGCAACGAGGGACTGCTGCTCGACCGTACCACAGGACGTCCTATCTCCGGGCAGGAACTGCGTCTCGAATATCATCCCTACAACAAACCCATCACGGTGGAGGAGCGTGTGGTTACCGACCGTGACGGGCGTTACCGTTTCAATACCAAGGTCAGGAACTATAACAAATACCTCGTTGTGGAACGTGACGGCTACACCCTTGAGACCCAGTTCGGCTATAGTCGCGACGAGTATAGTCCCGAGATGCATGTGGAATGCGCGTTGCGCACAGACCGCCCCATCTATAAGCCGGGCGACACCGTCCGTGCCGCTGCCATACTGTACTCCACTGACGGTACGTATGCAAACGCCATGATGCGCCACACCGTGCGCTATCGTCTCATGGATCCCAACAGCAGCGAAGTTGTGCTTGACAGCGTGCAGACCGATGTCTACGGTGTTGCTTCGTTGACATGTGTGCTGCCTGTCGACCGTTTGCCGGGTCAGTATCGTCTGTTGGTCTACGACGGCAACAAACACCTCGCAACCACCATGCTGCGTGTCGAGGAATACAAGCAGCCCAAGTTTATGGTCACTATGCCGTGGAGTGACGTAACCGATGAGGCATCACCTGCACCACAGTTTGGACAGCCCTATACTGTACGCGGTATGGCAGCCAGCTACAGCGCGGTGCCACTTGGCGGTGCCAAGGTCAAATACACCGTGGTACGCAGCCAGCTGCACCGCTGGTGGTGGCGCTTCCCTGGCTATGGAAACGATATTGAGGTGGCCGGCGGCGAGACTGTCACTGCTGCCGACGGCAGTTTTGAGGTGACATTCACCCCCCAGCCCGACAGCAGTGTGGAACTGAGCACACGCCCCTGCTTCGTATATCGGGTCCAGGTCGACGTCACCGACCTCAACGGCGAGAGCCACCCGGGCACTGCTTCGGTGCGTGTGGGATACAGGAATGCCTTTATCAGGATGGATATCCCCGAGGAGGTACGCTCGCTCGACTCATTGCCATACTCTCTTGTCGACCTTAATGGTTCGCCTCTGTCGGGCAAGGTGACGGCCAAGATAGAGCTGTTGCAACAGCCTGCTGTGCCGTTGCTCGACTCGCCTTTTATGGAGCAGGCCGACGCTTCCAAGCCATTGCACAACACCATCTCTCGCAGTGACTTCGCCGAGCGCTTCCCCCTCTTTGCATACGACTGCCGCTACAACGACCGCGACACCTGGCCGGTGGCATCAACCCTTGCCCAGGGTACCGTGCCTCACGGACAGAGCGGAGTGTACCGCATCACGTTGACGGCCGACGGTGCCGACACCCTGACTGCCTATTGCACCGTTACTTCCGACAAAGCCCGCAAGGTGCAGAGCCAGAAACTGCTGTGGACAGAGGTCGACCGCACCACCGCCGAGGTGGGCGGCAATGTGCAGCTGCGTATGGGCAGCCGCTTCAAGGATGTGGAAGTATACTATATGGTGCGCATTGGCGACAATGAGCGCGACTTCCGCCGCATCAGGCTCAGCGACGAACTCAAGACCGTCAATATACCTGTCGACAGCGCCATGCTGGGCGGTTTCAACATAGAACTGTTTGCGGTGCGCGAAGGACAGCTGTGTCGTGGGCAATTCTCTGTCAGTGTGCCCTACAGCCACAAACGTCTCCGCATGGACATCACCACCTTCCGCGACAAGCTGCAGCCCGGCGAGCAAGAGCAGTGGACCCTGAAGGTCACTGACGGCAAGAGCGGTGCTGGCACATCCAGTGCGGTGATAATGACCATGTATGACGACGCTTTGAACAGCTACGGCGCCATGTCGTCGTGGACACTCTCGCCGTGGAGGACAAACAGCGTTTACTCCAATCGTGCATATCTCTTCCCGTCACACAGCGTCGCCTGGCTCGACAGCCACAGCAAATCCGGCAAATTCACCTACAAGGATGAGCGGGTATGGGAACTGGTGCAGGCTCTGCCGCGATACTCCAAATGGCGTTTAAACCGCATCATGTACAAGACAGCCTCTGCCACCGCCCGCGGCGAGGCACCCGAGGTGACTACCGTGTTGGAGGTTGTCAGCGACGAGGGTGAGGAAGAGTCGTTTGCAGCCCAGTCCAATTCCTCGCATATTGTCGCAGAGGTGGGTGGCATAGGCTATGACGACGCCGCAGCGGCCAAGGCTATGGCCGACGAAGCCGTTGTGGAAGAGCAGGATGTTGCAGCCGATGTGCAGTTGCGCACCAACCTCAACACCCTGGCCTTCTTCGTCGCCGACCTGCGCACAGACAGCACCGGCACGGCCACATACCGTTTCACCGTGCCCGAGCTGCTCACCAAATGGGCCGTGAAAGGTATGGCCTTCACCGGCGACCTCAAGTGCGGCACCCTCGACCGTTCGCTCGTCACCCAGAAGCCCCTCATGGTGCAACCCAATATGCCTCGCTTCCTCCGTCACGGCGACTCGCTGGCTTTCATGGCCAAGGTGATGAACCTCACCGACGAGGACCGCGAGGTGGCCGTCGATTTCTCCCTACACGATGCCGCCGGCGGCGACGAGCCCATCTGCATCTACGTGTCGCACGTCAAAGTCGCCGCCCACGGCAGCGCCCAGGTAACCTTCGATGTAGAGGTGCCAGGCAATGTATATGTGGCCACCTACCAGATAGTCGCCACCACCGACGACGAGTGGAGTCACCCCGACCTGCCGCGTCTGAGCGACGGCGAGCGTGGCCAGCTGCCTGTCGTCACCAACCGCCAGGCCGTCACCGTCAGCCAGGCCCTCTACATCAACGGGGTGGGGGAGAAGCACTTCTCCATGCCCGAGTTCCAGCGCGGCGACGCCTCGCGCGAGCCTCGCCTCGTAGCCGCCGAGGTGACCGACAACCCCGTATGGCTGGCTATCAAGGTCATGCCCTACCTCAAAACCATGGACAACCCATCCAGCATATACCTCGCCAACCAGTTCTACGTGAACACCTTGGGCAACAAGATACTGAAGGAACTCAACGGCCTCGACCACTTCCTGCAGCTTGCCGGACAGCCCGACAGCCGACTCACTCTCAACGAAGACGTCAAGCAGACCCTCCTCAAAGCCACCCCCTGGGTGCAGGACGCCCAAGGCGAGGAAGAGCAGATGCGTGCCGTAGCCCAATACTTCGACCAGGCCGCCCTCGCCTCATCTCTCCGCACCACCGTCGAGAAGCTCCGCAGCCAGCAGAACGCCGACGGCGGGTGGAGCTGGATGCCCGACGGCAGGAGCAGCGTCTGGGTTACCCAGCAGGTACTCAAGCGGCTCTCCATATCCAAAAACCAGAAATACCTCACCGACAAGGCCCTCTCCTTCGTCGACCGCGAAGAGCAGCGCGACTACGAGCGCTACGTGAAACCCTACCTCAACAAAGGGTGGAACTGGAAACCCACCGACATCGACTACCTCTACACCCGTTCCTTCTACGGCAAAGCCACAACCGAAGCCTACCGCTTCTACTACTCCAACGCCCTCAAATCCTATCGCAGCTACAACAACCTCTACACCCAGGCCCAGCTCGCCCTCATATTCCACCGCCACGGCGACCGCAAGCAGGCCCTCGATATCCTCCACCTCCTAAAGCAGAAAGCCCTCGAAAGCGACGAAATGGGCCTCTACTGGCGCGACAACAAAAGCGGCTGGTGGTGGTACCAGCGCCCCATCGAGACCCAGGCACTCATCATCCAGGCCTTCGCCGAGATAACACCCCACGACAGCGTCGCCATAGGACAGATGCAGCAGTGGCTCCTCAAACAGAAACAGACCACCCACTGGGGCAACGACGAAGCCACCACCAAAGCCATCGACGCCCTCATGATAGGCAGCAAATCCAGGCAGCCCGGCCGACCCGTGCAGACCTCCCTCACCGTCTTCGGCCACCCCATGACTGCCACAAGCCAGGGACCCGAAGGCTACAGCGCACAGCGCTGGACCGACAGCTCCCTCCTCAGCCTCCGCGCCACCGGCAGCACCGACATCGCCATCCGCAAGACCGGCTCCGGCATAGCCTGGGGCGCCGTCTACTACCAGTTTGCCGACGACATGGACAAAATACCCGCCTCCGAAATGGGCATCACCCTCAAACGTACCTACGTGGCCGACGGCCCCCTACATGTCGGCGACCGCATCAAGGTAAGGATAGAAATCTCCTGCGACCGCGCCATGGACTACCTCCAGCTTGTCGACGGCCGCCCCTCGTGCCTCGAACCACTCAGCACCCATGCAGGGTGGCGATGGTCCGACGGACTCTCCTACTACGTCACCGTCAACAACACCGACACCCGCTGCTACATCGAACATATCGACAAAGGCAAATACACCTTCGAATACGAAGTCTACGTCACCAACCCCGGCTCCTTCATGGCCGGCCCAGTCACCATGCAGTGCATGTACGCCCCCGAATTCCGCGCCACCGCCCCCGCCACACGGCTCACTGTCCAATGACCGCCGTCCCCACGCCCCTCTTCACTCCTCATTTCTCATTCCTCATTCACCTCACAACGCCGCCCCAACACCCTCAGTTCTATAGTACATCCATAGTCGTTCTATAGTATTTCTTTACTGCCTGACTATAGAACTACTATAGAACTACTATAGAACGGTCGGAGAAAGGTCGGAGAAAGGTCGGACCTGATACGGAGTCATCCCCTACTGGAGCGCCGGCATCTCGCCGGCAAGACAATAAACTTAAGCAGGTTCTCGAACCAGCGTGGTTTTGCAGCTGGCGCTTGCTCGCTTGTGGTTGAAAACTTTTTTTCGCAATTCGGAAATATTTTGTATATTTGCAAATTGGCTGTATCACCCCGTGATGGGGTGAAATGGCTGTATATAAATGAGTAATAGATATATGCATAAGAATAATATTATACCGTGCGAAGTGAATGTGGCGTCGGAGACAGGCAGGCTGAGGGCTGTGCTGCTGCACCGCCCCGGTGTGGAAATCGAGCGTATGACACCGCTGAACGCCGCCCACGCCCTCTATAGCGACATATTGAACAAGCCCCTTGTCGACAACGAGTATGCCAATTTCTGCGGCGTGCTGGAGAAGTGTACCGACGTCTACTACGTCGAGGATATCCTCGAAAAACTTCTCGACGACGTCGAGATACGCCGCCACCTGGTGGAGGAGAGCTGCGATATGGACAACTGCGACGAGAGCCTGGCGGAGATGCTGATGGCCCTGCCGTCGGACGAGTTGGGCAAGGTGCTGGTGGAAGGCTATGAACGTCCCGACTGGGACTGTGTGAGCGAAGACCGCTACCTGCTGAAGCCCCTCTACAACCTTTTCTTCACCCGCGACGCAAGCAGCACGGTGTATAACCGTGTGCTGGTGAACTCGATGAGCTTCGAGGTGCGCGAGCGCGAGACGCTGATATACGAGGCAATATTCAAGCACTTCTTCAAAGTGGGCACCCTGAACGCGATGGCGTGGGACCGCGATGCGCGGACCGAAGGCGGCGACGTGCAGATAGCGGGACCCGACATGCTGTGCATAGGCCAGGGCATCCGTACCAACACCAAGGGTATCAAATATCTGGCACAGACTTTCGCCCAGGAGCGCGAGCGGTTCAACATACTGGTGCAGGAACTGCCCAAGAGTCCGGAAAGCTTCATCCACCTCGACATGGTGTTCACCTTCCTCGGAAAACACCAGTGCATGGTGTTCGAACCCATGCTGCGCAAGACAGGCCTCTTTGCCGGCAAGGACACCACCCTCATCACCATCGAGGGCGGCAAGATCTCTTATCGCCACTTCCCCAACATCATCAAGGGCCTCGAGAGTCTGGGGTGGGAGATGGAACCCGTCATCGGCGGCGGCAGCGACCCGTGGGTGCAGCTGCGCGAGCAGTGGCATTCGGGCTGCAACTTCTTCTCCATGGGCGACGGCAAGGTGATAGGCTACCGCCGCAACACCCACACCATCGACGCGTTGGACAAGGCGGGCTTTGCAGTGCTCAACGCGGAAGACATAGTGGGCGGCAAGGTGAAGATGGACGACTACGAGAAGTTCGTGGCCGCCTTCCCCGGCAGCGAACTGCCACGTGCCGGCGGCGGCGCTCGCTGCATGACGATGCCCATCTGGAGAGAATAGACAAGTAGACAGTAGTTAAGACAATACTAATTTTTCTAATCAATGAAGCAATACCATTTAGCAAACAACATCATAGGCTGGGTGATAGGAATCGTGGCCTGTGCTGTGTACATCATGACGGCGGAAGCCACCGCCTCGTGGTGGGATTGCGGTGAGTATATCTCCACCGCCTTTAAACTGCAAGTGGGCCATCCCCCGGGAGCCCCCACTTTCCAGCTGATAGGACGCATGTTCTCGATGTTCAGCAGTCCCGAGACGGCGGCTCATGCTGTGAATGTGATGAGCGCTGTGTGCAGCGGATTGACGATACTGTTCCTCTTCTGGGCCATAACCATGCTGGGCAAGCACCTGCTGCCCGACCCCAAGAACCCCAGCCTGAAAGACTGGCGCACATGGGGCGTCTTTGCCGCCGGCGTGGTGGGTTCGCTTGCCTACACCTTCACCGACACCTTCTGGTTCTCGGCTGTCGAGGGTGAGGTCTATGCCATGTCGTCGTTCTTCACGGCGTTGGTGTTCTGGGCCATCCTCAAATGGGAAGAGCAAAGCGACGACCCGCACTCGATGCGCTGGCTGGTATTCATCAGCCTGCTGGTGGGTGTGGCCATCGGTGTGCACCTCTTGAACCTCTTGACAGTGCCGGCAATTTTTTATGTCGTGTACTTCAAGAAGTGGCCCAAGACCACATTCAAGGGCTTTGTCGTCACCGGTGCCCTCTCGCTGGTCACCTTGGGACTGATACTCTGGGGCATCATACCGGGCATCGTCAACATCGACTCTGCAATAGACGTGTTCTTTGTCAACTCGCTCGGCTTGCCCTTCAACAGCGGCACCATCTTCTTCTTCACTCTCATAGCCCTGCTCATACTGTTCGGGCTTTGGTACTCGATGCGTAAGAAGAAGCCCATCCTCAATGCCGCCGTGTTGAGTTTTGCAATGCTGGTGATAGGCTACAGCACCTTCTTCCTCCTTGTCATCAGGGCCAACACCAACACCCCGCTCAACGAGAACGCCCCGAAGGATGCAGTGGCAATGCGCGCCTACCTCGGCCGCGAACAATATGGCGAGACGCCGGTCTTCTCGGGCCAGTACTACACATGGACTCGCGAGTATCGCAAGAACCCGCTCTCCTTTAGCCAGAAAGAGGGCTATACGAAATATATACGTGGCAAGAGTGCGACAGGAAAAGACCGCTATATTGCTGCCGCCCATGCTATAAAGAATGTCTATCCTGAGAACCACACCGGTGTCTTCCCACGTATGTGGAGCGACGACGACAGCCGTCAGCATCCGCACTACTACGAACTGTGGGCCGGCAAGGTGCGTGGCAACCAGAAGCCTTCGATGGGCCAGAACCTCTCCTTCTTCAATCGTTACCAGATGGGATGGATGTACTGGCGCTACTTCATGTGGAACTTCGCAGGTCGTCAGAACGACATACAGGGTCACTACTTCAATGACGACGGTACCCGCGACTACTTGAACGGCAACTGGATAAGCGGCATCCGTTTCATCGACGAAGCCCGCCTGGGTCCGCAGGACAACCTTCCCGACCATTTGGCCAACAACAAGGCTCGCAACAAGTATTACCTGCTCCCGTTGCTGCTCGGTCTCATCGGCCTTGTATACCACATCCGCCGTCATCCCAAGGATGCTTTTGTGGTATTCCTGATGTTTGTGATGACCGGTATAGCCATTGCCGTGTACCTCAACATGCCGCCCCGTCAGCCGCGTGAACGCGACTATGCATTCGTGGGCTCGTTCAGTTTCTTCGCAATCTGGATAGGCCTCGGTGTGATGGGACTTGCAGAGTGGATCAGCAACCTTGTCGGGAAAGAGAAGGACCGTGTGTACAAGATAGTGTTGCCTATAGTCTTTGTGGCCTCGATGGCAGGTGTGCCCTGCCTGATGGCTGCCGAGAACTGGGACGACCACGACCGCTCCGAGAAGTATGCTGCACGCGACTTTGCCCAGAACTACCTGAAGAGCGTGGACCAGAACGGTATCCTTATCACCTTCGGCGATAACGATACTTTCCCGCTCTGGTATGCCCAAGAGGTGGAGGGCACCCGCACCGACGTGCGTATCCTCAACTTCACCCTTTCGGGTATGTACTGGTACGTGGAGCAGCTCTACAACAAGTTGTATGAAAGCGATCCTTTGCCATTCACCCTGCCCAAGGAGTACTACGGCCTCGGCCATGACTACTATGGCTTCACCAATGTATTCCCGGACTATACGGAGGTTACCGATGCCTTGCAGTTTATGCACGACAACTACGACAAGCTTACCTTCCCGGACCGCAACTATGGCGGACGGGTGCTTACCCACCTGCCCACCAACCGCTTCAAGATTACCCTCGACAAGCCCGCATTGGTCAAGGCTGGTGTCATAACCGCCGAGATGGCAGAGCAGATACCCGACGATATCCGTTGGGAGATCAACAAAGGTACCCTCTACCGTCACGAGCTTATGCTGCTCGACATACTCGGTACGAACCGTTTCATGCGCGAGTTGAACATCATGAACCCCAACACCTCGGGTGTGCCTGGTGTCTTCCCGCCGATTCACCGCTATGTCATACAGAATGGGTTGAACTATAGGTTTGTTCCTTACCCCGTGCCTTCGCAGCAGCGCTATACCGACGAGACAGTCGACTACTTTGTCAACGGTGTCGACGGAGAACCGCTGAAGTGGGGTAACCTGCACAGCGACATCTACATAGATCCTATCAGTGAGAATATGGCCACCGCCACCCGTCAGACCATGATACTCGTGGCTGCCGCTACCCTCGAGAAGGGTGACACCGCTATGGCGCGTGCCATGCTCGACACGATGAACGCCGTATTCCCGGTCAAGAACTTCCCGGTCGATATCTTCGCAGTCTATGCCTATAAGGGCAATAACCAGTATGTCGATGTGGTAGACCTCTATCGCAACGTCTATGGCGAAGAACGTGCCACCGAGCATCTTGCAGCTGCTGTCGAGTACTACCGACAGGAAGTCAATTATCTGCTTCGTTTCCATGGCAGTAAGAAAGCCGGTGTGGCAGAACGACTCGATGAGGATTACCGCCGCATCAACGTGTTGCGCCAGATTGCGACAAACACCTTGCACAATAAGGCACTCACCGACGCCACCATGGAGTTGCTTGCCCCGGTGCTGTAGAATAACAAACGAAACAATATAGTAACTTGAAGAAGTCAATCAAACCAAAGACGAAGAAATACACCATCACACTCAGCGAGTGTGAGGTACGTCGCCTGACCGCCTACGCCGCCTCTGACGGCGTAGAGCGGCCGGTGGCCCTACATCGTATAGTCAGCCAGGCCCTGCGCCAGTACAGTCTTGCACCCGCCTCGGCCGACGATGAGCGTCAGTTGCGTCTCTTCGACTCGGTGCAGATAGACATCTTCAACCAGACCGACAAAGCGAATTTATAAGATTGAAATATGAAGAAGCTCATTTGCACAATCTTGCTCACTTTGATTGCAGCCTTTCCGCTAATGGCGAAAGAGGACATTGCCGCTACGGCCAATGAAGCTGCCGCAGAGGAAGAATTCAATCCTGGCTCCATGATTATCGGCCACGTCACAGATGCTCATTCATGGCATCTATTCGACTATGTGGGTAAGGACGGAGAAGAACATGCTGTTGCTATTCCGCTTCCGGTGATACTTGTTAACGACGGTCGCGTGGATGTGTTCATGTCGTCGAAGTTCCATCATGGCCAGCATCCCTACAATGGATATGCCCTTGTGGGAGGTGGTATCAGCAAGGAGGAGATAGTCTGTGTCGACGAGGCAGGTGTGCCTACTGGCAAGAAGCCTCTCGACCTGTCTATAACCAAGACCTCGGTGGCTATCATGATAGCTGTCATTCTGCTCATTGTTATCATCTTTGTGGCACGTAACGGCTATAAGAAGCGCCCCAACCAGGCTCCACATGGTTTACAGAGCCTTGTCGAGATGTTGGTGGTATTTGTGCGCGACAGTATTGTTAAGCCGATGATAGGGGAGAAGCACTATGAGAAATATCTGCCGTATCTGCTCACTCTGTTCTTCTTCATCTTCTTCTGCAACATCTTGGGACTTATTCCCATCTTCCCCGCAGGAGCCAATATTACCGGCAATATTGCTGTCACAGCCATCTTGGCCATCATCACGTTTATTATCACCAACCTCAGTGGCAACCGTCATTATTGGGTCGATATCTTCAATACCCCCGGTGTACCGGCGTGGCTCAAGATATTTCCCCTCATGCCGGTGGTCGAGTTGGTGGGTGTCTTCACCAAGCCTATCGTGCTCATGATACGACTTTTCGCCAATATGACAGCCGGCCATATCGTCATCCTCGGCTTTGTGACCATCATCTTCATCATGAGTAACATCTTCGGCACCGCCGTCGGTGGCGCTGTCAGCGTTGTCAGCGTATTCTTCAGTGTTTTCATCTCTTTGCTTGAGTGTCTGGTGGCCTACATCCAGGCTTTCGTATTCACTATGCTCTCTGCCCTATATATCGGCATGGCTGTTGCCGAACCCCATCATGCAGAGAATTAATAGTTAAACCCAATAAATCCATTATACCTATGAAATCAATCAAAGATATCAATTTTGCAGGCAAGAAAGTGCTCCTACGTGTCGACTTCAATGTGCCCATGAACGACCAGAAGCAGATTACCGACGATACCCGCATGCGTGAGTCGATGCCTACTATCGAGAAGCTCCTCAAGGACGGTGCCGCTATCATCATCATGGCCCATTTCGGCCGTCCCAAGAAAGGTGGCTTTGAGCCCGAGCTAACCCTCGAGCCGGTGGCTAAGTATCTCGAGACCCTCATTGGTCGTCCCGTGAAGTTCACGCAGGAACTCCTCGGCAGTGGCAAGCCCGAGGCTATGGCCAAAGAACTGAAGGGTGGCGAAGTGATGCTGCTCGAGAACATCCGCTTCTACCCCGGCGAGACCAAGGGCGACGAGGAACTGGCCCGCCAGCTGGCTGCCCTCGGCGACTGCTACATCAACGACGCCTTCGGTGCCGCCCACCGCGAGCACTCCTCCACGGCCGTCATCGCCAAGTTCTTCCCCAACGCCAAGTATTTCGGCTTCCTGATGGAGAACGAGGTGCGCAACCTCGAGAAGCTGATGCAGAATCCGCCGCGTCCCTTCACCGCCATCATCGGTGGCTCCAAGGTGAGTAGCAAGATCGGCATCCTCGAGAACCTCCTCGACAAGGTCGACAACATGATCATCATCGGCGGCATGCG
>JAEEGL014931682.1_pt1 | contig 34372 bp, 30 predicted proteins | sample 9134231 | NCBI WGS metagenome assembly JAEEGL01 (sample SAMN16246548, study PRJNA631951) | gut metagenome | biome: gut microbiome; feature: rumen; material: fiber-attached | host: Bos | place: Iran: Karaj | collected 2018-10
CTTCTGTCATGGGGTGGTTGTCGTTCTTGTACTCGTCTGTTGTCCACCAAACTGTATCCTTGGAGTTAGCGTCCATAACGATGTACTTATCTTTAGGGGAACGGCCGGTAAAGATACCTGTCATGACGTTGATTGTGTCGAGCTCTGTAAGCTGACCAACTTCATAACCTGTAAGACCTTCCTTTGTCTCTTCTTCGAAAAGAACCTCGTAAGAAGGGTTGTAGACGATCTCGGTCGTGCCTGTAATGCCGTACTTTGTCAAATCAATGTTTGCCATAATCGGTAACCTCTTTCCTTAAAATTTAACAAACTCATTATAACCAATCGTGGTTGAAATGGTATTGTAATATTTTTTGATTTTCGGTCAGTTTTATAAGAGTTATGTCGCTTAAAGTGATTTTTCGATGACTTGGGGCAGTAATGATTTTCACTTAAGAGCGGAATTTGTTTCATATAACAATCTGATATAATAAACCCGATAATATACATGGGGTGTTTTATGGCAGGTTCAGGGAAAAAAGTCTCAAAAAAGAAGGTCATTAAGGTCGTTTTGATAACCTTGGCGGTTTTTATCGTTCTGAATCTTCTTGGCGCAGCGATAGGAACATCTACCTCGATTACTCATCCGAAGCGGGTTTCTTATGAAGAAGTTGCAGGTGAGATGAAGGAAAACGGCGTTTACGGCTATTTCGATTCATATGATAAGGAAGAATATATTGTCAAAGGCCTGGACGGCTATGAACTTCACTGTGCAAAAGTGTCTTCACCTGAGACTTCGGGTACCGGCAAGTACATGATCTATTCGCACGGCCACCAGGCCAATATGTATTCGGCTTCGAAATACTGCGATTCCTATATTGCGCTCGGGTTTACCTGCATCATCTACGACCAGAGAGGTCACGGCGCCAACGAAAAGGCCATCTGCTCCATGGGCGGATTTGAATCTCAGGATCTTAATTACCTGATCGAAGATACATATGAACGCTACGGAGATGTTGCTCTCCTTGGCCTTCAGGGCGAATCAATGGGCACTTCAACATCCCTCAATGTGCTTAAATACACTGATAAAGTTGATTTTGTCGTTGCCGACTGCGGCTTTGAGAGCCTGAAATTCATGGTTCACGACATGTATAACGATATGTACCTTTATCCGTTCGGCACCTGTGCTGACATCGGTTTTAAGCTGATCTACGGGATCGATGATGCTGAAGTCAGCGGGATTGATGCTTTGAAAGGCAAGGGTGTACCGATACTGTTTATCCACGGAGAAGCTGACGACTGGATAGATGTTCAGAACAGTATTGACATGTATGACGAAGCCAGGCAATACGCATATTGTGAGCTTTGGCTCGTTCCCGGCGCCGGCCACGCCAGATCAAGGCAGGTTGCTGGTGAGGAGGAATACCGCGAGCACATTTCAGGTTTCCTTAATGCTTCGGGATTGATGAAACAGTGGTTTGAAGAAGTTTACGGTGATTATCTCGACAGTAATAGCCCGCCTGTGGAAGAGGCTGCGTGATGTTATTGTTTTTCCGCCGCATATGGCGATTTCCCGGATTTTTCCTGAAATCGCGGATCCTGGTAACGAAAGTTGCAAAACAGGGCAGAATTACTCAAATCATTTCCTGTTTTCGAGAAAATAAGAAATCTTTTGGAAATGCGATGCGTAGGGCGTAATGAGTCCACGTCAAATTGACAAAAAAATACGGCTTTAATATAATTATCAGCGCACACGGGGTTGTGGCGGAATGGCAGACGCAGCAGACTCAAAATCTGCCGACCATAAATCGTGTGGGTTCAAGTCCCACCAGCCCCACCAGTTTTCAAGGCTCTTCATGATGGTTCATGGGGAGCTTTTTTTGCAGCAAGCAAAGATAATTCTTATTTCCAATGATTTGCTATAATGAATAATCATTTCACTCCGGAGTTCCAGATGCAGGTTATTCTCGAAAAGGTTAACAGCAGAGAAGAAGAGCAGGCCGTCATTAAGGCGGTCGAGGTTACTGATGAGATCTCCGGCGCAATAGAACTTCTCGAGGGTGAATCAAAGGGGTTTGCCGTAAGCAGGGAAGGCAAGACCTATATAATCAAGGCTTCTGCTGTTTACTATATCGAATCCGTTGATAAGAAGACTTTCGTGTACACGAAGCAGGGCTGTTATGACTGCAAATACAGGCTCTATGAGCTTGAAGTGATGCTCGGCGGCTACTTTATGCGCTGCTCAAAGTCGATGATCATAAACCTGAAGAAAGTCCGCAACGTGAAGTCACAGATAAGCGGCAGGATTGACGCGACAATGCTTAATGATGAGGTCGTCGTAATCTCGCGCGGTTATGTTAAAGAGGTTAAGAGGAGGCTCGGAATAGGATGAATAAACTGAAGCTCTGGCTTGAACAGACAATGATGATATCCTTTGCGATCCTGGTGGGGATAATCCTAGAGGGTGTTGTCTATTGCGTCTTTATGGGCGATGACCTTGCTTCATTTAATCTTACCTGGATGCAGCTCCTGTCTGTTGTTCTTACAGGCGCAGTATGTTCCGTTCCGACACTTATCTGGCTTACTGATAATGATCTTCCAAAGTCAAAGTTCATTGTGCGCCTGATCCTTCACTGCATCGGACTTTATGCTATAGTCAGTCTTTTCGGATGGTTCTTCAAATGGTACGTTCATATTGACGGGTTCATCATGATGACCGTCATCTATTTCCTGGTCTATGTTTTCGTGTGGATCGTAACGCTGTGGTTCCATAAGAGGGAAGAATCCAAGATCAATAAAGCCCTCGACGATATCAGGGACGAAGAGTAATTTTTCCGCAACTTGGTATGCCTTTTCCGCAACTTGGTAGAGCTGCTATTTTCGCATGTCCTCCGATAGGGTATTGTGACCTTGCAAGGAGGAATGAACATGAAAGTAATTGAAGTTAAAAACCTTAAAAAGATGTACAAAGAGCATACCGCGGTTGATGGTATCACGTTTGATGTGGAAGAGGGCGAGCTTTTCGCTTTTTTGGGTGAAAACGGCGCAGGCAAGTCAACAACGATAAATATGCTGACGACCGTACTCGAAAAGACTGAAGGCACGGCAATTATCTGCGGTCACGAGCTCGGAAAAGAGGATGATGAGATCCGCAAAGTAAACGGTATCGTTTTCCAGAATTCGGTTCTCGATAAGAAGCTGAGCGTAAAGGACAATCTGCTTACGAGAGGTTCTTACTACGGATTAACAAGAAAGCAGGTCGAAAAGAGACTTGAGCCTTTCACTGAGAGATTCGAGATGAAGGATATTTGGGACCGCAAATACGAGAAGCTTTCGGGCGGCCAGAGAAGACGTGTTGATATCATGAGAGCTCTTATCAATAATCCGAAGATATTGTTCCTCGATGAACCTACAACAGGTCTTGATCCGAAGTCAAGAAAACTCGTGTGGGACTACATCAATTATCTTCGAAAAGAATACGGCATGACGATCTTTCTGACCACACACTATATGGAGGAGACAAGGGATGCCGATCATGTGGTCATTCTCGATAAGGGAAAAATAGTCACAAGCGGTACACCGGCCGAGCTTAAGACCAGATACGCTCATTCAAGACTTGTCTGGTACACGGCAAGGAGTGAACGCTCAGAAGCTCTCATAAGTAAGGTCAGCACGAGATTTGTATATGACGCGGACCATTACAACATAGAGACAGATGATAATCTGACGGAGTTTATTTTCGCGAACAGGGAAGAGATAAGGGATTACGAATTCATCAAGGGCACAATGGACGATGTGTTCCTGAAGCTGACAGGAAAGGAGCTTGCATCATGAGGGATTTTATTGGATTTACGAGAAGAAACCTGCTTATCTACTTTAAGGATATTCTTGCGGTGTTTTTCTCACTGCTGACATCGATAATAGTATTTGTTTTGTATCTCCTTTTCCTTAAGGGCACATTTGTTGATGCATTTACCGGAACAATGAGAGGACTCGAAAACATAGTCTCAAGCACAGATATCGATATGTTCGTCAACGGTATTCTGCTGTCGGGAATCCTCGGTTCTGCCATGATCACCGTACCGTACACATGCCTTCAGACAATCGTCAAAGACAGGGAATCAGGCGTGGACAGCGATATATGCGCAACACCTTTGAAGCGCTGGAAGATCGTGCTTTCTTACTTCACGGCATCCTCGATATGTTCTTTTATCATGACAGCTCTTATCCTTACTGTCGGACTTGTTGTGCTGTCTTTTATGGGTAACATGCATCTCGGCATCGGTTCTGTTCTCGCGGCTTACGGATTGATGCTGCTCGGTTCTTTATCTTCGACAGCATTGTTTATGGTCATACTGCTGTTCTTCAAATCATCTTCAACGAGCACGGCGTTCTTCGGTATATTATCAGCTGCATCAGGCTTTGTGATCGGTGCTTATATTCCGCTGTCACAGTTCTCGGACGGAGTACAGTCTTTCTGCAATATCTTCCCGGCATCGCATATAACTTCACTTATCAGAAACACACTTCTCAGCGGAATCGCAGACACCATCGATTCATCGATCGGCGGTCTTGATAACGGAATGTTTATCTCTGCCGTAAAAGATACGTTCAGCTTTAATGTAAATGCATTCGGGACAAGCTTCAGCGGGCTTTGGTCGGTACTTTATGTCGGAGTTTTCGCGCTGCTCTGCATAGCCGTTATGACTGTCGTGTATAACAAAACATACAGGAGAAGATAAGATCAGCCGACTTCGTAGAAATTGAAGACAAATCCGCTGTTGTTATAGCACGGCTTGGTCGAAAAGACCCCGTTGCTGTAATATAGTGCCTGCTTTTTTGAATCTCCGGTATTGATGATGTTCCAGCCGCCGTCGGTCTTTTCCATGCGCCAGAACTGATATCTGTCCTCAACAGGCTTGTCGGTGAGAAAGAGACTGCCGTCAGCATTCATTACAAGGAAATTTCCTTTCAAATCGCGCAGCGTGAAGTTCATTCTCTCATCGAAAAAGATAGTGAATTCAAGTGCGTCCGCAGGCAGATTGCCCGTCAGATATATGTCCGTAGAAGGAATAGCGGTTCCTTCAAAGCCGGTTCCGGAAACTTTTGAAGTAATAGTGCATCCTGCCGCATTGTTATAGATAATGTAATTCTTCTTGTCCTGAGGCTCGCTCTCATAGACTGCGAGCAGATCTTTCGGAACCGGAACAGTACCGGATGTTGAAGGGTCGGTTAAACTTGGTTCCGTTTCAGATGATGCTGAGGAACCGGCAGGTTCTGTGGGAATTGGAGTCGCAGTTGCTTCTGCTGGCGTCGGTGTCAGTTCTTTTGCGGCAGTAGTCTCTGATGTCGATTCAGACGGCATAGTGGTGGCTTGCGTCTCGGAAGATTCCGTTGATGATGTTGTTTCTTTTGACGCAGAAGTGCCTGCATTGTTTGAGACAGCTGATTCGAATACGTTTGCTGCACCGGATGTTTCGTCAGATCCTGAAGCAGACGGCGTAAGACTGCATGCGATCAGCTGTAATGAGAGCAGAACGCTTAAGAAAAGTGCCGCGGATCTGTAAAACTTATGCATCTAATAAACCTCCTGAACGTGCATACACTGATATATTCTATCAGTTATTCGGTCATTGACAAAAATGTAAGGATATTTTGATGTATAATTATTAGAAATAAATTTTCTATAAGGTATAAGACCATATGACCTGGCTGATCGTAATACTATCAATAATCGTTTTTCTTGGATTTAGCCTTGCGTTCTTCTCATGGCGGAATGCCAAGATCTCGCTCAAACCCAGAACGGTCAGTCTCGAAAATGAGATCAAATGGAATAAAGAGAGGGGATTATGGCTCGGTTTTGATTCTTATACCAAGAATGAATATGAGATCAAAGGCAAGGACGGCTATATACTTCATGCTGAGTTTGTCTGCACCCCGCAGTCAAGGGGAACCGGCAGATATGTAATCCTTAGTCATGGTCATACTTCCAACAGGTACGGCATGGTCAAGTATTTGAATTCATATATTAAACTCGGGTTCTCATGCATAATCTATGATTCGAGATCACACGGCGCAAATGCCCCTGATATATGCACTTTAGGCAATATTGAGTCTTATGATCTCAAGTGTGTCATTGATGATACAAGAGTTAGATATTCAGATGTCCGCATTCTCGGCCTTCACGGTGAATCCATGGGTAGCTCTGCTTCCTTATCAGTTACAAGGTTTAAGCCAGATATAGATTTTATCGTTGCTGATTGCGGTTTTACGAGCTGCTACGATGTTGTTCATGACGGATACGGTAATCTTCATTTGGCATTCCTGGCTGTGTTTATCAATCTTGCATCAAAGCTCATATATCATGTTGATCTTAAGGATACATGCGCCCTTAAATGTCTCGAGAATAATACATATCCGGTCCTTTTTATACACGGAGACTGTGACAGGCTGGTTAAGCCCTATCACAGCAGAAAACTCAATGAAGCCGCATCAAAAAACGGCGTTTATACTGAACTTGTCATGGTTGAAGGCGCCGGACACGCCAAAAGCAGATATGTAGCGGGATTTGAGAAGTACACAGGGTATATTGAAAGTTTTCTCAAATCAGCAAAACTTTTGTAATTAAGCTTTTGGCTTTGTATTTTACCCAATTATTCACTCATTTCCGGTTGCTTTTCGACGGCGAAAAATATAGAATTCATACAGCAAAACTTTAAACGGTCCGGCGAGGCCGTAAGTGGCTGTTAATATTATTTGTATTTACGGATTCCTTTCTGCCGGACGGGTGGCGCATAGCCACATATACCAAGCGGAAGGAGTTTTTTTATGGTCTTAATTCCCGGTCATGAACTGATGGATGAAGCTGCGATGTCAAGAGCGCTTATCAGGATCTCCCATGAGATAATCGAGCGCAATGACGGACTCGAGAACGTTGCTATCATCGGAATCCAGAAAAGGGGAGTGCCCCTTGCTACGAGGCTCAGAGCCCTTCTTGAGGAGATCGAAGGCATCAAGGTGCCGATGGGTATCCTCGACATCACATTCTACAGAGACGATCTTGCCATGCTCTCTGCTCACCCTGTCGTAAATGGTACGGATATACCTTTCGATGTCAACGGTAAGAAGATAATCCTTGTCGATGATGTTCTCTTTACTGGAAGGACAACGAGGGCTGCGATCGAGAGTATCTTCGATATGGGAAGACCCGCAAATATCCAGCTTGCAATTCTTATAGACAGAGGACACAGACAGCTTCCTTTCAGAGCTGATTATGTAGGGAAGAATGTTCCGACCGCGATCACCGAGCATATTGACGTTGAAGTAAAAGAGGTTGACGGCCAGGACCGCGTAATACTGCTTAAAGAGGAGGAAGACAAGTAATGGGACTAAAGAGTAAAGATCTCCTGGGCATGAAGCAGCTTACAGCTGAAGAGATCATGGAGATCCTTGATACTGCCAAGACCATGAAGATGGTAATCGCTTCTGCGAACAAGAAAACATCACACCTTCAGGGTAAGTCTGTTGTAACGCTTTTCTACGAGAATTCCACAAGAACAAGGCTTTCCTTCGAGCTTGCTTCTAAATACATGGGTTCGGCTTCAGCCAATATCTCGACTTCGGGAAGCTCGGTCAATAAGGGTGAATCACTTCTTGATACAGCAAGAACGATAGACATGATGGGTACTGACATCATAATCATGAGGCACAACCAGTCCGGCGCGCCTCATTTTATTGCGCCTTATCTTAAGGCTTCTGTGGTAAACGCCGGTGACGGCATGAATGAGCATCCGACGCAGGCGCTGCTCGATATGCTCACGATGTATGAGAGATTCGATACTTTCGAAGGAAAGAACATCGCGATCTGCGGCGATATCTATCACTCAAGAGTAGTAAGGTCAAACGCGATCGGACTTAAGAAGCTCGGCGCAAACGTAAGCGTTTACGGACCTAAGACCATGATGCCCGTAGGCATCGAGAACATGGGCGTAAGGATCGCCGACAGTGTTGCTGACTGTGTCAGGGATGCCGACGCGGTAATGGGACTCAGAGTCCAGCTCGAACGTCAGCAGAAGTCGCTTTTCCCGTCGATCGCGGAATACGCTAAATTCTATGCGATCACTCCCGAGATGCTCGCTCTCGCAAAGCCTGACGCTTTCCTGATGCACCCCGGTCCGTGCAATCACGGTGTCGAGCTGCCGACGGCAGTCTACGACTGCGACCAGTCAGTAATAAATGAACAGGTAACAAACGGTGTAGCGGTCAGAATGGCTGTTCTGTACCTGCTCATGGCAAGGAGGAACCAGCTGTGAAACTTATCTTAAAGAACGCGAAAATATACAACGAAGATAAAACAAAAACAATCTATATCGCTGACGGCAAGTTCGCGGCTGAATTTGCCGAAAGTGAGGCCGACAGTGTCATTGATCTGAACAATGCAACGGTAACACCTGGTCTTGTTGATATGCACTGCCACTTAAGGGAACCCGGCGGCGAGTATAAAGAAACAATTAAGACCGGTACTGCTTCTGCAGCAAAGGGCGGCTACACTTCTATCTGCCCTATGCCCAACACAAATCCCGTAGCTGACAACGCGGCAGTTATCAGCGGAATCTTAAAGAAAGCCAGAGAAGCAGACAACTGCAGGGTATATCCTATCGGCGCAGCCACAAAGGGTATAGACGGTGAACTCATCTCAGAGATGGGTCTCATGAAGGAGGCTGGTATCGTCGCAGTATCTGACGACGGACATCCGATCAAGAATGCGGGCATAATGAGAAAAGTACTTGAATATGCGTCAGACTTTGATCTTCCGGTTCTTAATCACTGCGAAGACAAGAGCCTTTCGGAAGGCGCAATGAACGAGGGCGTTGTATCAACAACAATCGGTATCAGAGGTATACCGACGGCAGCTGAAGATATCATGATCGCAAGAGACATTATCCTCTCCGAATATCTGAATATCCCTGTCCACATCTGCCATGTAAGCACAAAGGGCGGAGTCAGGATGATAAGGGACGCAAAGGCCAGAGGAGTAAAGGTAACATGCGAGACATGCCCGCATTACTTCACATTAACTGACGATATGTGTGAGACATATGACACGAATTTCAAGATGCATCCGCCGCTCAGGACAGAGGATCATAAGCAGGCGATCATCGAAGGAATCAAGGACGGAACGATAGATGCGATAGCCACTGATAACGCTCCTCATCATGCTGACGAGAAAGTTTGTGAGTTTTCTGTCGCTTTGAATGGTATATTAGGGTTTGAGACTGCCTTCGCTTTGGGGTACACTTATCTTGTGAAAACAGGTGAGATCACGATTGAAAGGCTTATCGACCTTATGTGCTACGGTCCTTCCGCAATCTTAAAGCTCGGAAGAGGCGGAATGAACATAGGAGATGACGCTGATCTTGCGGTCTTTGATCTTGATAATGAGTTTGTTTTCGATAAAGATAAGATGCTTTCAAAATCAAGGAACACACCGTACGACGGCTGGAAGCTTTACGGTGAAACAATACTTACTGTAATGGGAGGAAAAGTCACTTATGAGAAACTTTGCTGATTGCCTGGTAAGAAAGATCGATGAACTCGAGAATCCTACTGTTGTCGGACTCGATACCAAGCTGGATTACATCCCTCAGCATATTAAGGATTATGCAGAGTCATTATTCCCTGAGGAACCAACAAAAGCTACAGCTAAAGCTATCTGGCTTTTCAACAAAGAGATCATCGATCATACATATGACATCGTTCCTGCAATCAAACTTCAGTATGCTTACTATGAGATGTATGGTTGCGATGCGATCAAGACCATGCTTCTTACAGCAAGATATGCCCAGAAAAAAGGTATGCTCGTAATCGGTGACTGCAAGCGTAATGACATCGGTTCCACAGCAACAGCTTATGCTGAGGCAATAATCGGCAAGACAGATATCCTTTTAAACGAGACAATGGACATGAGCGGACTTGATGCCTGCACAGTCAACTGCTATCTCGGAATCGACGGCGTAAAGCCTTTCATCGATGTGGCTAAGAGAGACGGCAAGGGAATCTTCTGCCTCGTAAAGACATCAAATCCTTCAGCAGGTGATTTCCAGGATCTGGAACTTGCTAATGGCGGTAAGCTTTATGAAGCTGTTGCAGGCAAGGTCGCTGAGTGGGGTGAGGATCTTATCGGTGAAGAAGGCTTCTCATCCGTAGGTGCCGTAATCGGAGCCACATATCCTGAACAGGCTGTCGGCCTTCGTAAGATCATGCCTTATGCGTTCATGCTCATTCCGGGCTACGGCGCACAGGGCGCAGGTGCAGATGATGCAGTCGCAAGCTTTACAGCTTACGGAAAGGGCGGAATCGTAAATGCCTCAAGAAGCATCATGACCTCCTGGCAGACCAAGTCTGATTTCTTCAAGCCTGAGGATTTCGGCAAGGCCGCAAGATTCGAAGCAGAAGACATGAAGGAAAAGCTTAACGCAGCATTAAGGAACCGCAAGTACGTATAAGTAATGGATCTCAAAAAAGAATATAGAATTAAGTTAGTCTCAAAGGAATTTCTTAACAGCGACACCTGCTATTTGGGCTTTGAATGTCCTGATATAGCAAACACAGCTGTTCCCGGGCAGTTTGTAAACATCTCTGCCGGTACGGTTTTTCTGAAGAGACCCTTTGGTATAGCAAGCACAGATAAAGAAAAAGGCATCTTTTATATTGGAGTCAAAGTAGTAGGCAAAGGCACCTCCGAGATCTCGGCTTTCGGGATCGGAACGGAAGTAGATTGCCTTGGTCCTTTAGGCAACGGATTTGATTTTGAGGATTATGAGACTGTGATCCTCACAGGCGGCGGAACAGGCGTGTTCCCGATCAATTTCGCATATGAGACTCTTACCGCTGCCGGTAAGAATGTAACCGTATGTGAAGGTTTCCGGAATGCTTCACAGGTGATCCTCAATAAACCGTCATACATTCTCACGACGGACTGCGGAGACTGCGGAATTAAAGGAACTGTTATTGCTGGTCTTGATACTATAGATATTGCGGATCCTTCTAAAACACTTGTCTGCTGCGTAGGTCCTATTCCTATGATGAAGGCTGTTAACGCATGGACTTCCGAAAAAGAACTTAAGTGCCTTGTATCCATGGAACAGAGAATGGCCTGCGGCGCAGGCATTTGTCTTTGCTGCACAGTTAAGATCAAAGATGACGGTCCGGACGGATATAAAAATGTAAGATGCTGCAAGGACGGTCCTGTTTTCGACGGCAGGGAGGTGGTATGGTGAGCAGCCCGTTAAACGTTAATGTCGGTAATGTAAGCCTTAAGAGCCCCCTTATTCTCGCGTCAGGCACATGCAATTTCGGCAGGGAGCTTGCCGAGTATTATGACCTTTCTATCCTTGGCGGAATATCATCAAAAGGACTGACGATAAAGCCCAGAGCCGGTAATCCCGGTGTGCGTGTTGCCGAGTGCGATTCAGGCATGCTTAATTCTGTCGGCCTTCAGAATCCAGGCGTTCATTACTTTATCGAAAATGATCTCGACTTCATGAAGCAGAGCGGCGCAGGCGTTATCGTAAATGTTGCCGGTCACAGCTTTGAAGATTATATCGATATGGTAACGACGCTCGATCCGCACAAGGATAAGATCGATGCTCTCGAGATCAATCTGTCATGTCCGAACGTAAAGGCCGGCTGCATGACGATCGGCAGCGATCCTGAAGCCATCAAGGCTATTACCGCAAAGCTCAGAAACCTAACGGATCTTCCGCTGTGGATCAAGCTTACTCCTAATGTTACAGATATAAAAGCTACAGCTTTGGCTGCCCAGGAAGGCGGTGCCGATGCCGTTGTCCTCATAAATACTCTTATGGGTATGAGGATCGATATCAGGACAAGAAGACCTGTGCTTACAAATAACACGGGCGGTTATTCGGGCCCTGCGGTAAAGCCTGTTGCCATCCGTATGGTCGCCGAATGCAGCCAGGTGCTTGACATCCCGATCGTCGGATGCGGCGGTATTTCTGATTATAAGGACGTTATCGAGTTCATGATAGCCGGCGCTTCTGCTGTGGAGATCGGAACCGCGTGTCTCATTCATCCCGCACTGCCTGTTAAGATCACTGAAGATCTTGATAAATACTGCACGGATAACAATTTAGAATTAAAAGAACTTACCGGAACATTACAGCGCTGGTAAGTATTGGAAGGAGATAGATAATGGAAAACAAGATTATTGAAGCTTTATTTGCAACAAACGCTATCAGAGTTGCACCCGAGAACCAGCCTTTCTGGTATACATCCGGAAGACTGGGTCCTTTCTTTATCAACACTCATTTTCTTCTCGAAAATGAGGCCGCTGCAGGTGAAGTGTTAAAGAGAATAGAGAAAGCGATCGCTGATAACAGGCTGACTGCTCCTGAAGAGATATTCGACATGATGCTCGCATATTACAACAAGGGCGGCACTTTCAAGATGGTATCCGACAAGCTCGCTGAAGCAGCTTCAAAACTGGATTTTGATTTTATCTCAGGCGGTGAGAGACGTGATTACTTCTTCTCCATGATGCCTGCGTATCTTCTTAATAAACCGCATCTTACAATATTCAAGGATCTGACATCCGTATATTCAGAGAAGATAGACGGACCAGCTGTGGATTCAAAGGATATCGACCTCAAGGGTAAGAAGGCTTTACATATCGCTGACCTCATCACGGAAGCTTCCTCTTATGAGAGAGCATGGATCCCCGTAATAAGAGGTCTTGGATCAGAGATCACTGATACTGTTGCTGTAGTCGACAGATGCCAGAACGGCAGGGAAGTGCTGAAGAACTTGGGTGTTGAGCTCCACGCTCTTACCGGTATCGACGAAGCGCTTTTCGATGAGGCAACAGAGAATGGTATTATAAATTCAACACAAAAGGCTATGATCATGCATTTCCTTGAATCACCTGCCGATTACATGACTGCTTTCATTAAGGCAAATCCGGACTTTATATCCGGTGAGATCGCCAAGGGCGGCAAGAATAAGGAACGTGCCGAATTAGCCATTGAGAAAGGATACTGCTGATGCTTAAAGATCCCTATTCAAAACTTTACGACGTAACCACTATCCATGACTTCAGAGACATCATCAAGCACAGAGTCAAGGATTTCCCTCAGAATCCTGTCTTCCTCGTTAAGGAGAAGAAGGGCGGGGATTATGTACCGATATCTACCGAGAAGTATGATCACGACATTGATTCGCTCGGTACGTATTTTATGAATACCGTCGAAAAGGGCGCGAGGATCGCAGTTTTTGCAGAGACCAGATATGAGTGGTACACATCTTATCTCGCAGTAACCAACGGTGCCGGATGCGTAGTTCCTCTCGACAAGGAACTTCCCGTAGATGACGTTTATAACATGCTCACCAGAGCTGAAGTCGAGATCCTCGTTTTCTCAAAGTCCAAGCTCGACATTGTCAACCAGGTTTATGGCAAAGTCGATACCATGAAATACTGGATCTGCATGGACCAGATCGATGACGACAGATTCCTTTATTATCAGGACTGTCTTAAGATCGGCGAAGCCAAGCTCGAAGGCGGCGATAAGACCTTCACAGAGACAAGTATCGATCCTGAAGAGATGACTATCCTTCTGTTCACATCAGGCACGACCGCCAAGTCCAAGGCTGTTATGCTCTGCCAGAGAAATATCTGTGAGAACCTCATGTCGATGTTTTCGATGCTCTATATCGACATCAACGATGTATGGCTCTCAGTTCTCCCTCTGCATCACACTTATGAATGCACATGCGGATTCTTAGGTCAGGTCTACAGAGGAACAACGGTCGCTATCTGCGAAGGTCTCCGCTATATCGCGCAGAACCTGCAGGAAGCAAGACCTACGGCAGTTCTCATGGTTCCGGTAATGCTCGAGCTCTTCTATAAGAAGATCATGAAGAGTGTAAACGCTGATCCCGAGAAGGCCAAGAAGCTCCAGAAGGGTATCAAGCTCGCAAATACTCTGCACCTTTCTCCCAAGATGAGAAAGAAACTCTTTAAGCAGATCCATGACGTATTCGGCGGCAGATGCAGACTCATCATCGTTGGCGGCGCGCCCATCAATCCCGACATCCTGAAGTTCTTCCAGGACATCGGTCTTATCTGCGTCCAAGGTTACGGCCTTACGGAGTGTTCACCGATCCTTGCTCTTAACAGAGATGTATATTTCAAGAATACCGCTGCAGGCATCCCCGCTATCGGCGTAGATGTTAAGATCCTTGATCCTGATGAAGACGGTATCGGCGAGTTTATCGCAAAGGGACCCAACATTTTCATGGGTTATTATAACGATCCGGAGAACACTGCTGCTTCGCTGGACAGCGACGGCTACTATCACACAGGTGACCTTGGCTATATCGACAAGGATCATTTCTGTATCATTACAGGCCGTAAGAAGAACGTTATTATCGCCAAGAACGGTAAGAATGTATTCCCCGAGGAGATCGAGTATCTGCTCTCACTGAGTCCTTATGTTGCAGAGTCTGTTGTATCAGGCGTTGAGGATAAGGCTAAGGATGATATCATCGTAACCGCTACGATCTTCCCGGATCTGGATGAGATCAAGGCAAAGCTCGGTATTGATACGGAGCCTACAGAAGATCAGATCATGGAGATCTTAAAGACTGTAGTTTCTGATACCAATGAAAAGCTTGAAAGCTACAAGAAGATAAAAAAGACAGTCCTCAGAATGACTGAATTCGAGAAGAATACATCCAAAAAAATCAAGCGATATTAATTTTTCTCGCAAGGTCCTCCGCGCTTCGCTTGTGCGGAAAGCTCGAAAAATTAATATCGCTTTCCAAGGGAAAGGGTAAATTAGAATAGTTTTATGTTTAATGATAGTGATTGTTTGAGGATACTGGAGCAGGCGATGTCCACTACGGCGGATTTTGCCGAGGTTTTCCAGGAGGTTACGGAGTCCAAGTCGGTAAGCCTTCTTAACGGCAAAGTCATAAGGGCTTCCACAGGCTTTGATTCCGGAACGGGTATAAGACTTCTTGCCGGAACAAATTCCGTTTATGTTTATTCAAGCGATAACGACATAGAAGTCCTCTTAAAGCTTGCCAAAGAAGCCGCTGCAGCTATCAAAGGTGCTGACAGGGGAAGTATAGAGGCTTTAAAAGCCCTGTGCTCAACTTCTAAAGCAACTGTTGAGATAGATCCTATGTCAGTCCCGAAAACCGATATTGTGGATTTTCTGCGCAAGTCATCGGATTTCGCATTGAATTATGATCCGCTTATCACACAGGTTGCATCAGGTCTTGCTTACAGCACCAGAACGGCCCGCATCATCAACACACGCGGCGTTAACGCTGAAGACACAACAAAGAGGATCAGACTCTCAGTTGAGACTATCGCAACAAAAGGCAACGAGAAACAGAGTGGCAGAGTAGCTCCGGGAACAATGAGAGGATATGAATTCATTAACGAATATCCTTTGATCGACAAGACCCGCGAATGCTGTGATACTGCCATCCGCATGGTAAATGCAGGTTATGCGCCTTCTGCCAAGATGCCTGTCATCTTAGGCAACGGCTTCGGCGGCGTTATCTTCCATGAGGCCTGCGGTCACGCTCTTGAGGCTACTTCGGTAGGAATAAAGAATTCCTACTTCACCGATAAGCTTGGCGAGCAGATTGCTTCATCCATCGTTAGCGCGCGTGACAATGCCATGATCGACGGTGAATGGGGTTCTTACGCAACAGACGATGAAGGCAACACGTCTTCAGATCTGCTCCTTATAGAGAACGGAATCCTGAAGAACTATCTTATCGATGAACTCGGCGCACGCCGTATGAACAGCAAGCCTACAGGATGCTCCCGCCGTCAGAATTATTCCTATGCTCCTACATCCCGTATGAGTAACACATATATCTGCAACGGCGAATCAGATCCCAAGGATATCATCGCAAATACTGAATACGGTCTTTACTGCACCCAGATGGGCGGCGGTTCTGTCGACACTTCGACAGGAGATTTTAATTTCGCTGTAAACGAAGCATTCATGGTAAGAGACGGTAAGATCGCTGAGCCTGTAAGAGGCGCTACACTTATCGGCAAGGGCCAGGAGATACTTAAGAATATCGATATGGTCGGCAATGACTTAAAGCTTGCTGCGGGAATGTGCGGTTCATTATCCGGCGGCGTTCCCGTTACAGTCGGCCAGCCTACTATCAGAGTATCTTCCATACTTGTCGGCGGCAGAGAAAAAGGAGAGTGATCTTATGGATATAAAAACAGCTGAGAAATTCATGGAAAAACTCGTTAAGGCCGGCATGGATTACGGCTTTGAAGAGTGTGAAGCATCCTATGCTGCCGAGAGTTCCATGAGCATCGATATCCTTAACGGTGAAGTGTCAAGTTATGAGAACAGCGCTACCAGCACACTGTCATTCCGCGGTCTAAAGAACGGCCAGATGGGATATTGTTCAACAAACATTCTCGATGATTCCTCGATAGATTTTCTTCTCAAGTCCGCTATGGAAAACTGTGATGTCCTGAACGATGAGGATCCGCAGTTTATCTATTGTGATGAGAACAATAAAAACCTTTATTATTCTCAGGTAACTGACGCTTATTCGAAAAACACCTACAAGAGTTTTTCCGAACTCGGTCTTAAACTCGAAAAGGCAATTCTTGCACTTGATTCCCGCATTGATGCAGTCGATTATCTGACTATAAACTGCAGTACAGGACCTTATCTCATCATCAATTCAAAGGGACTTCATTCATACCGTGATTCAGACGGAATCTCTCTTATTGCTTCCGCCCGTGCAACTGACGATGACGGAAGCGTAAAGAGCGGCGGCCATTACTGGATCGGCAAGGATATCGATGATTTTGATATGGATAAGTTCCTTGATAAATTCAAGGAAAACCTCATCGGCAAGATGGGCGCAAGATCCTGCAAAGCCGGCAATTACAAGGTCGTTCTCAAGTGTGAGGCTTTCCAGCAGTTCTTTATGGTCTTCTTCGGCAATTTCCTCGCAACCACAATGCAGAGAGGTCTTTCTCTGCTTGACGGTAAGGAAGGGGAGACAATTGCTTCTTCAGTATTTACCGTTAAGGAAGAGCCGATGTATGAGGACGCTCTGACAAAGATTCCTTTCGATGACGAAGGCGTGCTTACAACGGCAAAGGCCATAATTGACAAGGGCGTTTTCGCGACAGCATTATATGACCTTAAATCTGCTTATAAAGCAGGGAAGACCTCCACAGGCAACGGATTCAGGAACGGCAGTGCTGTATCCGAGATGCCTACGAATCTTGTGGTAGAGGCAGGGGATAAGAGCTTTGATGATCTGCTTGAGGAAGCAGGCGAGGGCATAATACTTACCGATCTGTCAGGTCTTCATGCGGGTGTTAATCCCATAAGCGGTGATTTTTCGCTGCTTTGTGAAGGTTATCTTATTGAAAACGGCAAGAAGGGAAGACCTGTTGAGCAGATTACTGTTGCAGGCAACTTCTATGAAGTAATAAAAGCTATTGTTGCCGTTGGAAATGATATAATTAACCTGCCGTCCGGCGAGGGAGAGTTCTTCACGCCGTCGGTTCTGGTCAGTTCGCTGGCTATTTCAGGTGACGAAGATTAATTAAGAAAGAAGGATCTAGGAAATGGGCAATTCAGTTGAAACAATCGCACTTCATGGCGGATACAATCCCGGTAACGGCGAACCTCGTCAGGTACCGATCTATCAGAGCACTACATGGAAGTATGCGACATCTGAAGATATGGGAAAGCTTTTCGATCTTGAAGCTTCAGGTTATTTCTATACAAGACTTCAGAATCCCACTAATGATTATGTAGCATCAAAGCTCTGCGCTATGGAAGGCGGTTTTGCCGGAATGCTCACATGCTCCGGTCAGGCAGCAAACTTCTTTGCTGTGTTTAATATCTGCGAGGCAGGCGATCACTTCATCGCTTCCGCAAATATCTATGGCGGCACTTATAATCTCTTCGGCGTTACATTCAAGAAGATGGGTATCGAGTGCACATTCGTAGATCAGACATTACCTCTCGAGGAACTCCAGAAGTATATCCGTCCCAACACAAAGTGCGTCTTCGGCGAGACGATCACAAATCCTACTGTAGACGTTCTTGATATCGAGAAGTTCGCTGCTTTGGCTCACAACAACGGCATTCCGCTTATTATGGACAACACATTTGCAACACCCGTTAACTGCCGTCCTATCGAATTCGGATGCGATATCGTTACACATTCAACAACAAAGTATATTGATGGTCACGGTTCATCTGTAGGCGGAGCTATCATCGATTCAGGCAATTTTGATTGGATGGCACATGCTGATAAGTTCCCCGGACTCTGCACACCTGACGAGTCTTATCACGGACTCACATATGCGACAAAGTTCGGCAAGGCAGCCTACATCACAAAGGCTACAGCCCAGCTCATGAGAGACTTCGGTTCGATTCAGTCGCCCCAGAATGCTTACTACATCCAGATCGGCCTTGAATCACTGCCTGTACGTATGGCACGCCACTGCGCAAACGCTCAGAAGGTTGCCGAGTTCCTCGCATCTGATGACCGTATCGCATGGGTAAAGTATCCGGGACTCGAGAGCGATTCACAGCATGAGCTCGCAAAGAAGTACTGCCCCAAGGGCACCTGCGGCGTTATGTGCTTCGGCGTGAAGGGAGGACGTGAAGCCTCCATCAAGTTCATGGATTCCCTCCAGTTCGCCACTATTGCTACACACGTTGCCGACTGCAAGACCTTGCTCCTGCATCCCGCGTCACATACTCACAGACAGCTCACTGACGAGCAGCTTGCAGAAGCAGGCATCCCCGGCGATCTCATCAGATTCTCCGTCGGCATGGAAGATCCCGATGACATCATCGCAGACCTTAAGCAGGCTCTTGATAAGATCGGCTGATAAACAGGATTAAATTTTTATATATAGAGGATGTCTTAAACGGCATCCTCTTTAATTTGCACTCATTTTCCACGAATATTCTCAATCGAAAATGGCTAAAATGAATGTATGAAAAAGCATTATTTGTTAATTATCCTAATTGTTTCTGTCATTCTGCTTACTGTCGGCTGCAGTACTGATTCCATTGGCAATACGACGGAAAACAGCACGTCTAAACACAGTTATGGTGTATTCCTTAGCATTGAAAATGACCTGGACAGGCTTGATGATTACGAGACAGTAGTAATTGATGCCCAGTATTTCAGCAAAGAGGAAATAGAAGCCTTTAGATCAAAGGGACACACGGTAATAAGCTATATAAACATAGGATCTCTGGAGAATTTCAGACCATATTATGATGATTACAAAGACCTTAAATTAGGTGATTATGAGAATTGGGAAGAGGAGATATGGATAAATGTCGCTGACCCGAAATGGCAGGAATTCATAACGGAACAGATGATTCCGGAACTGACAGGGAAGGGGATTGACGGATTTTTCGTCGACAATTGCGATGTGTATTACCACTTCCCTGCCTTAGATGTTCAAAATGGTTTGACATTTATGATGAGATCCATGATATCAACCGGAAAAAAAGTAATAATTAACGGCGGAGACTGTTATCTGGATGCATATTGCGAAAACGGCGGTTCCTGGAACGATGTCATTACAGGAATCAATCAGGAAACCGTTTTTTCGAAGATCATCTGGAACACAAATAGATTCGGCACGGCTGATCCCGAAGATAATGAGTATTTCAAAGATTACATTGAACGTTATGCATCCATGGGCGCAGATATTTATTTGCTTGAATATACACAGGATAAAAATCTAATCAATAAAATAGACGATTACTGTAAAAGCAACGGATTCGTTTATTATGTATCAGATTCCATAGAACTTGATTAAATACACGTATTCGAATCGACTCATTGATGCTTATTATGTATTTATCCTCTTCTCAATTCACCAAAATTGTAATTATACCGAATTAGATATTCAGAAAAATTATGTATATGACTGATTCATAGATCGGCCTCTTCCCATTGACGGGGTATTCAAAAAACGGATTATGTATAAACGATTTCAGTCCTGCCCCTGGTCTTGAGGTAGATCGTGAAAATAACTCTGATGATAATTAAAATAATCACGATACCGATAAGATCGATCAGAACATCCATGATCGATCCGTCGCGTCCGGTGACAAACAATTGATGATATTCATCAAATATGGAATTAATGATCGAAAACCATAATGTAAAAATGATATTCATTTCATTATCAGACCTCATAAGCTTGACCGGGCTTTCGGCGTATGATGTCTTGCTTGATATCTTATTAGTCGAAGATAGCGCAACATAAGATAAAATTGTCAGCAAAGCGAATTCAGATGAATGAGCGATCATTCTTATTACAGAGTCATCTTTTATCTCAACACTGAATAATTCATTGATCATATTCATGATCATGTGTGAAAAACCTGCGGATTCATTAGAATCCTGATTGGAAAAGTGAAATATTACAGCGATCCAGAGCAGGGTAATGATCCAGAAAAAGACAGCCAAAAACAGATATCTTAGTGATATCTGCTTTTCATGAGCCTTATCTTTGAGCTTTCTGGTTGTCATAGTCTTCCCTGCCGGTTTTTATATCTATATTATACGTTATTTATGAGTATTTTCGCGAGTTCTTGACAGCGCGGTCAATATCTCTTGCTGCTTCTTTCTTGGCCATTACTTCGCGTTTGTCGTAATCTTTCTTACCTCTGGCAAGACCTATCTCGAATTTAACTTTGCTGTCCTTGAAATAGCACTTTGTGGGAACCAGAGTCAGGCCGTCCTGCTTAGTCGTGGAATATAAACGGATTATCTCTTTCTTATGCATCAGGAGCTTTCTGTTGCGTTCAGGATCGAGATTAAACCTGTTTCCGTTCTCATAAGGGCTTATATGGACGCCGATGAGCCAGATCTCCCCGTCTTTTACCTGAACGTAGGAGTCTTTGAGGTTGACCTTTCCGGCCCTTAAGCTCTTTACCTCAGTCCCGGATAAAGCCACGCCTGCCTCAAACCTCTCCTCGATAAAGTAATCGTGATAGGCTTTGCGGTTCTCTGCTATTATCTTTATTCCTTTTTGTATAGCCATAATGGAGTATTTTACATTCAAACTTGTTTTTTTACAAAATATAATGAGAAAAGCTTGAGGTTCAGTTACATCTGAAGCGACGGATACGCGTTCAGATCCAATGAATCCCTCTTGCCGTTCATATATTCATAGTATCCGCATGATGCGATCATTGCGGCGTTGTCGGTACAGTATTTCAGCTCGGGATAATAAAGCTTTATGCCTTTAGTTTTTGCCTCTTTATCGAAAGCAGCCCTCAGGAATGAATTGGCTGAAACGCCGCCCGCAAGGCATAACTTCTTTATCCCGGTCTGTCTGCAGGCAGTCATCGTATTCTTTAGGAGCGCATCAGCGATTGCCTGTTGATAAGAAGCGGTAAAATCCCTGATATCTATCTCTTCACCCTTTTGCCTGAGGCCGTTTATAAGATTGAGAGCTGATGTTTTAAGGCCCGAAAATGAGAAATCCAGAGTATCGCCCATATGTGTTTTCGAGAAGACATATCTTGAAGTGTCTCCTCCCTGTCCGGCCTTATCCATCTTGGGTCCACCAGGATATCCAAGGCCGATGACACGCGCAATCTTATCGATAGCCTCACCTGCCGCGTCATCTCTTGTCCTTCCGAGAACTGTCATATCAGTATAATCATCCACGCGGACGATCATGGAATTGCCGCCGCTTACGCATAAACACAGAAACGGAGGCGTAAGATCCTCAAAGCACAGATAATTGGCTGCAATATGACCCTTGAGATGATTTACGCCCACAAGAGGCTTGCCTGATACTTCGCAAAGACCTTTGGCGCAGGAAAGCCCTACCAGAAGCGCACCTACAAGGCCGGGACCGTATGTAACGGCAACCGCATCGATCTCCGATAAAGAGACACCGGCATCGGACAGCGCTTTCTGCACAGTCGGATATACGGCATCGACATGCATCCTTGAAGCAAGTTCAGGAACGACTCCGCCGTATTCCTCATGGAAATCAGCCTGTGAAGCGATACAGTTGCTCAGGATATAACGTCCGTTTCTTACAACGGATGCCGCGGTCTCATCACAAGAGCTTTCTATTCCGAGGATCAGTATGTCTTTATCATTTGTCATGTTTTTCATCTGCCATATAATATGAATTAAGGAAATTATTTACTGAATCGATATAAAGATTCTTATTGATACTGTATTCCTCAAGATATCCCGCACCGGAGACCATTACGCTCCTGGTAATGCTTGAATTGAGCCTGTTCCTTTCGGTAATGATCTGATCTATCTTATCGGCACCGACAAAAGTATCATGGCCTCCGTAGAGTATCAGGACAGGTATCGGCAGTCTTGCTATTTCAGCCGCGAGGCTTACATTGTCTCCACCTGAGGATACTCTGATTGCGTAAGGCACTGAATACTTCGTTATAAATCCCAAAGGCTCGCTCTGTACTACCTCGGGCTTGATATAATCATCTGATTCTTTCGCGGGCGAATCAAGGATCATACCGATAATATATGACTTATCAAATCCCAGATTCCTTATCTCCTGGCTGTACTGCGCAAGCGTGTTCTCCCCTGCCCCCTCCGGCGGAAGATTGGCATATGCGAGCAAAGATGATGTGCATCCTGTTCCGATCCCGAAAAGGATTACATCCGTAGTTACCGATATCTGTTTTACGATGGCAATGGCTCCCAGAACATCCTGCCATTCAAGATATCCGTATGTGCATATATCGCCGCCTGAAGTACCGGAATTTCTCTGGTCGAAAAGGAATACGTTATAACCGTTCTGCAGCCAGCTCTCGATCATATCGATCATTTCGACACCGAAAGGAAGTCTGTTGGACCCCGCGTCATGAACAACTATTATAGTTGAGATCGGATTCTTGGTCTTAAAAAACCATCCCTGAAGCGATGTCTGTCCGTCAGCGGACTGAAAGCTCGTAGTATTATACGAAGGAAGGATATTGGACGGAACGTTTGTAACTTCATTGCGGTTTATATTCATCAGTCTGTTTGATGAGAAAACCGTGAGAGCGATAAATGAGATTATTATGAGCGCGATAATACTCAAGACCAGCGCAAGTCTCATAACAAAAGGGTTTCTGCGGTTTGACGCATTACCGCTGAAGCTTACAAATCCGCTGTTAGCTCTGGCCATATATACCTTAGTTCACTCCGCTCGAACCGAATCCGCCGCCTCTGTCCTCGCCTATAGCTTTAACATTGTCTGTCTCGACGAACTTGCAGTATTCGACCTTTGCCACCACCATCTGAGCAATGCGGTCGCCTTTTCTGATTTTGTATGTGCCGTGGATACAGCCCTTCTGATCGATCGTCATGATGTCGCTCACGCCTTCCTCGTGCATGAACGAATCATTGTACATGATGACATTTACCTCATCCCTGTAGCCGCAGTCAATGGTTCCGGGTGCATTAGGGATACGCAGAGGCGTCTTGAGCGAAACACCGCTCCTTGGTCTTATCTGGACTTCGTAACCGTAAGGGATCGCAAGTTTTATGCCGACAGGTATAAGTGCCGTTCTTCCGGGCTCGATTATAACGTCCTCGGCAGCGTAAAGATCCATTCCGGCATCGCCGTCATGGGCATAAGACGGAAGCTTTGCGTCTTCCCTGCATTTTTCTATAAAGATCTCAGTCATTATCTCGTCCTCCGGGTAAAATCGTGTAATTGCAGATAACATCAAAGCCGAGATCGGCTATGGCTTCAGCATAAGACATATCTACGGGATTCTTTGCCCTTCCGTAGATTGAGCAGGAACAGTCCAAAGGATGAGGGATCACTTTAAGATCCGTTCCTTCGGTCTCTCTTTTCGCCTTCATATCATAATATGCATTACCGTGACAGAATCCGCAGGGTCTCTGATTGCGTCCTGCGGCGCAGAAATCAGACTGCATCCAGGGGATCAGGCCTTCAGAATGGATAATAATGCAGTGATTCTTCTGTTCCAGATCAAAAGTCTCAGTCAGATCCCTCAAACTCTGGAGAAGATCATCAGCGCTGATCTCATATGAAGGCATTACAGCGTCAGCATATTCGAAAGCGCAAGCGATCGACCTGCTGCTGTAAAGATTGGTTCCTGCTGATGCAAAATGCTTAATTCCGCTGTCTTTCAGGAATTTTCTGTCCGTTAAGAGTCTTGAAGACATGACGGCTTTGAAGCCTTCTCCAAGATCAGTTTTAAGCAGCGAAATAACATAATCGATGATCTTGTTGAGCTTGTCATGGTGAAAATCAGGGATCATCAGCACAAGTTCTGCACCCTGGTCGGCTACAAAAGATATCACGTTCTTATATATTTCCGGATCAGCAAGATCATAGATACTGAATGCGTAGATGTCAGCGCCTTCTTCAAGAATATCTTCATTGAGTCTTAAGACCGGATAAGTATACATGTTCCTGATCACGCCGCTCTTCCCTTCCGAATCACCGAAAAACTCGGAATCCTCGACATAATCAAGACCGTAATTCCTCTTAAAGGATCTTACGGCATTTACTTCCAGGACCATAAGAAGATCGCGTCTTAATGAATTGATCACACTGACCGGGCAGTAATAATCTTCAACATTACTGAATTCAACAGATGTAACGGTAAAAGGCGTATCAAGGGTCTTGGAAAGCTGCTCAATGATCCTGGCTTTATCAAGTGCCTTTCCGTCATAATCTTCGGTAACAGCAACTTTTGACTCGGAGGTGATCTTATCTACGATTCCGCCGGAGATCTCGGCTATGGCGGATATCTCTGTTCCGTTGTTGGTAAGAGTTATCTTGACCGGAGTCCTTCTAAGATCTTTTTTTGCGATATCCGTATCGTGATTCATGAGAAAGACTTCAAACCCCGGCTTAAGCTTCTTTATCATGTCAGGATGAAGACCTTTTATATCGAGGCCGTTAAGACCCGTATTTGTTTTTCCGACAGGGAATGAACAGATCTCTCTGGCGTTGTCTCTTATCGACAGGAAATCGCCCTTATCGGGCTCTGTAGCGCCGTTCTTTATGCCGACGGTAACAAGTCCGTTCCTTGCGTCAAGGCGGCTTATACGGCCGATCCTGACTCCGTATTTGCCCGGGTATTCACCGGAAAGCAGCTTATCATCCTTGTTACCGCTCAGATACTGTGAGGTGAACGCGCCTCCGCGGTTAAAATTGATGAGAAGCTCGTATTTTATCTCTTTTATGAGTTCATTATTCAGATTGCCCTCATAATAAGCATCTATCATTCTGCGGTAACAGTACACGGCAGATCTGACATAGTTTGCGTCACGCATACGGCCTTCAATCTTGAGGCTTTTTACGCCGCTCTTGATAAGTCTCTCAAGATAATCAGTCACGTCCCTGTCTTTGGGTGACAGCAGATGACCTTCCTTAAGTCTCAGTCCGTCATTATAAAGAGCATACTCTTCCCTGCAAGGCTGCGCGCAGGAACCTCTGTTTCCTGATCTTGTCCCGCTCCTGTTCATCGCAGAGAACAGACATAATCCAGAAGCGCAAACGCAGACTGCCCCGTGAGCGAAGACTTCCGTCTCAAGGCCGTAACCGGCAGCAGTCTTCGTCCTTGTCTCTATCTCATCACAGGATAATTCCCTGGGAAGGACCACGCGGTTTGCACCGAGTTCCGCCAGTTTCTTAAAACAGTCAGAAGAATAAATATTCATCTGGGTGCTGCAGTTTATGATGACATCCGGAAAATCCTTGGCGAGTTTGGTCAATACGGCCAGATCCTGAATTATAAGACCGTCGACTCCGATATTGACCGCTTCCGCTATCGTAGGATAGAAAAGCTCGAATTCGGAATCGCTCATCAGTGTATTGACAGCAAGGAATACCTTTGTGGAACGGGCATGAGCGTAATCCGTTCCTTCTTCAAGTTCATCAAGCGTAAAATTGTCCGCACCTGCTCTTGCCGAATATTCTTTAAGTCCGAGATATACGGAATCAGCCCCGCTGTCAACGGCAGCTTTAAGTATCTCAAGATTTCCGCAGGGTGCTAAAAGTTCGATTCTGTTATTATTTATCATCAGTCTTCTTCAAATGTTCGAATAATCCTGAATTCACTTTATTGGCGAGCTCTTCCATGGGGGTAGGCTTTACATCAGCGCTTCTCTCCTCGGCATACTGTGTTGCTTTTGCCCTGTAGTAAGTAAGCTCCGTCTTGAGAGCATTATTCTCAGCTCTTAATGATATAAGCTGATCGCATGCCTCGAAAAGCGACATGATAGCAGTCTTATTCGTAGCAATATATGGGTTGTTCTCTTTTGTCTCGTTATAGATCTCATCAGCAAGTTCGCCGACCTTTTTGATCCTGTCGTATCCTGCGTCATCGCTTCTGACAAGATACTGTACGCCTCCTATTGTGATCTGGGCACTCTGTTCTTTGGGATTCTTCTCTTCTTCTCTTGCCTGGGAACGTGCCTTTATCTTATCTTCCAATGTCATGAATTTCTTCTCGGTAACGGTCTTTGCTTTGATCTCGCCTTTATAAAGTTGCTTATATTCGACGATTGCGGGTGCATCCTTCTTACCCTTACGCTTGTAAGAGCCGTCAGAATATTTGCCAAGTAAACCGGCATTGGATTTTCTCATAAAAAGACCTCCGCAATATTAGAAGATATTTAATTATAACACTAATGCAAAAACCTTAATGGTTTGTTTTCTTTTGGTTTTTTACCGTATATCAAGCTCACTGAAGAGTTCAACAAACATCTCCGGAGCAAGTTCCTCCGCCCTGGCATTTTCGCTTATTCCGAGTTTTACAAAAACCTCACTGATCTTTTCCGGAGAAGCCACAGAAAAAAGATTCTTTCTCAGCATCTTCCTTCTCATCGAAAAGCATGTGTTAAGGAACTTAACGAATTCAGGAGACAGATCGTCAGCAGTGTTATTCCTCGAAAAGGTTATAACCGCTGATGTCGTCCTTGGCTGCGGAACAAAAGCCGTGTGAGGCACTCTGAACTCAAACTTATAAGATCCGTATAAAGCGCAGAGAATCGCGAGAGGACCGTATTGTTTGATGTCAGGACCGCAGTCAATGCGTGCCAGGGCTTCTTCTTCGACCATAAAGACCATTTTCCGCGCCTGCGTAAATACTCCGAAGAGCTTCTTCATTATATCTGTCATGACATAATAAGGAATGTTGCTTACTATAACGTTATAACTGCCGGCATTATCGAAATTGTGCTTGATAAAATCATCATTAACGATATCTACGCCCTTCAGATTCTCTGATAAGTATCTTGCCAGTCCGTTATCAATCTCAACGCAGGTTAAATTGTCAGTAAGCTCAGATATCGGGTATGTAATGCTCCCAAGCCCCGGGCCGATCTCAAGCACACGGTCTTCCCTGTTTATTTCACAGAGATCTACTATCGACTGAATTATGTTCTCATCACAAAGGAAATTCTGCCCGAATTTACTTTGGGGCAGAATTCCTTCTGATGACATTATTTCTTTAATAGTCTCTCTGTTCATTTTCACAGGAAGTAAGCAACACCTGATTCAAAGATCTTCTGGTACTTATTGCCGGGGATATTCTTAGTAAGATCGAACTCATATCTTTCTGTGTGGCCCATCTTGCCGAGAACACGGCCGTCAGGTGATGTGATACCTTCGATGGCGCAGATAGAACCGTTTGCGTTGAAATCGGTATCTGCTGCGTAGTTGCCGTCAAGATCGACATAGCATGTTGCGATCTGTCCGTTAGCCGCAAGCTTTCTTACGAGCTCTTCGGAAGCTACGAACTTGCCTTCGCCGTGTGAGAGCGGGATGTCGTAGATCTCGCCGGGTTTGGTAAGCGAGAGCCATGGACTCTTATTTGTCATGATCTTTGTTCTTGCATACTTATTCTGATGTCTGCCGATGTTGTTGAATGTAAGCGTGGGGCTGTCAGGTGTCATATCGCAGATCTTTCCGAAAGGCACGAGTCCAAGCTTGATCAATGCCTGGAAACCGTTGCAGATACCGAGCGCGAGACCGTCCCTGTTATCAAGGAGATCGGAAATGGCATCGGCAATGCCGCTGTTTCTCAAAGACGCGGTAATGAACTTGCCGGAACCCTCAGGCTCGTCTCCTGCGGAGAAGCCGCCCGGGATCATTATGATGTTTGATTCACGGATCTTGGCTGCCAGTTCGGCAAATGATTCATTGATATCATTCTGGTTTCTGTTTCTGACTACGAAGACCTCGGCATCAGCGCCTGCTCTCTCGAAAGCTCTTGCGGAGTCGATCTCGCAGTTGTTGCCCGGGAATACAGGGATGATAACCTTCGGCTTGGCACCCTTAAGGACTCCGGGAGCAGCCTTTCCGGGCTGACCTTCCGTATATACGTCGATAGCGAAAGGCATCTCGGCCGGCTTTGCGACTGTCGGGAAGATCCTTTCGAGCTTTCCTTCATATGCATCAACGGCATCCTTGCCTGAAAGGCTTGCGCCCGCATATGTGAAGTCGCCTGTATCATTTGTGGTACCGAGGAACTTGCCTCCTGCCATCTCAACCTTATCAACGGCATTTCCGTCAGCAGGGATAGCAACAATAATCGCACCAAGTGTCTTGGAGAAAAGATCAGCTTCTGTAAGCTTGTCTGAGAAATCAAATCCGAGCATATTGCCGAAGCACATCTGTGCGACTCTCGCAGCAACACCTGCGCTCTTAACCACTGCCGCATTCTTGATCTCGCCTCTGTCGAGAAGTTCCTTTACGGCCTTTATGACTCTTAATACATGGTCTTTCTTATAAGAACCCTTTCCGTCTCTTGCGCACTTAATGAGATAGAGCTTCTGCCCCTTTCCGGTAAGAGTTGCGGTGATGACCTTGTCTGTTGTTGTCATGCCGACAGCAAAAGATACGAGCGTCGGAGGTACATGAATATCGTTAAAGGTGCCGGACATGGAGTCCTTGCCGCCGATAGCCGCGGTACCGTAATCAAGCTGTGCCTTGTATGCGCCGAGGAGTGCCGCGAGAGGCTTGCCCCATGATTCGTCGCTGCCCATTCTCTCGAAATATTCCTGGAAAGTAAGTCTTGCCTTCAAAGGATCAACGCCCATTGCGAGAAGCTTAAGCAAACTCTCAACAACTGAGTTATAAGCTCCTGCATAAGGACTCCACTCGGTGTAGTAAGGATCAAAACCATAAGTCATTACGGAACAGTCGTGTGTTGTGCCGTGATCGAGAGGAATCTTAGCAGCCATACCTTCCTCAGGCGAATTCTGCATCTTGCCGCCGTAAGGCCATACAACAGTTGCTGCACCGATTGATGAGTCGAATCTCTGGATGAGTCCCTTGCGGGAAGCGCCTTCAAGTGAATTAAGGACACCCTTAAGGCTACCGGCAAAGTTGCCTTCCTCATATCCATTGGCGGGAGTGTCAAGGAATTCTCCTGAGCCCTGGGGTACAACAGCTGCCTTTGCATACTGGGTTGCGCCGTTTGTATCAATGAAGGATCTTGGAAGGTTAACGATCGTATTGCCGTTCCAAACCATCTTCATAACAGGCTCAGCTGTTACTTCCGCAACAACTGTGGCTTCGAGATTCTCTTTTGCGGCTGCTGCCATGAACTTATCGAGGTCAGCGGGATGAACGACAACAGCCATTCTCTCCTGGGACTCGGAAATAGCGATCTCCGTACCGTCAAGGCCATCGTACTTTTTAGGAACCGCATCGAGATTGATGGAAAGACCTTCAGCAAGCTCGCCGATAGCGACAGAGACACCGCCTGCGCCGAAGTCGTTGCATCTGATAATAAGCCTTGTAACCTCAGGATCCCTGAAGAGTCTCTGAAGCTTTCTTTCTGTCGGAGGATTACCCTTCTGTACTTCGGAACCGCAGGTAACAACAGACTGTGTATCATGAGCCTTGGATGATCCTGTGGCTCCGCCGATGCCGTCACGGCCTGTTCTTCCGCCGAGAAGCACAACGATATCGCCTGCCTGAGGTCTTTCCCTTACGATGTTTGATGCGGGAGCGGCACCTACAACGGCACCGATCTCCATTCTTTTCGCGATATAACCCGGATGGTAAACCTCATCAACAAGGCCTGTGGCAAGACCGATCTGGTTGCCGTATGAGGAATAACCCGCAGCTGCTGTGCGGCAGAGTTTCTTCTGTGAGAGCTTGCCTTTAAGAGTGAGCTCAACGGGAACGGTCGGGTCGCCTGCGCCGGTTACACGCATAGCCTGATATACATAAGATCTTCCTGAAAGCGGGTCTCTGATAGCGCCGCCAAGGCATGTTGCGGCACCGCCGAACGGCTCGATCTCGGTAGGATGGTTATGAGTCTCATTCTTGAACATGAAGATATAGTCTTCGGGCTTGCCGTCAACTTCTATCCTTACTTTGATCGAGCATGCGTTGATCTCTTCAGACTCATCAAGATCAGCAAGCTTGCCGTCCTTCTTGAGCTTCTTGCCTGCGATGGTACCGATATCCATGAGGCAGATGGGCTTTTGTGAGATTCTGTCGCCGTATACGTCTTCTCTTGTGGAAAGATAATCTTTATAAGTTTCCTTTATCTCAGCCGTAAGTTCATCATCACCTTCAAAACTTATATCCGTAAGGTTTGTAAGGAATGTAGTGTGACGGCAGTGATCAGACCAGTATGTATCGAGAACACGGATCTCGGTAACGGTGGGAACTCTTCCCTGCTCCTTGAAGAAATCCTGAACGAACTTTATATCTGCAAAGCTCATTGCAAGTCCCATTGACTTTCTTAAAGCCTCGAGCTCTTCAGCAGACATATCAAGGAAACCGTCAACATTTGCGACTGTTGTAGGGATATCATACTTATCAACGAGTGTTTCAGGCTTTTCAGCGGATGCCTCACGTGCTTCTACGGGGTTGATAAGATAATTCTTGATCTTTTCCTTTTCCTCATCTGAAACAGAACCATAGAAAGCGATTATCCTTGCGCATTTGACGATAGGTCTTTCCTTGGCCGTCATGAACTGGATGCACTGTGCAGCGGAATCGGCTCTCTGATCATACTGTCCCGGGAGAGACTCAACGATCAGCACATAAGCTGCGTCACTGAGATCAACAGTCTCATTATAAAGGTCATCAACCGGCGGTTCGCTGAATACAACAGGCTTGGCATTCTCAAACTCCTCATCGGTAACACCCGATACATCGTAACGGTTGATTACTCGGACCTTCTCGATGCCGGAAACATTCAGATCGTATTTAACGTCATGAAGTATTCCGCCTGCTTCAACGTTGAATCCTTCCTTCTTCTCTGACAGTACTCGTCTTACATCATTTTCGTTCATAAGGCTTCTCCTTGTGAAAAATAATTACAGATTATCAGCGCTCTTCGAGAGCAGTTCGGTGTTGTATTTAAGGAATCTCTCAAGGCCTGCGCTGTCAAGAGATCCGTGTGCGAGCTTGGCCTGATCGTAGATATGCTGAGCCAGACGGTCAGCTTCTTCCTTCTTTGTGCCCATAGACTCAAGAGCTTCAAGCTTTGTGATAAGAGGACTGTCGGTATTAACGACAAGCTCTTCTGTCTCAGGGAACATATCGGCAAGCTCTTCTTCCGACATTGTACCCATTGATGACATCATTCTCTCATACTGCGCGCGCATTTCCTTCATTCTTCTGTTATGCTCGGCTTCCCTGATCAATGCAGGCAGATTGTCTTTGCCCATTTCCTGCGCGAAAACAATGAGCTTCTCATCGCCTACAGCGCTTCTGAAGAAATCCTTGAGCTTGTTCTTGGTCTCTTCATCGGATTCTTTGCCGGACAGCTCGGAATCGACACGCTTGAACTTATAATCTGGCTTCTTCATTTCGATATATGACATGAAGTTGTTGTCGATCTCGTGATCCATGACAACGACTTCGTAACCGTCGTTTTTGCTCATTTCAACATATGCTGCCTGAGCCTTGGGATCGTTTGTATATCTAATAGTCTTCTTATCCTCTGCGGTAAGTTCTTCTATTGTCTTGAAAGCTCCGTCTACAGTCTTATAAAGGCAGATCCCTTCAACCTTCTCATAGAATTTCTCTTCCTTCATCATGCCGTACTTAACGAATACGGAGATATCAGACCAGTACTTCTCAAAGTCTTCCCTTTGCTTCTTGAAAAGTTCGTTAAGCTTATCAGAAACCTTCTTGATGATGTGGCCTGATAGCTTCTTAACGTATTCATCCTGCTGGAGTGCGGAACGTGATACGTTGAGCGGGAGATCAGAACAGTCGAGGCATCCCTGTAACAGGAACAGGAAATCCGGGATGATCTCTTCAATATTGTCTGCGACAAAGATCTGGTGATTGTAGATCTTGATTCTTCCCTCAAGAGATTGATAGATATTGTCTGTCTTCGGGAAATAAAGGATACCCTGCAGAGTGAAGGGATAATCCATGTTGAGGTGGATCCAGAACAGAGGATCACGTCCGTCGTTAAATACAGAATGATAGAACTGCTTATACTCAGACTCTGTGCATTCGGAAGGCTTCTTTGTCCAAAGAGGTGATTTGTTGTTGACCGGAACATAAGAAACCGGTGAAGGTGTGAATGTCTCGCCCTTTTCCTCGGCTTCCTTCCTGCGCTTCTCCTCATTCTCCTCATGGAGTCTGTCTGATTTTGTATCAACAAAATAGATATCCGCAGGAGCGAAATAGCAATACTTGCGGAGCGTCATCCTGATAGTTGCGGAATCGAAGATCTTGATGGCATCTTCAGAGAGCTTTAATGTGATTACGGTGCCTCTTGTCTCTTTGTCCGAAGGAAGGATCTCAAAATCCATGCCGTCATTTGACTTCCAGATGACAGGCTCGGCATCTTCCATGAAGCTTTTTGTGTTGATAGTAACCTCATCTGCTACCATGAAAGCTGAATAAAAACCGAGACCGAAATGTCCTATGATGCCGGTCTTGTCGGTTGATTCCTGCTGATACTTTGTTACGAAATCCAGAGCGCCCGAAAATGCGATCTGGTTGATGTATTTCTCCACCTCATTCTCGGTCATTCCGATACCGTTATCCTCGAATGAGATCGTCTTGTTGTCATCATCATAAACGACTCTGATGGAATATCCGGCATCGTCCGGGTCCTTCTCAGCCTTGCCCAATTCGACAAGCCTTCTGTGCTTTGATATGGCGTCTGCACAGTTAGATACGAGTTCTCTTACGAAGATATCCTTATCCTCATAGAGCCATTGCCTGATAACCGGAAAAATATTCTCGGTAGTTACCGATATCTTTCCTGATTTTGCTTCCATTTATACCACCTCCAAATAGTTATCAGATCAGTCTCCGCTTCTCGGCGGAAATATATTCGGATGTATATTCCTGATACATCTTTGAGATCATATTCAATACTTCATTCCCGCAGGAATTGAACTCATAGCCGTCAATATATCTTACGGGCAGGATGTCGAAAGGCGTGCTTGATACGAATACCGCGTCAGCGGCCGGGTCAAGCTCTTCAGGCTTAAACGTTCCGGTCTGAAGCTCAAGTCCGGATCTTTTGAGCGCTTCCATTACCCTCTTTCTGGTAATACCTATAAGTATCTTGTTGTCAGGAGCTGAATAAACCTTTCCTTCTCTTATAACAAACAGATTTGACATAGAGCCTTCATAAAGCCTGCCGTCATTATCAGTAAGCACAAGCTCGAAAGGAAGGCCGTGGGCGTTCTCTTCTTTGAACTTCTCATTCACGGCCGTCTTATAGTCTCCCCTGAATATCTTAAGATTGGGAGTCTTGCGTTCCCAGTTCAGGATGCTTGTGTTAATTCCTTTTTCGAAATGTTCCTTCGAAGGCAGAGTTATATCAGCCTGATGTATAAGCAGGACTTCATTTGTAAGAACTATTCTTACAGATCCGTCCTTAACCCTGTCCATGTCGATGAAGCTGTATGCTTCGGATAATATCTTTGAAGTATCAACCGGGAAATCCTCAAGACCCTTGACCGATCTTACCAGTCTTGCCAGATGATCCTCAACGAATAAAAGTACGCCCTCTTTTACCCTGACAGTCTCGTAATAGATCCTGCAGTCAACGGGTTTTTGGAGAGACTGTGTCAGTTCGGAACTTACCCGGTAATATTTCCCGCAATATAAAAAGCCGTTACCGGTAAGATGTTCCATCAACGGATAAGCCATCAAATAACAGATCCCCTTGAGAATTATTCATTGCATATAATGCCACATATGATTTTATACAAAAGCCGTTCTTTTTACAAAACGCAAGGTATAAAAACATGCACAAAAAATCATACATTATTCTTACTTGTTTTATTAAAGCGCCGTTATTAAAATCTTCTTGTTGACTTCAGTCATGCTCAAGTGTATGATATGCGAAGTTTA
>JAEEGL015213429.1_pt1 | contig 34371 bp, 28 predicted proteins | sample 9134231 | NCBI WGS metagenome assembly JAEEGL01 (sample SAMN16246548, study PRJNA631951) | gut metagenome | biome: gut microbiome; feature: rumen; material: fiber-attached | host: Bos | place: Iran: Karaj | collected 2018-10
CTGAAACATGGAGACGAGATGGCCATCGTTACGGACAACGATGGGAGATACACTCCGGAAGAAGCCGAAGAATTCGGTCTCGAATGTGATGGGCTCCATATCCAACTCTATCTATCCAATCCCTCATTCGAAGTCTGGCTGCTGATGCACTTCCAGGACTTCTCAAAACCCTGTTCCCAGGAAGAATTGGAAACTATGTTATCAAAAGTTTTGGGAAAAAAGTATTCGAAATCACATGGAATACCATTGGATGTGAGCAAAGTGCGCCTCGCAATCTCTAACGCAGAGAAACATCTCCCTTCAAGCAAAGGCCCCGGAGACTGCATAAAGTTATTCCCAAGCACAATGGTCCATCGTTTGGCAGAACGCTTAATCGAATGAGCATCCTGTAACGCCACTTTCTGCTCTAAAGCCTGAATCGCTTTCGACATTGTCAGTGAAATGGGAATAATAATCCAATACACTGACCAAATTAAAAATACCAATTAAATGCATTGACGTACCCTCATGGTCTTCGGAATGGGAATAGACACGGGCGGAACCTCCACGGATGCCGTCATCGTCGATCTGGAATCTGGGGAGATACTGTCGAAAAGCAAATCCCCGACCACCCCCGAGGACCTCTGCGTGGGCATCCGCGGAGCCATATCGTTCCTGGACCGCGCCCTTCTGAAAAATATAAGCGTGGTCTCTCTGTCATCGACGCTGGCCACGAACGCCGTGGTCGAAGGCAAAGGATGCCGCGTCGGGCTTATCTGCGTGGGATTCGACGCCGGGAAATCCGATGCTGAAGAGTACATCTCCATAGCCGGCGGGCACAACGTCCACGGAGTGGCCGAAAAAGACCTCGACACGGATTCCGCCCTGAAATTTATGGAGCGCATCCGCGGGAAAGTGGACTCGATGGCCGTCAGCTCTTTCATGTCGGTCCGCAACCCTGAGCACGAACTCCGCCTGAAGGATATGGCGGCCGAGATCCTGGGGATACCTGTGGTCTGCGGCCACGAGCTTTCCTCCAAGCTGGGGTTCAAAATCCGCACCGCGACCTGCGTAATGAACGCCAGCCTCATCCCGATGATGGAGAACCTCATCGATTCGGTCAAGACCGTGATGAAAGAGTCCGGGATATCCGCCCCGCTGATGATGGTCCGCGGCAACGGGACGATCATGGGGGAGTCCATGGCAAGGGAGAAGCCCATCGAGACGATCATGTCCGGTCCGACGGCCAGCATGATCGGGGCAGTCAAGCTGACCGGGCAGAAGGACGCGGCGGTCATGGACATGGGCGGGACCACCACCGACATAGGCATAATCAGGGACGGAAAACCGGCGCTGACCCAGGAAGGGATGACCGTCGCAGGGAAGAAGACGCACATCCCGGCCGCCAAAGTCACCGCCGCCGGGATCGGAGGGGACAGCAGGATCTTCGTCAACGGCGGGAAGATATCGCTCAGATCCACAAGAGCCATACCGCTCTGCGTCGCGGCGATCAGATGGCCGGCCGTCCTGGACATACTGATAAAAGCCTCTTCGTCGGATGCGAAGCAGGATCCGAGATATCCGGACGACATGGTATTCCTGGACACGGAGCTCTTCACCGCCGTCGGAACGCCTCCCGAAACGATGTACGTATCCCCGGAAGGCAGGGAATTCCTCAGGATGGCCTCCGAATGTCCCATCTCCCCGGCCGCCGCCGCCCAGGAGATAGGGACGTCGCCTACGCTTCTTGGCATCCGCGGACTGGAGACCAGAGGGTTCATCCAGAGGGTAGCGTTCACGCCTACAGACGTCCTCCACGCCGACGGGACGTATTCTGAGTTTGACAGGGACGCATCCCTGATGGGCGCCAGATATCTGGCCAAGAAATGCGGGAAATCAGTGGGAGCGTTCATCTCCCAGTGCAGAGATATGATCAAAGCCAAGCTCTGCACCGAACTCATGAAAGTCCTGCTGGCGGACCAGTTCGGAGACAGGGAGCTGGACCTGTACTCCTCCGGGCTTATCACCAGGGCTGCTCTCGGCCGCGGGGACGGATTCGAATGCACCCTGAGGCTGAAGATGCCTCTCGTCGGGATCGGAGCCCCGGCAAGCACGTACGTCAGATGGGTGGGGGACGCGTTCGGCGCCGAGACTTACGTCGACCCGGATTCCGACGTCGGCAACGCGCTGGGAGCGATAGCTTCGTCCATCGCGGAGACCGTGGAGATAATAGTCTCCCCGGCGGATCTTGATTCTCCGAACAGCGAATTCGAGGTCTTCACCCCGGAAGGAAAGGATGTCTGCATCGATCTGGACGAAGCGATGAGGGTGGCCGAGAGGATCGGGAAGATCATCGCCGGGAACAGGGCAAAGGAAAGCGGGGCATGCTGCATAGCGTACGAGGTGTCTTCCAGCGACCGTTTCATGGGCCTCAGGGGGATGGACATACTGGTGGAAAGGATAGTTACCGTAACCGCCGCCGGGAAGCCCAGCATGTTCGGTGCGGAGAATCTTTAACCCGTCCGCCCATCCACTTCCGATGGCCTCGGAAATAATCGGCATCTATCCGTCTGGCAGCGAGCAACTCATCAGAACCGTTCTTGTCCCTCCCGGGACCGATTTCAGCGGCCTGGGGAAAGCTGTGGGATCGGCCATAGGATTGTCCGGCAGGATCCCGGGGAGATTCGAGATCCCGGGGACCGGCCAGGCCATCGAGGACAGCTCCATACCGATCGTCTCCTTCGGAAGGTCGCCGATAATCTTCGCCTGCGGCGGAGCGAGATACGCGCTGAAGTTTTTGGGGTCAGCCGACAGCGATTTCTCCTCGTCCAGGTATGCCTCCAGGCGCTCCGCGGAGATATCCGAAGCCATACGCGGATGCGCCGGCAGGTGGAAGGAGACCATGTCGTCCCGGAGGAGGCTCGATGCCCCGGCCATGAGGAAAATAGCGTCTGCTCTGGTCTCGTCCAGGAAGAAAGCGTATTACTTCGACCCGAAAACCTTCCAGGTCACGGAGAACCCGGATGGGCTTCCGCTCAGAGGGAAGGACACCGGCGCATTATACGCGTGCTGCGCCGGATTCGCCGCCGGAAGATCGCTGGAAATCGCGCCGGAGTCGGATCCGAAATGGCACGAAAAATTCCTCGGAGATATTTCCAGATCGAAGAAGCTCTCGAAAGCCTGGGAAGCGTTCATCCGCGGAGAATCCATGGCGATGGCCGCCGGCTGGGCGGAAAAGAACGGGTTCGCGTCCGAAATCCAGGCCCCGGAATCCCCCAGGCTCCCCTGCAGGAACTGCGGGATGGTATCCGACGCCAAGGAAGAGAGATCCATCGGCTCCCCTGCCGTGCTCGGCTCCAGATCATATTATCCCGCCGCGATGAGGTGCCCGGTCTGCGGAGAGACCAGCTTCCTTTTCATGTTCAACGACGGTTTCGCCGAGGATTACGCGTTCAGAGGCACGGACCGCTCCTGCTGGCTGATCAGGGACGCTGTGCTCTTAAAGAACAGGGCAGAATCAGAGACAGACCCTGAAAAGAAGGCCAGAGCATTCCTGGACGCGGCGCTTTCGGAATACAGATGCGGAAGGACGGGGGAGGCAGAAGAGCTGATAGGCAGAGCCGCGGAAATCCTGCCGGAAGAATCGCGCCTCGTCCTGGGATACATCGGAGGCGATGCTACGGAACCGGTCCCGACGGATGACCCTGTCCTGAAAGCTATGGGACTCTGCTGTTCGATGCGCGGGAAAGAATCCTACGAAGAAGCGTCGGCCATCAGATCAGAGATGGAATCATGCTTCGGCACGGGATTCCCGGAATGGCTCCGCTGGGACATGGAATGCGATGCGATAATGTCTCTTTCGTCGTCTGACGGGGGAAGAAAGGTGCTGGATGATGCGCAGAATACGCTGGAACGCTGCCTCGAAACCCTCGGAAACTCAGATACGCCGAAGAGCGACATCATATCGGAAGCCTGCGCGATATTCGAGACCGCCGTCCGCTGCGCATGGGAAAACCTATCCCTGGAAGATGCCGAGCCAATCATAGAGATGATGTGCGGAGCGTTCTCCGAAGGCAGGATCGACAGCCCTCCGGCGAGATCCGTGGCCCTGTTCAGGAGAGGGATCTGCAGGATGGCCCGCGGCGACGACAGCGGTGCGGTCAGCGATTTCATCGGTACCATCGGGGCGATGCTGTCGGGATACGGGAGAAGCCCAGTGGCCGGGCGCAGAGCGTTCGCATCCATGATGATCCTGTATCTTTACGCGCCAGAAAACGCCGATCTGATCTCCCTTGCGCTCAACAGCATGAATGCGATGTCCCTGACCGGCGCGATCTCCGAGGAGGAATTCGCCGAGGCCAGGATGCTGGCTTCCAGGATCGCGGCGGCCTCCGGGAATTATGAAAGCTCCCGTCTGGAGATCAGATCGAGGACGAACATCGATCTGGGCCCGGAGCAATCCGACGGCCTGGAACCGGAGGATCTCATGGACGTGCGTTTCGCGTACTATCTTCCGTGAAATCAGCGCCTGGATCTGAAAAGCTTTCCCAGGCCCTTTCTCTCCTCTGGCGGACAGGCAGATCCGGATGGCGGATTCTCACGGATGATCTTGCATCCGCCGCCGAAACACCCCCTCGGGAACCGGACCGATGAAGGAACGGTAACTGATTTCAGGTCAGGGCATCTGGAGAACGCCTCGTAGCCGATGAACGTCACAGACGGCGGTATGGTGACAGAGGAAAGCGAATGACACCCTTCGAACGCACTGTCCCCTATGGAAGTCACCGACGGCGGCAGATTTATGGATGTCAGGGACTCGCAGCCCATGAAAGCTCTGTCCCCTATGGATGCCACGGACGGCGGTATGGCGACGGATGTCAGGGATCTGCAGAGATATAACGCATAGGCCGGGACGAATTCTGCATACGGAGGTATTTCGGCTGTCTTTATCCCCCTGATGACGGACGAATCCTGGCAATAGGCTTCGCTGTCGACATATTTTATCCCCGTATCATTCCTGTTCGATCTGATGGAGCTCAGGTAAGACCAGTAGTGTTCTAAGGCCTTCCTATCGGAATCCGGGGTGCCTATACGCGAATAGGCGAGGATCAGCGTCTTCCAGGCCTTTTTGTCGCCACTAGAGACCGGGCTAGCAAGGCATTCGTCCGCAACAGCATCGAATGCGTCCTCGAGAGAGTCGGAACCGGATAGGATGGATGCTTTTTCGATGGATGCCAACGCCCCTTCGATGTCTTTCCCCATAAGGCGACAGATCCCGTCTATGCGCCAGATTTCGGCGTCCGCGGCGTTGGCGTCTATGAGCCTCTTCGTTATCTCCTGAGCCTTGGCGTACTCCCCTTTCCGGCAGAACGCGGCCGCGAGAGGCTTCAGGCTCGCCCTCTGGTCCTTCACTGACATCTCGACGCTAATGTTGTTGACATCCCTAGTCATCATCACCTTGGACCCGCAGTACATGCAGAATCCGAACTCGCGGGAGCCGTCCAGCTCTATGTCGCCGGAGCAGTTGGGACATCTGAGGGATATAAGAGCCATGCCTGCAGGCAACGGGCGGGGAAGTAATAATAGTTGTTGAGGAAAGCGAGCCGGGAAAAGTATTGCATTCGAACGGCATCGAATGCCTGAGACACAAATGCCGGATGGATGGCCTCATGCCCTGTATATGCCCCTCATGAGCATGGGTCCCCTCAGGACGACCCATCTTCCGGGCTTTTCCTGTATACCTCGTGGAGAGTCCTTCCGTCGTCGGTTTTCCACGCGCCCCATGGGTGGCTGACATGGCCCGCAACCACGGCCGTGCTGCCGAGCATGATGCAAATAGGAAATCCCTGGTAAAGACCGAGCCGCTAATGGTCCCGTCCTCCTCCAGCCGTGCCCTCAGAGCTTAGTATCCGTCGTGGATGCCTTTGACAAAAGCATCGGACACTTTGGACCCTTTCCGAACGAGGAACCCATCATCTACCATGATTGCCGACGCCGACGCTCCAGTCTTCGCGCTGGCAAGATAGAATATCTCGCTTTTGCCGTCTGGCCCAGTAGCAGCCGCCTCCGCATCCAAGAACCTGTGGCCCATGGAACCCATGAGGAGCCTGAGGTTGTCGAGATACTCCTTCATCTCTGCCTCGTCGGTCTCCGAAAGCGAAGATTTCGTCGGTGAATTTCCGTTTACCAGCTCGCAGCGGCCCGCTTCCTTGGCCATCATGTATAGCGACGCTTCCAGGTACTTGGCCATAGCCTTGTTCAGAGCATTGTCTTTGCTGACGAACGCAACAAACTCCGTCCAGTCCTGCCATTCCCGAATATTGTTTATGTGCTGGGAGATCCTGGGGAGAACGCTCTCCGCTTCCCCTACATAGACCTTGTCCCTGTATCCGTCCTCGGTCCTCTCGATAAGGAAATACACGCCGGTGGAAAGAAGGTCGCGCCTGTCGGAGCATTTTGAAGCCGTCGTGCGGGGATGCGGTATGCGAGCCCCGTCCAGTTGGACAGTTCGCACTTCCATCTGCCGCTAGGGACCCCTTCGATGAGGAAAAGGCGTATCGTCTTGCCGTGCTCGGCCATGGATGGGCATATCCATGCCCGGATAAATCTATATCATAACAGGCTAAAGTATGCTCCAAAAGAGTGGAAGAAAAGACGGATGCGGACCGCGTTAGGCCAGACATTCCTGGGAACAGGCTGGTATTCTCGTCAAAATCTTCCGGTCGAACTAATAACTGATACATATCGACGTTTTTTCTTCTCTTCGAAATCCAGGATCGCTTCCAGCATATCCCTGAAAGTAGTTTTTTCCGGCACTATCTGCGGCGGATGCCCCAGCTCCGCGAGCCTCTTGGACGTCGGCCTGCCTATGGCCGCTATGTCGACCGGCGACAGCATCCTGTCTGCCGTTTCAGATCCGTAGGCGGCCTACAGCTCCTCGATGAAGGACGAAGCGGACATGGGACTGGTGAACGCGATCGCATCCAGCCCACCGGCCTCCAGCGCACCCATTATCGACCGCAGCTCGGGGGTCATCCCTACTTTCTCCAGGCGGTACGCCGGAAACTCTATGACATCCGCGCCGGCTTCTGCGAGGCCTTCCCTCAGTATGTCCGTCCCGGAATCCGATCTCACCAGCATGATCCCCTTCCCCCTGGCCAGAGGCGACAGCATAGCGACCACGCCGTACGAGCTGTAATCGTCCTGGGGCATCATATCCGCATCCAGTCCGTGCGCCGAAAGGACCTCGGATGTGTGCGGCCCGATGGAAACCTTCGGGATCCCGGAGAAGAGGGACGCCATTTTCGCATCCCCCCATCTCCCGGAGCAGAACTCGACGGCGGTCCCCGATCCGAAGACGGCGAAATCCACCCTTCCGGATGCCAGAGCGTCCTCCGCCGCGGAATAATCCTGCTCCCCGGCGGGGACGGCTCTGAGGGAGGGGGCCGCCATGGCCTCCATCCCCAGGGACCCGGCCAGCGACAGCGATTCGCGGATCTTGTCCGCCGGACGGGTGAAAGCCAGGCGGACGGTCATCTCAGATCGCCGAGGATGTCGTGGAGGGTCGCCACGGTCCCGATGACCATGATCCCGGGGGCCTCCAGGCCTTCGGAATCGATCGTCTCCTTCAGCTTCGACACCACTGTGCGCTCGATCCTCTGCTGGGGCGTAGACCCGCTCGTGATTATGGCCGCCGGCATCTCCGGATCCATACCGCCGGCTATGAGCTCGGAGGAGATGTGCTCCGCGTTGCCCATCCCCATGAGGATCACCAGGGTCCCGTGCCCATTCACAAGAGCCTTCCAGTCGATGCGGTCCTCCCCTCTGTCGGCCTTCTCGTGGCCGGTGAGGAACGTCACCAGCGGGGTGTGGTCCCTGTGCGTGACCGGGATCCCGCAGAGCTCGGGAACAGAGATGGTGGAGGATATCCCGGGCACGACGTGGACTTCCATCCCCGCCTTCCTCAGCTCCTCGGCCTCCTCCGCGCCGCGCCCGAACATGAACGGATCCCCGCCCTTGAGGCGGACCACAATCTTTCCCGCCTCTGCCAGCTCCACCAGCTTGGCGTTGGTCTGGCTCTGGGTCATGTGGTGGTCCCCGCCCCTCTTCCCGGCGTCTATGAGCTCGGCGCCTTCCTTGCATGTCTTCAGTATGTCGTGGTTGGCCAGCGCGTCGTAGACGATGACGTCGGCCTCCCTGATCAGCTCGGCGGCTTTCACGGTCAGAAGCCCGGGATCTCCGGGCCCGGCCCCTACAAGATAGACTTTCCCTGTCATTCCTTTCCCCTCAGTATGTCCGCGATCTCCGCGATATCATTCTCCCCGTATGCGTGCGGGATCACCCTGCTGAGCCTTACCGGCTCTTCAGTGAAGGCGTAGGAGACCGCATTGACGCTGAACCCTCCCACGAGTTTTCTGGCGTAGATCCCGACCGGCGAAGAGCATCCCGCTCCCAGCGCCCTCATTATCGAGCGCTCGATGGTGACGCATTCCCTGGTGACCTTGTCGTCAATTTTCGACAGCGCGGAAAGAATCTCCGCATCGTCGGATCTGCATTCTATCGCCACGGCCCCCTGCGCAGGAGCGGGCACGAACCTCAGGGGATCCAGCGGAAACATGTCCCTGTCTATCCCCATGCGGTGCATCCCCGCTTTGGCCAAAACTATCGCGTCGTATTCGCCCCTGTCCAGCTTCTCCATCCTGGTGTGGATGTTGCCTCTGAGCGGAACGCATTCCACGTCCGGCCTGGCCTCCTTTATCAGCGAGACCCTCCTGATGGATGAGGTCCCTATCCTGGCTCCTGCGAGGAGTTCCCCGAGCGGGCGGGGCATTATGATGTCCTCAACAGGGTCCCTCCTCATTATCGCCCCTATCGTCAGACCTTCCTCCATGTCGATCGGAATGTCTTTGAGGGAATTCACCGAGACGTCTATGCTGCCGTTCCTTATGGCGGCATCCAGCTCCCTGACGAACGCTCCCGTGGCGCTCATCTTATCCAGCGGGGAAGTCAGATCTATGTCGCCCAGCGATTTGATCCCGACGACGTCTATGTCCCCCGTGTATCCCGACGCGCGCATGGCGGCGACGAACATCTCCGTCTGCCTCATGGCCAGAGCGCTCTCCCTGGATCCTGCTCTCATCCTTTCAGCCCCCTTACGGCGGAATCGAAGGCCTCCGCTATCTTGGCGCAGTCCTCTTCCGTGTGCGCCGCGGACATGAACTCGACCTCCAGCGCGGAAGGCGGAAGATACACGCCGGAATCCAGCATGGCGGCGAACAGCCTGGCGAAGGCTTCCCTGTCCGCCCCGAGGGCTTCGCGCCCGTTGGATATGGAATCCATGCCCAGGCCGATGGAGAACATCGACCCGACGCTCTGGATGCATCCTCTGACGCCGGAATCCTCCAGGGAATCCCTCAGCGACGACACCAGCCCGGCCGAAGCGGAGTTGAGGGCATCGTATTTCCCGCTCATGCGATTGAGAAGAGCGAGCCCGGCGGCGGCGCTCACAGGGTTCCCGGCGAATGTCCCGGCCGCGTAGACGCTTCCCTGCGGAGCCACGTCCTCCATTATCTTTCTCCTCCCTCCGAACGCCCCGGCCGGGAATCCGCCTCCGATGATCTTCCCCATGGTGGTGAGATCGGGAGTGACTCCGAACATCTTCTGGGCGCCCCCGTCGGAAAGCCTCATGCCGGTGATGACCTCGTCAAAGATCAGCAGGACGCCGTGGGACGAGGTTATCTTCCTCATCTCCTCGAGGTATCCTTTCTCGGGGGGGACCACCCCAACGTTCCCGAGCACGGGCTCCATTATCACCGCCGCGATGTCGTCGTTCCTGTCCAGCAGGCTTTCGAACATGCCGGCGTCGTTGTAATCCACTGCGTATGTGTTCCTGACCGCGTCTGCGGGCACTCCGGCCGAGCCCGGGACCCCCTGGGCGGATCCGGATCCGGCGGCGATGAGCATCGCGTCGTGCGCCCCGTGGAAGCCGCCGTCCATCTTGACTATGCCGTTCTTTCCTGTGTATCCCCTTGCGAGCCTTATCGCGTGCATAGTGGCTTCCGTCCCGGAGCAGGCCAGGCGGACCATCTCGCAGGAGGGCACCCTTTCCGTTATGGCTCCGATCAGCTCGAGCTCCGGCTCCGAAGGGGCGCCGTAGACGGTCCCTTTCCTCAGCTGTGCGGCCGCCGCTTCCATCGCTTCCGGGCATGCGTGCCCGGCTATGAGGGGGCCGTAGGCCATGCAGAGGTCGACGTAATCGTTGCCGTCGACGTCGGTGATATGGGAGCCTTTCCCTCCGGCGATGAAAAGCGGGTTGGGCGGGAACGCCCTCACGGGGCTGGATACCCCTCCCGGCGTCAGCGCCCTGGATCTGGCGAAGAGCTCCTCCGACTTCGGATCCCTCATCTGCGCTCCCTCAGATATCTGGCGGCCTCTTTGGCGTAATAGGTGATGATGATGTCCGCCCCGGCCCTCTTTATGGCCAGGAGGGATTCCATCATGACCCTCTCCTCGTCGATCCACCCGTTGGCGGCGGCCGCTTTGATCATCGCGTATTCCCCGGAGACCTGGTAGGCCGCGACCGGCAGCGGATAATTGTCCGAGGCCTCCCTTATGATGTCAAGATAGGGCCCGGCCGGCTTCACCATAATGATGTCGCAGCCTTCGGCCACATCCATGTCGATCTCGCGCATGGCTTCGCGCCTGTTGCCGCAGGGCATCTGGTATCCGGCGCGGTTGCCTTTCCCCGGCGCGGAGCAGGCCACATCCCTGAACGGGCCGTAGAAAGCGCTGTAGAACTTGGCGCTGTATGCCATTATCGCAACGTCCTCGAACCCGGCCTCGTCCAGAGCCGAGCGTATGGCGGCGATCTGGCCGTCCATCATCCCACTGGGGGCTATGATGTCCGCGCCCGCGGCGGCCTGGGAGACCGCTATCTTCTGATACAGCTCCAGGGTCTTGTCGTTGTCCACCGCTCCGTCGACGTCCAGCACGCCGCAGTGGCCGTGGTCGGTGTACTCGCACATGCAGAGATCGGCGATTATCAGCAGATCGGAGGCTGCTCTGAGCCCCCTTATGGCTTTCTGGACCACGCCGTCCTCCGAATAGGCGTCGGACCCTTTGGCATCTTTATGGTCCGGGACGCCGAACACCAGGACGGCATTGACCCCTGCGTCCTGGATCTCCCTGGCGACGTCCATGTACCCGGAAAGCGGATAGGTGACCACGCCGGGCATCGAGTCCGTAGTGCGGGGCTCGGAAAGGTTGGCGTCGAAGAATATCGGAAGGACGAACTCCGAGGAGTCCAACCTGGTCTCTGCGACGAGATCCCTCATTTTCTGGCTCGTTCTGAGCCTTCTCATGCGTACCTGCGGATAATACATCTCATTCATCCTCCAATCCGAACAGGATCCTGGCGGCCCTGCACGTATCCAAGTCTCCGTTTCTGGAGGCTTTCCTCATATTGATATATAATTCTGAAGTGAGTTTGTTCAGCAGAACCCTCGAGAAATCCTCGAGGACGGCTTCCGGATCGGCCGAGCCCAGACGCACCTTGGCTTCGGCCAGCTCGCGCTCCTTTATCCCCGACAGCTTCATGCTTATCCCGCGGATGAGCTCGTTGGCGGTGGATTCGGCGCGCTCCTTCTCCATCTTCGCCAGCTCTTCCTTAATGATGTGTTCGGCGTCGGATATCTCTGCGGTCCTGCGGGCGACGTTCTCCATGGCGATGGTCTGGAGCGAATCCATGGTCTCCAGCGATACGCCCGGGATCTCCCCGACCTCCTTCTCCACGTTGCGCGGGACCGAGACGTCGATGAGAAGCAGCGGCCTGCCGTCCCTCTTCGATACGGCGTCCAGAGCGTTGCCGTAGTGCACCACGGGATGGGGCGCGGAGGTGGCCACGAGGATGAGGTCGCTGTCCGACAGCGTGTCGTGCATGCGGTCCCAGGTGAGCGCGGTGCCTCCGAGCTCCTCGGCCAGAATGGTGGCGTTGTGGAACGTCCTGTTGGATACAATGACGGTCTTCGGCCCTTTGCCGACCAGGTTCTTCGCTATCACCGTGGCCATGTCCCCGGCTCCCAGGATGGCCACCGTCTTGCCCTCCAGGGTGCCCAGCCTGTGCTCGGCCAGCTCCACGGCGGCCGAACCGACCGAAACGGCGCCTTTGTTCAGGGCGGTCTCGGATCTGACCCTTTTCCCCACGGTCAGGGCGTGGTCGAACAGATAGGAAAGCATGCTCTTGGCATGGCCGTCTGCGCGGGCGGCGATGTACGAATCCCTGATCTGGTGCTGGATCTGGTCCTCCCCTACGATCAGAGACTCCAGGCCGCAGATCACCCTGAAAAGATGCTTGATGCTGGCCCCGTCCTCGAGGATGAAATGGACATTCCCTGCCCCCTCGGGTATGTGGTCGCGGGCGAGGCCGGAGAACATCTCCTTCACCGGCCCGTTGCTGTCGGCGGCCACGTATGCCTCGAAGCGGTTGCATGTCCTGACCACCACGTATTCCAGAGCTTCGGAACAGGAAAGGATGTGCTCCTCTGCGTTCTTTTCCAGCCCGGTTATGATCTTATCCAGGCCTTCCACCCCTCCGGCGGAGGTATGCGTGACATGGAAACTCACTATCATTGCCTCACCTTACTCTCTGCCATAGCGAATGCGCCCTCCTTATCACCCGCTCTAATCGCGTCCCAGATCGCGCCGTCATGGAGGATCCCGGCCAGAATCCTGGCGCGATCCTTCTGCTCCGGGATCCCGGACATGACTGCAGGCCTTATGCGGACCATCAGATCCATCATGTCGTCCAGGGAATCGTCGAGCACCGGATCCAGGATCTCGGCTACGTAAGGAGGGAACGCAGGCACCTTGCCCTCCGAAGACACGCATACAGAGTAATTCCTCTTCCTTATAGTGGACGGGATGAGGATGTCGCCTCCCCCGTGGGCGGAGTTCACCGGCACGCCTGCCTCCTTGGCGGCGTCGCGGACCATCGCGTTCAGGCTCTTGCTGTCGGTGGCGGCCATCGCGATGAACGTCCCGGGCAGATTCTCGCGGACGGTATCCGGCGTTATGTCGCATTGGACGCATTCGTCCGCGATGTCTCTGATCTCCGGGAGTATGTCCCTGGAAATGACTCTGATCCTGAAGCCGTCGAAATGCCTTATCTTCCTGAGGGCTACGTTGCCCCCTCCGAAGACGGTGATCAGACGGCCGCTGGGTTCGATGTAAACGGGCGCCATGCGAGCCATTCACATGACCTTCTCTTGCTTCTTCTTGATTATCAGAGTAGTGAAATACCCGTATTCGAAGCCGGAGCGCACCGGGCCGACATACTCGTCCGGCATGCCGACGTTGCTTATGACGGTCATGCACTCGGGACCCATCCCGCGCTCCTTCATCTGGCCCAGAATCTTATCGACGCTCTTCCCCGCCTTCATGATCACGACGTTGTCGAATCTGTCCAGAGCCTCGACCACCATAGGATTGTCCTTGGCCGAGGGCACTATGGCGAGGCACTGGTCGCCCAGAGTCAGAGGTATGCGTGCAACTGCAGCCCCGCCGCAGAAAGACGGGATCCCGGGGATTATCTCGGTCTCGTAGCCTTTCCCGCGCACGTACTGCTCCAGATACATGAAAGTGCTGTAGATGGAGACGTCGCCCAATGTGATCAGGGACACATCTTTTCCCTGGTCCAGATATCCGATTATCACATCCCCGGCGGCCTTCCCGAACTCCCAGTAGTCGCCGTCGTTCCCGGTCATTCCGAACAGAAGCTCGATCACTTCGACCCCGGAGAGATCGACGACCGGCTCCACGATCTTGAACGCGGTGCTGTCTTCGCCGGCCTTCTTCACCGGCTTGGCGAGCACGGGGGAGGATTCGATAATTCTCTTGGCTTTCAGCGTGAGAAGCTCGGGATCGCCGGGGCCGACTCCGATGCCGTAGAGCTTTCCGCGGCTCATAGTACACCGTCCATGCGGCCTTTCTCGCGGTATCCGCGCGGGGTGATCATCAGACCGTCGCGGATGTACGTATTGCTGTTCCCTATTATTACTATGGAGAACATATCCACATCAGCCTCGCCGATCTTTCCCAGAACGGTGATCTGCTTCGATTCCCCCTCCCTTCCAGCATTCCTGACCACGCCCACGGGAGTCTCGGGCGAGCGGTATTTCATCAGTATTTCCGCGGCCCTCTCCAGATAATCGGTCCTCTTCTTGCTCTTGGGGTTGTACAGAGCGACGACGAAATCGCCCTGCCCGGCGCAGTCCACCCTTTTCATTATCAGATCGATGGGGGTCATGAGATCTGAAAGGCTGATGATGGCCAGATCGTGCATCAGAGGCGCTCCCAGCACGGAGGCGGCGGTGGATGCCGCGGTCATGCCGGGCACGACGTCGATGTCGATGTCCGCCCCCATCTCGTCCGCGACTTCATAGATTATTCCGGCCATGCCGTAGATCCCGGAATCCCCGCTGCTGACCATCGCCACGCTCTGGCCTTTCATCGCCTCTTCGACGGCCATCTTGCAGCGCTCGACCTCCCTCATCATCCCGGTGGAGATATACTGGGTCTCCGGGGGGAAATAATCGCGGATCATGTCGATGTAGGCCGTATATCCGATGACTTTGTCGGCCTCGCGGATAGTTTTCTCCGCGCGGATGGGCATATTCTCCAATGCCCCGGGTCCGAAACCCACGACAGAAGGCTTGCCTCTCACAGAAAATCCTCCATATCTATGCGGGCGGCAGATGACGGCTGCACTTTCCCGCCATCGGATGAAGATCCGAACATGAGGACCGCGATTGCGTCAAGCCTTATTATTATTGCCCGTCTGGATATGTAATGCAGACATAAACGCACACATTATATTGGCAAAAGGCTGCGATTATGGTTGATGCGGCAACTTCGCAGCGTCCGGGACGGATCGGATCGCTCGTGGGAGGCCATGTGGTCCATGAACTCCCTGACATACAGGGAAGGCTTCACGATGTGCCCTGTGTTGGGCAGCCTGAGCGTCACACACCCGGGTATCCTGTCGGATATGAAATCACCGAGCTTCGGCTCGACCATTATGTCGCTGAGCCCGTGCACGGAAAGGGTGGGAACCGAGATCTGATGGATCCTGTCCCTGGTGTCGAATCCGTCCAGCGCATGCATCTGGTCTTTGAGACCCTTGGGATCCAGGCCTTTAAGGGATCTGAGGACCTTTCCTTTGGACTCCAATCCGGAGAAGAAATCCTCCGTGAAGCAGAATGCGTTCGTCATCATGCTGATGTATTCCGGATCGCCGCCTCTGAGGGCGCAGTCCACGATCCCGTTCATGAAATAGCTGGATCTCGCCGGCCTGTAGGGATATGCCGACACAAGCGTGAGCGTGATGAGCCTGTCTGGATGCTGGATGGCGAATTCCTGGGCGATATGGCCCCCGAGGGACCATCCGAGCATATGGGCGCGGAAGATGCGGAGATAATCCATCAGCGCCAGAACGTCGTCAACGAAATCCTGGGACTCGATCGTGTCTTGGCTGTATTCGGTAGTTCCGGCGCCCCTGTTGTCGAAGACGATGACGCGGTATCTGGGCGTGAGCTCCGGAATGAGCTGCTTGAAGAAACTGGTATCCCCCGAGAATCCTGTGATGAGAACCACTGGTATCCCTTCTCCCTCTTCTTCATAGTGCATTCTGATTCCGTTGATCTCCGCGTATGGCATATCGGTTCTATAGAAACGGAATTCGGTACAAATACCCATGCATCCGAACGGCATGATATGATGCTGGACATCAATTACCGGAGCCGAAAAACGATATATCGGACCAGAAGATGCGGGCCGGGACGCAAGATTCATGAGATACTATAGTGCATCTGCATAATACTATAGTACTATATCTGTGTCCAGCAGTACTTTGAATGCCGCATCCACTATAGTCATTCTCTCAAGTAAAACGGCCGCTCCGGTCATACGTCCAGCGATATCGGACTATTTCGGACACAATTATATTCCGCAAGCAGATGGCATGGCCATGAATAAGTACGCGACAGCAGCCGCTGTGGCTGCGACGATAATTGCAGTATTGGCCTGCATGTATCTGACGGATGACCGCGGCCAATCGGATGAAACCGAAAGAATCGGGATAATCGGCGCTATGGATGCGGAAGTATCGACGCTCAAGGATGCCATGAGCATAGAACGCAGAGAAACTATAGCCGGCATGGAATTCTGCGTAGGAAAGCTCGGCGGATGCGATGCCGTCATAGTCCAGTGCGGAATGGGGAAAGTGAACGCCGGAACCTGCGCGCAGCTTCTTATCACCGAATTCAATGCCAAAGCCGTGATAAACACGGGCGTGGCAGGATCTCTGGACAACAACCTGGACATCGGAGACTTCGTGGTCTCGGAAGATGCGGTCCAGCATGATTTCGACGTCTCCCCCATCGGGTTCGCCAAAGGGGAGATCCCATACACCGGGAAATACGCGTTCGAAGCCGACAGCAAGCTGAGATCCGAAGCTATCAGCGCGATCAGAAAGTCCTGCCCCGAAGTGTCCGTCTTCGAAGGCAGGGTCTGCTCCGGCGACCAATTCATTTCTGACTCTGAGCAGAAGGAAACCATAGTCTCCGGTTTCGGCGGGACCTGCTGCGAAATGGAAGGCGCCGCCATCGCCCAGTCATGCTACCTGAACGGAACCCCCTTCGTCATAATCAGAGCCATATCCGACAAAGCCGACGGATCTGCGCACGAAGATTACGATGAATTCGTCAGGAAAGCGGCCGCGCGCTCCGCGGATGCGGTACGCTGCATGCTGGAGAACGGGAATCTTCTTTGAATAGCAAAAAATGCGCCGGAGGGGCGGATTCAGTCCGGCTCCGCCCCCGAGGCACGGTTTCAGGCGAGTTTCTTACCGGCGTTGGGGCTCGCGCTCTGGTGGTAGACGGATTTCACGTCGAAGAGAAGGACCGCTTTGGTAGGGAGGTGGAGCATCTCCTGGATGTTCTTGTACATGGCGTCGAAGATGGGGCCCTCGGTGAGCTTGGCTTTGAGCACGGCGTTGACGGTGTAAGCTTCCATGCCTTTGACCGCGGTGAAAGCGGCTTTGGGGTTGCTGTCGATGTTCTGGGCGGTGACGTCCATGAAGATCTGCGCCACGACCATGGTGCTGTCATCGACGACTCCGATGGTTCCGGCCGGGATCGCATGGGGTTTCCCGTTCTTGCAGGCGGTCGCGATGATTTTGCACGCGTCTTTGTCGGCGAAAAGGGCTTTGACATTCTCTGGTATGGCTGCCATTTCTGTACCTCGGAAAGCCATCGGTTTTTCGATATAAATGTTTATATCATTTTGATACCGACATCCCGAAGAATCCCTCAGATCTGTTTGAGATCCCACAGTTTGATGCGGTTTTTCTCCGCCCATCTGGCAGTATCCCTGTACAGTCTGGTGTCCAGGAAATCCGCGTCGGAGAACGCCAGCCTCAGCGACCCGCCCAGAGAGCCTTCGTTGAGGTTCCTGGCGTTGAAGGATCCGAACGTCTTCGTGAGCGCGAGAAGCAATATGGCGACCGTGTCATGGCCCCTGGCCGCGTGCCACGGGTCGGCCAGTTCGCCTTCCTCCTCCCTCAGAAGCTCCATCAGCCTGCTTCTGGATTCCTTCTGCAGGCCCGAGTTGGATAGGACAGCGTCGATGAGATCCCTCTTGCTGAGGGCGAGCGACCTGCGGTCGATGAACTTCTCTACGTCCAGATCGCTGAAGTTGAGCTCCAGGCTCAGGCGCATGGAGATGTGCATGAGAAGGCCGATCGGGCTGCTGGATTCCACCAGAACATCCCTGACGGGGCCGTACTTCGCTACGAAAGCCTTCAGCTTGTCGCGGTCCGCGTATTCGTCGAGCACATCGTCCAGGGCGTTGCTTCTGATGCACAGCATCTCCATGTCCCTGCAGTCGGTGCGGAACAGCGGAGGGGTCTCGCATTTGTGGTCCAGAATATCCAGATCGGCATCGACGATGCCTATGACCTCCGTAAGGCCCCTGCGGCCGGTCAGCTCCTTGACCGCCCTGCGGACGTTATCCTTGGAGTGGCATTGGACCGTCCTGGCGCCTTCGGCCAGGAACTTGCCGTATACGCGGTCGTCCGTGACGCCTTCCACCAGGACGAACGTGCCGCCCACGGCGGAGCGCATCATCATGACTTCGTTGCATACGTCGCTGCATCCGAGGCTCTCGCGCATTGTCAGGCTTCATCTCCCTGGCGTTGTCCCACAGGTCGTGGATGACCTGCGGGGAATGGGTGGCCGCGATTATCTGGAGGCCTCTGACCTTGCAGATGTCCGAGAATATCGCGCCGAGCTTCTGCTGCCACACAACGTGGAGCGATATCTCCGGCTCGTCGATTATCACAGCGGAGCCCGGCTCGGCATGGAAGAGTATCGTGTAGAGCATGATCATTATCTGCTTCTCGCCGGAAGACAGCCTGGAAAGCTGGAGAGCTCCCCCGCAGTCCATGGTCACCGAGATCTTCCCGTTCTCCAGGATGTCCAAGGTCTTGTTGATGAAGAATTCGTTGATGAGATCCTTGTAGATCACTATGGATTCCGCCAGGATGTAGTTCTTCTCGACGTATTCGGATATGGAATAGGCGAGATCCTCGTAATCTTTCCTGTAATTCATCAGCTCGTATCTGGACGGGGGGAATCTGTATCCCGCGGGGATGTCGGGCTCGAATCCCGCGTCTCCGATGAAATCGAGCTTCGCCTTCAGGTCTTTGCACCAGAATTCGAGCTCCCCGTCGGTCATCTCTTTCCGGGCGCCGGAATACGGGGCAAGCTCGGAATGCTCGCGCGAATATCTGATGCGCTCGTAAAGCTCCTGGGCATAGGTCTCGAGGGCGGGCGCCAGATGGCCGTCCTTCTTCTTGATTACCAGCCTATCCGGAGGTATGTAGGTGACGTCTCCTATCTCGGCCATCTCTTCGGGGGTGATCTCCGTCTCGAGCTCGTTCTTCTGCATCTGGATGAGCAGCTCCCCGGAATCGTTCTCGATTATCAGGTTGGTGCCGTCCGAGAATCCTATGTCCAGCCTGTCAAAGGGAGTTTCGGAAAGATATCTCACGTCGCCCTTCATAGCGGCATAAACCATGCGCATGATCGTGCTTTTCCCGAACCCGTTCTGGGCATGGATGAATGTAAGTCCGTCGCACAGATTCAGCGTGTAATCGAACTGGTTGAACAGTCCGCTGATGTAGAGCGATTTTATGATCATATGACCGCCGCGCCATCGTCATGCGTTTATTTATTGGATGCCCCCGGCCTCCTGGCGATAAGGTTATTTCAGGCTCGCCGATGCGGTGCCATGGATACAGAGGCGGAATTCGCGGCCGTACGCGGAGACATAGCGCAGGGGCGGCTGTCCGAAGTCCCGGCGAAGATCAGAGCCATCGCCGAAGAAAGCGGCGACCCTTTCACTGCCGTCAAATGCATCTCCCTGATGGCGGCGATAGGGGACAGATCCATCATGAAAGAGCTGATCTCCATCGCCGAAAGGACCTCGTCGGACGACGAAACGAAGCTTCAGGTCGCCATGGCATTGAGGAGCCTCGGGTTCCCGTCCAACGCTTATGGCATGCTCAAAGGCATCGGGAAGACGGACAGAGTCCTCAGGGCATCGGCCGAATCCCTGTCTGACATGGAAGAATACGAATCCGCCCTGTCCTGCCTAGAATCCATCTCGGAGCCCACTGTCTCCGACAGATGCCTCATGGCCGGGACGCTCAGCTCCCTCGGCGAGCATGCGGCGGCCATCTCCGTGTCCACGAAGCTGATCGGGGAGTTCCCCGGCGATTACGGCGCGGGAGTGGCTTACGTATCCTCCCTGATATCCGCTGGCAAACAGAAGGAAGCGATCAGATACGTCCGCGCCAACCTAAAAGAGAAGACCGCCGATTCCTACGCCCTGGCGGCCTATGCCATGTGGGTCGCCGGAAACTCCAAATCCGCCGGCGCATACGCGTCCAGAGCGGTCAATATGGACCATGCCCACATAGGTGCGATGGAGACGCTCGGGCTCAGCCTCGCCGAGAACGGGGAGACTGACAAGGCACGCATCGTCGCCGGGGCGATAAACGAGATCGCTCCCGGGAACAGGGCTGCCCTGAACATACTGTCGTATTGCGACCTCAGAAGCTGACCTCATTGGTTGGCGCCCCTGTTCCATCTGGACTTCCTTGAATGGCGGGTCCAGAGCTCCTTCCAGAACGAAGGGGAGAAGAACACCAGGGCCGTGAGAATCTCCAGACGGCCTATCCACATCAGCAGCATCATTATCGCTTTGGTTATGCTGTCCAGGTCGCAGAAGCTTCCGTTGGGGCCGAAATCGCCGAATGCGGTGCCCAGATTGCCGACCATCGCTATGGATACGTTGACGGAATCCAGTATGCTGTAGCCGGACATCATGATGATCACGGACCCGACTATCATGGTGAACATGAACAGCATCATGATCGAGAAAGCGGAGAGGACCGCGGGATGGTCGAGGATCTGATCGTCCACCCTGACGTCCCTCACCGCGTTGGGGTGCAGCGTCCTGCCTATCGTCACCCTCATGTACTGATAGATGACGTTCAGCCTCCCGATTTTTATCCCTCCGCTGGTGGATCCCGACGACGCGCCGATGAATCCGACCACCAGCAGTATCGTGACACATTGGGCTGGGAAAGCGGACACGTCGCCCAGCGTAACCCCGGTGCTGGTCCCCATGGATACCACGGAGAACATCGAAGTTCCGAGCATGTCGATGAATTCGTTGTCCTCCCATTCGGATACGTCGGTGTTCAGGAGCATCATGATGAAGAACACCGCGGCGGCCAGAAGGAACCACACGACATTGAACTTGAATTCCGAGCTCCTCCTGTAGACGTTCCTCTGCATGCGGACTATGGCGTTGTAGTGGAGATAGAAATTCACTCCTCCGAGGAACATGAAGACGGCTGTGACGATCTTCACGGCCGCCGAATAGCTCGCCAGGCTGTCCGTGGTGTTCAGGAATCCGCCGGTAGATATTGTCGCGAAAGTAAGGCAGAGCGAATCCACCGGGTCGACCCCGAGGGCTATGATTATCAGATAATTGACTATGGTGAAGATCGAATAGACCAGTATGAACGAGTTCGCCGCTTTCTGGAGCTTGACGGTATAATCGGTGGAGCTGGATCCGGCCAGCTCGTTGATGAGGACCGCGCGACCGATGCCCAGCATAGGCATCATGTACATGAACACCAGAATGACGGTGATACCTCCGATCCACTGTGTGAAGGATCTCCACACCATCAGAGACACCGGCATAGCCGTCGAATCCGGGATGATGGTCGCGCCTGTGGTGGTGAATCCGCTCACGGATTCGAAAAGCGAATCCAGAACCGATAGGCCCGACAGCGCATACGGCACCATCCCGATGATGAACAGCATACCCCAAGCGAGGCCTATCATCAGAATGCTGTTGACGGGCTTGAAATTCTCGGAATCGCGGAACAGGATGAACTGCATCGCCCCCGAAGCAACGAGGATGGGGACCGGCACCAGGAAAGGAGCATAATCCTCCCCGAGGATCGCCGCCAGGCCCGCCGGAAGCAGAAGGCACAGCCCCAGCATGAACTCTATCCACCCGAGGTACTTCACCGTGGTGCTGGACCATACGGCATAATCTTTGAGATCCAGTCTCAGCACGGTTTCACATCTCCGGGAGGGATATTTTCCCGAAGGTCTTCTTCAGCTCGGATTCGTTTGCCGTAGTGGTGAACACTATCATCTTGTCGCCGTCCAGAAGCATGGTGTCCAGCTCCGGGAAGACGAGCCCCCCGTCGCGCAGAAGAGCTATGACCTTGGCGTTCTTGGCTATGTGGACGTCCCCAAGGAATCTGTTGCGGAAATTGGGAGCCTTGCTGACATCGACGGTGAAGAACAGTTCGGAGTAATTCTTCATCCTCATGAGGGCGACCTCGTCCGGCAGTATGCATTTGGTGATTTCGTTGGAGATGATGCGGTAGAAACCGATGATGGTGTCCAGATTTGTGTAGGCGAATATTTCCTTGTATTCCGGCTTGAAATACCTGGTTATGACCTTCTCGGAATGGTGTTTCGAGGCCGACATGCTCATCAGCAGGTTGGTGTCATCGGATCCGGACGTCACGATCAGGCAGTCGGCTTTGAAGAGATCCTCGTTCCTCTGGACCCTGGGATCCTTGTAATCCTCCCTGAGGACCAGCGCTTCCGGGACTATCTTCGTCAGTTCCCTGCACCTCTCGGGGTTGTGCTCGATTATCGTCACCAATCTTTTGGTGCCCGGCCTGCTGAGAAGCATCTTGGCTATGTTGGCACCGACGATGGAACCTCCGAGGATGGCGAATTCGACGGCTTTCTGCCTGATGCCCAGGAATTCGTTGAATTCTTCGAGACTTTTCTCGGTTCCGGCCACGCATATGCCGTCGCCGACGCGTATCTCCATCATATCGACGTCCAGCTCGAGGTTTCCGGAGCGGTAAATCCCGAAAATCGTGCAGTCGGGCGGTATAGCCAGTTCCAGGACGACTTTGCTGATTACGGGGCTGCCGGATTTCACGGCGAAGACCGCGGCGCCCATGCCGAGATGATCCACGTACTCGTATTCCGTGGCGTTCTCCAGGACCGCTATCTTGAACATCTTCTCGGCGGTCCTCATCTCGGGCGACATCACCCTGTCGGCATCGAGGGGCCTGTCTCCGCCCAGGTCCATAAGATAATCGGGATTGTTGATGGAAGCTATCGTGAGAATGTTCTTGTCGATCCTTTTGGCGGTGGTGCATAAGAACAGATTGACTGCATCGTCTTTGAGAGTGGATACGACCGCCTCCGCCCTGTGCTTGACGATAGCGTCTCTGAGCACCCGCGGATTGGTTCCGTCCTCGTGGAGAACGGAGACATTAAGATTGTTCTTCGCAAGTTCGGCCTTTGAGGAATCGCTGTCTATGACGAGGACGTCATGGATGCCCGCTATGGTCTCCGCGGAAACGTACCCCACATCGCCTGCGCCTATGATTATGACCCTCATGCGCGCTGATGATGGCGGTATTCGTTATAACAGTTGTTCATGGATGCGATAGCGGATACTGTTTCCTACCTAAGGATTAAGTCCTTCTCTACTATTAAGAGCGCATGAGCAGCGAAAAATCGGATTCCGCAGGAAAACCAGCGAAATGGAAGGAAGTAGACGAGGATTTTTGGAAGGCCAACCGCGAATCCAAAGTCGGCCAGGTTGCCGACACCGTCCGCGAAATCATCGAGATGGTCCGCGAAAAAGGGGACCAGGCCCTCATAGAGCTCGCGGAGAAGTTCGACAAAGTCATGCTCGAATCCGTGGAGGCGACGCGGGAAGACATCGAGTCCGCATACGAAAAAGTGCCTCAGGACGTCGTAGACGAGCTCGAGAACGCGGCCTACAACATCCAGCGCTTCCACGAGATGCAGAAGCCGGCCGACATGTGGCTGAGGGAGGTCGAGCCGGGGATAACGCTCGGGGTCAAGTCCACCCCTCTTGAGAGGATCGGATGCTATGTCCCGGGAGGCCGCGCCTCCTATCCCAGCACGGTCCTGATGACCGTGATCCCGGCGAAGGTCGCCGGAGTCGACGAAGTCATCTTCTGCACCCCTCCGAACCCCAATCCGATCACTCTGGTCGCGGCCGACATAGCTGGGGCCGACGAGATCTAGTTCTTCGGGGGAGCCCAGGCGATAGCTGCTATGGCCCTGGGCACCGAAAGCATAGAGCCTGTCCAGAAGATAGTCGGGCCCGGAAACGTCTTCGTGACGGGCGCCAAGATGATGCTCAGGGACAAAGTGGAGATCGACTTCCCGGCCGGGCCGAGCGAAGTCGCGGTCCTGGCGGATTCCTCGGCCGATCCGGAGCTCGTGGCCTCCGAGCTGGTCGCCCAGGCTGAGCACGACCCCTCCTCCGCCTGCCTGCTCGTCACCACCGACAGCACCCTCCCTGACAAAGCCTGGAAACACATGGAAAAGATGATCATGGAGACCCCCAGAAGGGAGATCATCACCAAAGCCATGGGCAATTCCGGATATATCGTATGCGACGATCTGGACCTCGCCATCGAGGTCATGAACGGAATCGCGCCGGAGCACCTGTCGATACAGGTCCGCGATCCTCTTGACGCCCTCGGCAAGGTCAGGAATGCAGGATCCATCTTCGTCGGCCCGTACACCCCCGTCGCCGCCGGGGATTACGCTTCCGGAACCAACCACGTCCTGCCCACCGCCGGTCACGCCGCCGTCTCCTCCGGGCTGAACGTCGCCCACTTCATGAAGACCTCCACCGTCCAGTACATGTCCAGGGAAGGCCTCGCCGCCATCGCGAAGACCATAGAGACCATATCCACCGCCGAGGGCCTCCACGCCCACTGCGAATCCGTCAGGATAAGGAACAGAGAGGAAGATTGAGATGCCCGGGAACCAGGAGGAACCGGGTCCGGACCTCTACGACGAGAAATACTACATCAACAGAGAGCTGTCCTGGCTGGAGTTCAACAGGAGATGCCTTGAACAGGCCGAGGATGCGTCGAACCCCGTGCTGGAGAGAGTCAAATTCATTGCGATATGCTGCGGGAACATGGACGAGTTCTTCATGATCCGCGTCCCCGGCATCATATCCAAGACCCCCATCCCAGGCCCGGATTATCTGGGCATCAACAGGAACCTGCTGCTGGAATCCATCTCGAAGACCGTCCAGGAGCTGGTGAACAGATACGCCAAATGCTGGGACGACATCAGGCAGGCCCTGTCCGAGGCGGGCATCAGGATAGCAAAGGTGGACGACCTCGTCACCGACCAGATGGCCTGGGTGTCCTGGTTCTACAGGGAGAGGATCCATCCCCTGCTCACCCCTCTCGCTCTCGACGTGTCCCATCCGTTCCCGTTCATATCCAACAATTCCCTGAACATCGCGGTGAAACTGTCCGATCCCAACGGCCAGCATTATGCCAGGGTCAAAGTCCCTATCGGCGTCCTGCCCAGGTTCATAGAGGTCCCGTCCTCCAAAGGGACCACGCTGGTGATGCTGGAGGACATAATAGAGAGCCACATCTCCGCCCTCTTCCCGGACAAGGAGATCGAGGGGGCGTACACATTCAGGGTCACCCGCAATGCGGACGTCAAGGTCACCATCGACGAGGCCTGCGACTTCATGACCTCGGTCGAGGATGCCATCGAAGACAGGGGGATAGGATTCCCGGTTAGGATGGTCGCCGAAAAATCGATGCCGGACGATATGACCCGGCTGTTCGCCAAGAACCTGAAGCTTTCGGAGATCCAGGTCCACAAATCCGATTTCGTGATGCTGGTGGATCTCTGGGAGATCGCAGGGATGAACTATCCGAAGCTCAAGGACAAGACGTTCGAACCGTATGTCCCGCCGGAGCTGGCCGAAGGGAACGACATATTCGCGGCCATAAAGCGCAGGGACTGGATCCTGTTCCATCCGTACGAATCGTTCGGCACCATCGTCCGCTTCGTAGCGCAGGCCGCGGAGGACCCCACCGTCCAGAGCATCAAGATATGCCTGTACAGGATAGGGAAGGACCCTTCGCTGGTGCGCGCCCTCATAAGGGCGAGAGAGAACGGGAAAACAGTATCAGTTCTGATGGAGCTCCGCGCCAAATTCGACGAATCGAACAACATACGCTGGGCCAAAGAGCTCGAGAAGATCGGCGTGCATGTTGTCTTCGGGCCTCTGGATCTGAAAGTGCATTCCAAACTGCTGCAGGTCGTCCGTCTGGAAGGCAGCAAGCTGGTCAGATACACCCACATGAGCTCGGGCAACTACAACACATCGACCGCCAAGCAATACGGCGACATTTCGTTCCTGACTGCGAACCAGGATATAGGGGAAGACGTCGGGGAACTGTTCAACGCCCTCACAGGATTCTTCGGCCCGAGGATGTACAAACACCTGCTTGTCGCCCCGCTGACGCTGAAGGATTCGCTGATAGCGAAGATAGACCGCGAAATCTCCGTCCATAAAGAGAAGGGGGGCGGATACATCGCCATGAAAGCCAACGGGCTGATCGATTCGGACATCATCGCCTCGCTGTACAAGGCGTCCATCGCAGGGGTGAGAATAGACCTGAACATCAGAGGGCTCTGCTGCCTGAGACCCGGCATCCCAGGGATCTCCGAGAACATACGCGTGACCAGCATCGTCGACAGATTCCTGGAGCATTCCAGGATATACTACTTCGAGAACGGGGGCGAACCGGAGATGTACATGGGATCGTCTGACATGATGCCCCGCAACCTCCTCGCCAGGGTCGAAGTCCTGTTCCCGGTGCTGGACAGAGATATGCTCGCGACCGTCAGGGACTGCATCCTTAGGATACATCTCGCGGACAACGTGAAGGCCAAGAAACTCCTGCCGGACGGGAGCTACGTCCCTGTGGAGCGCGGGGAGGGCGAGAAGAAGCTCAGATCCCAGGAATGGTTCATCAAGCACAGGGGATCGTGGCATGGATCCGCAGAGCGATGAGACGGTTGGGTTCATAGACATAGGCACGAATTCAATACACCTCTCGGTGGTCAGATACTACGGCGGGACCTCAGGGAAGGCGGTGTTCCAGGACAAGGAGATGATCCGCCTTGGGAAAGGACTCTATTCCGACGGGATCATCGGCAGGGAGACCATCAGGAAGGCCGCCCTGATAGCGTCCAGATTCGCCAAGGTGTCCAGAGTGATGGGCGCGGAGGATGTCATAGCAGTTGCCACGTGCGCCGCCCGCGAGGCTCCTGACGGGACCGAGCTCGCCAGAGCAATCTCGCCTTTCGCCGAGGTCAGGATCATCCCCGGCGCCGAGGAGGCAAGGCTGATCTCGCTGGGCATCTTCGGCCCGGAAGGCCCGCCAGAAAGGTCTCTGGCGATAGACATCGGCGGGGGAAGCACCGAGATAATCATAGCCGAAGACGGCAGGAACCTTTTCATCGACAGCCTCAGCGTCGGCGCCGTCCGTTTCGCATACGGCCTTGGAATGGACATATCCGGAACAGTCAGACCAGAGGATTACGACCAGATGCTGAGGGAAGTGGACGTAAGATCGTACCATGCCGTCGGGATGGTCCGGGAGACCGGCTATACCAAAGCTTACGGCTCTTCGGGCACGATAATCGCCCTGGCGGCAATGTGCGCCGCCAGAAGGGCGGACGGGGACGCCTCGTACATGACTGCCGGTGAGCTCCGCGACCTGATGAGATACCTCTGCAGGCTGGACGGGGAAAAGAGAGAGGATGTCCGCGGCCTCGCGAAAGCCAGGGCCGACATAATAATCGGCGGCGGCGCCATAGCCGAGGAGCTGATGTTCCTATTCGGCATCGACAGGATAGAGATCACGCCGCTGGGGCTTAGAGAAGGCCTCCAGGCGGACTACCACCTATCCAAAGGCGGGATGCTCTCCGACGTCCGGAAAGCCTCTGTGGCTACTCTGGCGCGCAGATGCGGATGCGACCTCGGTCATGCCTCTGCGGTGAGGGATTATTCCGAGCAGATCTTCGACGGGGCAGCGGCGATCGGCCTCCACGGCATGCGCCATGAGATGAGGGATCTGCTCTCCTGCGCCGCGTTCCTGCATGACATAGGCGAGATAGTGAACTACAGCGACCACCACATCCTCTCCCAGATGATGATCGAGAACTCGGATATGGTCGGGTTCGACACGTCAGAGCTGAGAGACATGGGCCTGATGGCCAGGTTCCACCACAAAAAATTCCCTGGGCCCAAGGACAGGAACCTCAGAGGCCTGCCGCCGAAGGAATCGCTGGAGGTCAGGCAGTGCTCCATGTTCCTGCGCATGGCGGACATACTGGACAGGCACAGGACTTCATCGATAGGCGGGATTACGCTGGAGAACGCCGGCGGATCGGTGATGCTCAGATTCGCCTGCTCCGAAGACCCTTCCATGGAGATCTGGCGGATGGAGAAGATCAAAGGCGATTTCGAGAGACTGTTCGGTACCGGGCTGATCCTGGTGCCTGATTATGAGCCGGACGGAGACGGCGCGCTCCGGGCCGCGGACCCGCAGGAATGACTTTCCGCACCCCAAATTATATAATCCGATAGATTCTTAGCTGAATAAAGCAGGAGACATCCCCTTGCAGGGCTTTCGCCCAAATGTCGCCTGCTTCATCCCCATTCTCTGGCAGTTTTACATAATGGAAGCGACATTGCGCCACCATGGCTTCCGATGGGGACTTCGAAGCGGCCTTCAATTCCGGCGGCTCCGCCGTGAAAAGCGGTCTGTGCGTCGTCTGCAAGGGCTCCCGCGCCCTCTGCGGAAAGTCCCAGTGCCCGCTGATGGCCAAATTCTATTCCGGCCAGAGGAGCTTCCCGGTGGTGGATTCCAAGGACATAGCCGGATGCAGCCCCCCGTCGGTGTTCGTCGGCAGATACGGATACCCCAAAGTGGACATAGGGCCGCTGCTCCCGCAGGAATTCGGCGACACATCGCTGCTGGATCTCCCCGAAAGATGGGTGGGACGGTCCCAGGGAGCTATCGTAGATATGAGACTCAGGCTGGTCCGCGGGAAGCACAGGATAGACGCCAAGGATTTCGCCAAGGCAGGCAGGATTGTCGACGACGTCCAGGAGCTTGCCATGATGGAGAGGCCGGTTGACGTCGAGACCAGCTTCGCATCCAGGCCCAAAGGGGTAGCCGCCCTCGACGATGCCGTCCAGCCGTTCGGCCCGTCGGCCCGCATGGAGACGCTCAGCGTAGGCAACGGAAGGTTCGAAAGGAATCTGGAGCGCAGCTTCTACGACACCGATATGAGGGCTGCGGAAGCCGTGGTGGCATCGTACCGCGCCGGAACCCGCGTGACCGAGATAGAGAAGGCATTCTCGGTGGGCACCATGGGGGTGGGGAAGAACAGGCGCTTCGTCCCGACCAGATGGAGCATCACCGCGGTAGACGACATGATCTCGAAGGACATCGTCAACCGCATAAAATACAGCGAGACGATTGACAAATACAGGGTCTATTTCTGGAACCAGCTGGACAACAGATGGGCGATCGTCATGATCCCGAGCTCATGGCGGTTCGAAATGATCGAGGCCTGGTATCCCCAATCCAGCTGGAACCAGGTGAGCTCGAAAATCGATTTCGAGGTCGACGGGGAGCATTTCGACGGCAAGAAGAAATATGCCCTGATGGGCGGGAGCTATTACGCCGCGAGACTGGCCGTCGCCGAGGCGCTGGAGAAAGAAGGCCGCAGCGCCGGGGTGATAGTCATGAGGGAGATCCATCCCGGATACAACATACCTCTGGGCGTATGGAACATCAGAGAGAACTGCAGGGCGGCGCTGCTTTACGATCCCATTGAATCAGACACCCTCGAGGGGCTTTGGCCCCACATAGACGGCTACATGGATCTGAAGCGCACCGAATGGAAGAAACGCTCGGACATGCTCAGAGAATGGAAAGTCCAAAGGAGGCTGGATGAGTTCTATCGATGCTACCCTCCTGGATTTCGACTCGGACAAAGGCGAATGGGAGGGCGAATACCGCATATCGGAATCCGGAAGGGCGCTTCATCCATCGGATCTTCCGCAGATATACGATTACGGGCTGGATCCTTACGGAGGATGCGAGCACGGCTGCGTCTATTGCTACCGCGCCGGACGCGAGGACCGCTCGCAGAGGAGGATCGTGAGGGTCCACCCCAATATGCCTGAGAGGCTGTCCAGAGAGCTGCCGGCAGTCCGCGGATCGAGGATATGCATAGGATCCCGCTCCGACGGGTACCAATATGCCGAGCGCAGGTTCATGGTTACGCGCAGATGCCTGGATGCGCTGGAAAACTGCGGATGCCCCGTGTCGGTGATGACCAAATCGGATCTCGTAGCCAGGGATGCCCCGATACTCCGCGAAATCGGAGCGGAGGTCATGATAACCGTCACTTCGCTGGGAAGGAAGGAATCGCTTATAGCCGAGCCCGGAGCGCCTCTTCCGGAAGCCCGCCTGGAAGCGATGAAAAAACTGGCCGGAAACGGCGTGAAAGTCAGTGCGATGGTGTTCCCTGTGACTTCGATGCTCCGGGGAAAAGAAAAAGAGCTCGCCGAAGCGCTCGCGGAATCCGGGGCGGAGACAGTTTACGCAGGGGATCTGCGGGTGCGCCAGGCAGATGCCGATCCGCTGGGCAGGAGAGGGATTGCGATCTCCCCGGAGACCCTGGAGAGGATAGCCGACGAATGCTCTGGCAAAGGGCTCCGCGTGATCCGCATCTCTCCGCCGTAAGGCCTGTCTAACACTATAGTGCTGATATAGACTATAGTCATCTTCTCAGAAGCTGCTCAGACGAGCTGATCTTCGGGAGCCCGCCCAGCTTCCAGCCGAAGTATGATTTCTGAAGGTCCGCATCCTTGCGTATTCCGCCTATGTCCGTCACCCTGGCAAGACGCGAGGCCCCTCCGGTTCCTCTGTCCAGGACATATACCTGATCGCGCCTGAGAAGGTTTTTGAGATCCATGGCGGAAGTATCATAAAGAGAAGCTATGAGCTGAGCCGAATTGGGATTGCGATCCGAAGAGAACTGCTCTATGATCCAGCGGACGATCCTGGGGTGGAGGCAGGACATATTATTGATTACTATAGTCTTACCCATGACAAGAGCTTCGCAGACGCTGGGAATCAGCCTCAGGAGCGCTTTCACGCTTTCCGATTCCGATCCCGCCGGAATGGAGAACGTTCTGCCTCCGCATTCATGCGTGACGGAACTGTCTGAAATATCGACTATGCCCGTGTCACAGATGCGGAGCGCGCGTAAGACTATAGTTTTCAATTCCGAATCCGAATCCCAGATTCCGATCTTCCTCGCTGAATCCTCTCCGCAGATGAGGATCCTGCCAATCTCCGCCAGAGTCTCGGAGCACGACGGATCCCCCATGCCTGCGGCCACTGGCAGATATGCGTCGGTAGAGCTTATGGACGGCGTGCCGTGGCCTCTCACCGCCCCTTTGCCGAATCTGAATTCGTTTCCGGAGCGGACGAACACCATCGAGCGACGGCCGGTAGCATATTGGTACAATGATTCGGACTCGATGCCGCGCCCCGAAACCTCCACGGAATAAGTATAAGGGAAATAGCGGCCGGCAACGGTCACCGAGAATTCCGACGGACCGCCGGAACCCAGGACGCAGGGATTGGCCAGAGAACCTGGAGGGACTCCGCCGCTGAGAACGAACTTGATGATGCGGAGCCCGTCAAGAAGCGAAGTCTTGCCGGATCCGTTTGGGCCGTATACGAATGCGGATCCGAGAACACCCTGCTCCGAAGCCTCCGAATCCAATACGTTCCCGGGATGCTCGTCCGGAGTGCCTGGAACGAGGGACATGGCCGCGACATCCTTGAAGGGCCCGAAGTTGCGGACCGAGAATTCTATGAGCATCGGCAGGAGATGCCCATAGGAGATTAATTCGTTTTCCGGAGTCCGACATCTGAATTGCCCCTTTCCAGTTTGCCTCTTATCCATGAGCCGAGATTGCGCGGATCCAGCTCTCTGCCGAGGATCTTCGGATTAGCAGGATCCTCCTGTATCCCGTCGAACACCAAAAGCCTTATCCTGCGGCCATCGACCCCATAGAAAACGATCTCCTTTTCGGAAAGAGAAGCGGACACCGATTCCATGGACACGATAGGATCGTCATAAACGCTGTCGACCGGGATTATGTCTACGGAGGCATGCCCATCCGCGGATGACGCGCGGATTCTTCTGCTGCCGAATGAACAGCTTCTGAGAGTCGCCGTTTCCGCCGAGCCATCTTTCCCTAAGGCAGAGGCCAGCCTTTCTGCGTCCTCCCTCAGAACATACGCATCCGACATGGTAAGCATCCTTTCTGAGAGAGAACCCATCGATGCTTCGATGCTATCCATCGTCCCGTATGCGCCCAGCGTACGTTCCAAGGAGACTATAAGGATCGAAAGCGACTGGATCCCGACGATGATGGGCATATACGAATCCGAAAACCAGCTGACGATGTCGGGGTTCATCGTGAATTGCGAAAAAAGATACATCAGGACAACCGCCAGCACGGCAGATGAAAGGAAGCGGATCCTGAGGACGTTGTATTCGACCCCTGCGAACAGCGCGAACCCGAAGAAGATCACCGCCAATCCCGATATGGAAAGACCCAGGTCCAGCATGAACATCGAATTGTCATCTAATTCGAACCCGGATATGGATTTCAGCACCAGGTAAACGCCTATTATCATAGAAGATACTGCCAGAGCGTCCCTGAGGCTGTCTTTGGATATGCGGGCGACGCAGAGCGCGCCTGCGACCATCAGAAACGCGCAGAAGACTTCGACGGGATCCCACATCATGCCGCTGCCATCCCCTATCCAGAACGCCGCCGCTGTGATGACCATGGAGACCGAAAGGAACAGTCCCTTCAAGGTTTTCGGCGGGATCATTCGAAGGCCCCCTTCACTGCGATATCGTCTTCGTACCTTTCCCTGATCCTGAATCTGCCTGTCCTTCCGCCGCGGTATCTCACAACGATGCTCCCCTCCTCGAAAGAAGCTTCTTTCACCGGGAATACCGTCGGATCTATCTGGGAACCGGAATCGGAGCGGCTGACGGTCATGTATATGCCGCCGTCGGACCATCTCTCAAGATTGCATAGCACCCAGACCATCCCGTCATTGGCTCTGACGGCGGTCCTCGAAACCACGGGGCCCGATACCGGGAGGTCGCCGGGCACCTCGCCCCTGACGAAGCCTACAAATCTGTCCGCGGCTTCCTTGCGCATGGACATGTCCGGGCCGACATTGACATCGATCCTCAGAGCGGCCAGAGAGTCCTCCATCCTCGCAAGATCGGTTGATTTTCTGACCGCTTCGGACCAGACCAGCCCGACGTAAACGAGATACATGAAAAACCTGGCGATCGACTTGATGTAATGCTCGAAAAACAATACTGGGTCGGTGAACGACCTGAAGCCGTTCAATATCTCGCCCAATAAGATCGCGGCGAACAGCAATGCCGAAAGAATGATGTAAGTTATCGAGCGGGAATTGCGGTGCATATATCTGTATCCTGAATACATCATGTTCAGCGCAAGAACAGTGAGGATGAGCTGCCCGTAGAACAGGATGACATCTGTGGGACTGCTCCCGCTGTTGGTTATGACGGCCTCCCCATATCTGATGAATCTGGAGAAGCCGATCGATATGGCAAACATGCCCACCGCAAAAAAGACGCTGCGATGTCTGTCCAGAATTATCAGAAGCCCGCAGACAAATGGGATGCCGTAGAACACCGCGCAGCGGACGGCCCCGATGACGTCGATGCTCTGATATATTTCCGCGGCGGAATACGCCATCATCGCGATGGCCATAAGGATGGTGATGCTGGCGAACAGCTTGTCCATCACCTTGGCGGCCGCCGCTCTTATGGAATCCCTGTCCATGGGAACCGGAATAGCATCATAATTTAAGGAGTATCTACTGGAAGTCCGTCCGAATGGTTGTGATGAGCTTCAAAGTCCGGTATTTGTGAGAATTTGAGAAATAGTTTATATAGAAGGAATATTGTATCCCGCCACATAAGGTGCATTGAATATGTACGGAAACGGAAACCAGCCCGTCATTGTGCTCAAAGAGGGCACTGAGAGGAGCAAAGACAAAGAAGCCCAGTTCAACAACATTTCCGCCGCGAAAGCCGTCGCAGACGCGGTCAGGTCGACTCTCGGCCCCAAGGGAATGGACAAGATGCTTGTGAACACCATCGGAGACGTCGTCATCACCAACGACGGAGTCACGATCCTGAAGGAGATCGACGTCCAGCACCCCGCCGCCAAGATGGTCGTCGAGGTCGCCAAGACCCAGGACACCGAGTGCGGCGATGGAACCACCACATCCGTCATCCTGGCCGGGGAGCTTCTCAAACAGTCCGAAGAGCTCATCGACGCCAACGTCCACCCCACCGTCATCACCAACGGATACAAGATGGCCTCCGAGAAAGCCGTTGAGATCCTCGGAGACATCGCCGTCCCCGCCAACGACAACAAGATCCTCTGCCGCGTCGCCAAGACCGCTCTGACCGGGAAATCCGTCGGAGAAGAGGAGGATTCCCTGGCATGCATCGTCGTCAAAGCCTGCAAAGCCGTCGCCGAAGACGGAAAGGTCGACGTCAAGAACATCCGCATCCAGAAGAAAGTCGGAGGCGTCATCGCCGACACCAAGCTGGTCGAAGGAGTCGTCATCGACAAAGAGAAAGTCCACTCCAGGATGCCTTCCCACGTCGAGAACGCCAAGATCGCTCTGTTCTCCTGCCCCCTCGAGGTCAAGAAGACCGAGTTCGACGCCCAGATCCAGATCACCGA
>JAEEGL013411336.1_pt1 | contig 34370 bp, 31 predicted proteins | sample 9134231 | NCBI WGS metagenome assembly JAEEGL01 (sample SAMN16246548, study PRJNA631951) | gut metagenome | biome: gut microbiome; feature: rumen; material: fiber-attached | host: Bos | place: Iran: Karaj | collected 2018-10
AGGTGATAAGACTTATACTGCTAATCTTGGATATCTTCCACAGAGCTTTGGACTCTTTAAGGATATGAAGGTTAGTGCTGCACTTGACTATATGGCAGGACTTAAAAGTGTACCTAAGGATAAAGTTAAGTCTGAGATTGATCGTGTACTCAAGATAGTTAATCTCTATGACAGGAAGAATGATAAGGTAAGATCACTTTCAGGCGGTATGGTAAGAAGGCTTGGCATAGCACAGGCTTTGCTTGGCGATTCAAAGCTTCTTATATTCGATGAGCCTACAGCTGGGCTTGATCCAGAAGAAAGAATACGATTTAAGAAGATTATAGCTAGTCTTTCGAAGGACAAGGTGGTTCTTATATCTACGCATATATGCAGTGATATAGAGGCGCTTTGTGATAAGGTCATGGTAATCGACAAAGGTAAGCTTCTGTATAATGGTACTCTTGCAGGACTCGAAGAAATAGGAAGTGAGAGTGAGGGCAATGAGAGTGAAAGTGCGCTTGAAAGGGGATATCTATGTCTCTTAAACAAAGATGTCGAAGACTTAGCTTAGGGTATGCTGTTCCGCTGCTAGTGATGTGGGTTATTATGCCTCTTTTATTCATAAAGCTTAAGAGTACGGTAGATGAGAGCAGGAAGATGGCGGTATCTTTTGTTCAGCTTTTTTTGCCGACATGTTCACTTTTCTGGCCGATATTCTTTAGTGCAGAGATGATGGCTTCACCCGGCAACGAACTTCTGTATATAAAGCAGAAGATGAAGGCACACTACTATATCCTGTCTTGGATAGTATATATGATATGTGCTATACCGGTATTTGTGGTAGCTAAGAACAAGTGTTATCTGGATAATTATAAGTGGGAGTTTCTTCGTATAACAATATGCACGTTCTTCCTGATAGAGGCCTATTATATGCTCAACTTTGTCACAGGAAACTATCTTGCTGCCAATGTAATAGCACTTGCTTATATAGTATTCGGTACATTTACTGAGAAATCAGGAAGTATCTTAAGTCTGTATGATAATCATATGGCTGATGCGGGGCTTATAAGAAATCATTACCTTCTGTTTGCGGTGGCTGGAGTTATAGCCCTTGTGGTGGGCGTAAAGTATAATCGTGAATATGAGAAGTATTGAGGTGGTGTGAAAAAGGGACCATCGCACATGTTTAGTGCGATAGCCCCTTTTTTATCTTTATCTTAGTCGGAGAAGACCCCTTGACACTTCCTATCTTATCTAGTAATATAGGATAAGATGATTAGATATGAATTATAGAGGTTTATTATGCATAAGTTATTCAATATCGATAGCGGTTTTTTCCGCTTTATGGCTAAGATAGCAGATATCATACTGTTGAATGGTATCTTTTTGGTGCTGTCTTTTGGCGTTATTACTATAGGACCTGGTCTTATAGCGCTTTATTATATCATGCTTAAGGAAGTTCGCGATGAGGAGACTGAGGTTGTCAAGAATTTCTTTAAGGCTTTTATCAAGAATTTTGTGCAGGGCGTTCTGCTCGAAATTATAGTTGGTGGTGTGGGGTTGTTCTTCGCTTATGACCTGTATATGGTATATAACTGGAATCAGAATGTCGATACTATGGGATCGCGCATATCACTTTATGCGCTTGCAGGTGTTACTATGGTCATAGCGCTTGGGTTTATCTATACATTTCCTATGGTGGCTAAGTTCTACAACAACACTGCGAATATCATCAAGAATTCTATGGCGATGGCGATAAGCAATCTTCCTAGTTCGCTAGCTGTTTTTGCTATATGGGTTATAATTGGATTCTTAGTTAAGATCAATCCTTATAATCTTATGTTTGCTTTTGGACTTGCAACTTTCCTGCAGTCTTTCTTTTTCGTGAAGGTATTTGATAAGTATATTCCTAAGAAGGAAGAGGAAGAGGATAGCGAAGGCGAGATTAGTGAAGAATTGGGTGAAGAGCCTGTTCATGTTGTACTGACCGAAGAGGATATGGAAGTTAAGGAAGATAAGTAGAAGCTATGGATAGTCTTATATACAGTATTGATGCCACATTTCCGATATTTCTCATGATTTTGATGGGAATCTTTCTTAAGAAGATTCATCTCATAGATGATTCCTTTGTGAAGGTGGCGAATAAGCTTGTGTTTACGGTAACTTTACCAGTTATGGTTTTTGAGGATCTTGCTTATGAGGATTTCAGACATAACTTTGAAGGGAAGTTTGTTCTGTATTGCTTTATCGCGACGCTTTTGTCCATCATTATCATATGGATACTCACTGATATATTCGTGAAGGAGAAAGAAAGTCAGGGTAGTTTTATCCAGGGATGCTACAGAAGCAGTGCGGCTATCCTTGGCATGGCTTTTATTAAAAATGTATACGCAGACGCAGGTATGGCACCTCTTATGATCATAGGTGCCGTACCTCTTTATAATGTGTTTGCAGTCGCTGTTTTGACGGCGAAGGCAAGGAGCGCTAAGCACTTTGACATTAAGAAGACTCTGATCGGGATTGCGAAAAACCCGATTATCATAGGTATAGTCCTCGGTATCATATCGTCTCTTATAGGTATTGATTATCCGGTGATTGTTGATAAGACTCTGTCTATGACAGGAGGGCTTACTACACCTCTTGCTCTGATATGTATAGGTGCTGCATTTGAACTTGGGGAAGCGAGGCTTAAGCTTAAGCTTGCGTCTGTTGCAACTGTTGTTAAGCTTGTCATACTTCCAGCGATCATACTTCCAATCGCTGTTATACTTGGCTTTAGAAATCAGGAACTGATGGCTCTTGTTATCATGAGTGGTTCGCCAACAACAGTTAGTGCTTATATCATGTCCCGCAATATGGATAACGATCATGTGCTTTCTTCTGACATAATCCTTATGACTACGGCATTGTCGTGCTTTACTCTGACTGCGATCATATGGATACTAAGAAGCAAGGGCTTGCTGTAAGGAGGATTAGGATTATGATATGTGATACATGTGCATATATGGTATATGATGAGGATTATGAAGAATATGTATGCGATGTCGATATGGATGAGGATGACTTTCAGAGGCTTATGGAGAGGGAATATAAACAGTGTCCTTACTATAAGGACGGAGATGAGTACAAGGTCGTAAGACATCAGATATAGGAGGAAGGCTATGCTATACATAATGCGTCATAGTAAGACGGACTGGAATAATGAACATAGACTCCAAGGACGCACCGATACAGAACTCAATGAAGAAGGCAGAGCTTTAGCGCGTGAGGCAGCGGAAACTTATAAGGATATCCATATAGATGTGTGCTTTTGTTCGCCTATGAAAAGAGCTGTTGAGACCGCTGATATAGTTTTATCTGGGAGAGATATACCTGTGTTGTATGACGACAGGCTTACTGAGATGAGCTTTGGCGTCTTCGAGGGAACTGTGAATCTCTTTAGCGATGCTAATGGTCCGATGAAGGAATTCTTTTTTAATCCTAAGGCTTATAAGGCTGTAGAGGGTGGTGAATCCATAGATGAAGTTATGGTGAGAACCAAAGATTTCCTTGATGACAAGATATATCCGCTTCTAGAAGAGAACAAGGATGTTCTTATAGTTGGGCATGGCGCTATTAATGCGGCGATTACATGCAGGATACTGTATGATTGTGACCTTGATCACTTCTGGGATAAGGGTGCTAAAAACTGTTATATGATGAAGCTCATAGACGATCAGGTTGTGCACGAGATTATGGAGTAGTGTTATATGAAGAATATACTTAGATTTATGAGAGGGCACGGCATACTTGTTCTGTGTGTTGTTGTCCTTCTCGTTGTTCAGGCATACAGTGAACTGTCTCTGCCTGATTATACCGGAGATATAATCAATATCGGTTTACAGAGAAGCGGTATAGAGGATTCGGTGCCTGTTAAGATAAGGCCTGAAAGCCTTGAGATGCTGAAGTCTGTTATGAATGATGCTGATGCTTCTTATGTTGAGACTTCTTATAGTGTTGGTACTGTCAGAGAACTAAAGAGTGGCGCTGACAGAAGTAAGCTTGATAAGATCATGGCTGTAGCCGAGAGTGATATCTATGCGAAGATGATGCCTGATAGTGGTGTTAGTGTTAAGGGCATGGAAGATCAGGTTGCAGTATATTATGTCATGGCTGAATATAAGGCTTTGGATGTAAATGTAGACAAGATCCGCAACGCTTACCTTCTTAAGGTTGGTCTTCGTATGCTTCTTATGTCTGCGGTCATGATGGCTGCAGGTATACTTACCTGCCTTCTTGCGTCTGTTATATCTGCAAGGGTTGGTCGTGACTTAAGACAGAAGGTTTTCTCGAAGGTTATGACTTTCTCTGGTTCAGAGCTTGGCAGGTTTGAATCAGCTTCTCTTATAACAAGAGCTACTAACGATATACAGCAGGTGCAGAATACTTCAGTTATCTTCCTTCGTATGGTGGCTTATTCGCCGATACTTGCTATAGGCGGTATAATCAATGTGGTTAATACAAGATCTGGCATGGGCTGGATCATAGTTGTTGCTGTAACGTGCCTCATGCTTGTGGTCGGAACTCTTATGGTCATCGCTATGCCTAAGTTCAAGATCATGCAAAAGTTGATCGATAACCTGAATCTTGTCTCAAGACAGCTTCTTACAGGTGTTATGCCTATAAGAGCTTTTAGCCGTGAGGCGCATGAAGAGGAGCGTTTTGATAAGGCCAATGATGCACTTTATAAGAATCAGATGTTCACTAACGTAGCTATGAGCTTTATGATGCCTGTCATGATGTTTATCATGAACGGTGTGTCGGTTCTCATAGTGTGGGTGGGCGCTGATAAAATCGATAAGGGCAATATCCAGATCGGTGATCTGACTGCATTTATCACTTATTCGATGACTATTGTTACATCGTTCCTTATATTCACGATGATATCGATCATCCTTCCACGTGCTTGTGTGGCTGCTGACAGAATAGCAGAGGTACTAGATACAAAGCCTCTTATAGAAGATGGTGCGGATGCTAAGAGTGTTAAGAAAGAAGATATCAAGGGTGTGGTACGCTTTGATCATGTTTCTTTTGCTTTTCCAGATGCTAAAGAACAGGTCTTGACTGATATCGACTTTATCGCAAGACCTGGTGAGACTACGGCTATCATAGGTTCTACCGGTTCTGGTAAGTCTGCACTTATCAATCTCATCCCGAGATTCTTTGATGTGACAGAAGGCTCTGTGACTATAGATGGTGAGGATATAAGAAGTATAAAGCTTAAGGATCTTCGTGAATTGATAGGTTATGTTCCGCAGAAGGCGGTTCTCTTTTCTGGAACTATAGATTCCAATATAAGATATGCTGATGGCGTGAGCACAGATGATATGAAAGAGGCTTCTAAGATTGCTCAGGCGAGTGAATTCATATCGGCGAAAGAAGATGGCTATGACAGCAGTGTGGCTCAGTCTGGAACGAATGTATCTGGTGGTCAGAGACAGAGACTCTCGATAGCCAGAGCGATAGCAAAGAAGCCAAAGATATATATATTTGACGATTCATTTTCTGCACTTGATTATGCTACGGATAAGAAGCTTAGAAGTGAGCTTAAGGCTGTTACGAAGGATGCTACAGTCATCATAGTTGCACAGCGTATATCAACTATACTGGATGCTGACAGGATTATCGTTCTCGATGAAGGCAGAATAGTGGGTATGGGACGTCACGAAGAGCTTCTTCATATCTGCAAGGAGTATGACGAGATAGCGACAAGTCAGCTGTCTGAAGATGAATTAAGAAGAAAGGCAGGTGAGTGATATGGCTGAACAGGGACGTAAAAGATTCGGTCCTGGAAGACCTGTTGAGAAGGCTAAGGACTTCAAGGGAAGTATGAAAAAGCTTCTTGGCTATATGGGTGCATATAAGATAGGTGTTCTTCTGGTATCTGTGTTTGCCGTATGCTCAACTATCTTCAACGTATACGGTCCCAGACTCCTTGGCGATGCGACTACGAAGCTCTTTGAGGGCGTAGTTGGAAAGTATACAGGTACGGGTTCTATAGATTATGATGCTATCGGCAAGATGCTTCTTTTCCTGATCATCATATATATCGTAAGCTCGGTATTTGCGCTTGTGCAGGGGCTTATCATGAGTGCGATATCACAGAAGCTTGCAAAGAGGCTGCGTCGTGATATAAGCAGCAAGATAAATCGTATGCCTCTTTCTTACTTCGAGAAGAATACTGTAGGTGATGTGTTATCGAGAATCACCAATGACGTGGATACTCTTGGTATGGCTTTTAATCAGTCTATAACACAGCTTATAACCTCTGTATGTACTATTGTCGGTATACTGGTTATGATGTTTTCTATATCACCGCTTATGACGGTTATATCGCTTGTCATACTTCCTGTATCAGGATTTTTGGTTGGCGCGATAGTAAAGAAGTCGCAGAAGTACTTTGTAGCTCAGCATAAGCTTCTTGGTGACATAGATGGACAGATAGAGGAAACATTTGCCGGAATGACGGTTGTGTCGGCTTTTAACAGAGAGTCTAAGGAGATAGAGCGCTTTGAGGAAACCAATAAGAAGCTCTACGAGTCTTCGTGGAAGAGTCAGTTTTTATCAGGTCTCATGCCTCCTGTGATGAACTTTGTAAGTAACTTAGGATATGTGGGAGTTGCGGTATCGGGCGCTGTTCTTGCATCAAAAGGTACGATAAAGATGGGTGATATCGTATCTTTCATCCAGTATGTAAAGAGATTCACTATGCCGATATCACAGCTTGCACAGGTATCTAACATGTTCCAGTCGATGGCGGCTGCTGCGGAGCGTATATTTGAGTTCTTGTCTGAAGAAGAGGAAGTAACTCCAAAAGATGCCAGAAGGTCGATCAATGTAAGTGGAGCGGTTAAGTTTGATCATGTGCGCTTTGGCTATGATAAGAATAAGATCATAATCAATGATTTTAATTCTGAGATCAAGGCCGGTCAGATGGTTGCGATAGTTGGACCTACAGGTGCCGGTAAGACTACTATAGTCAAGCTTCTCATGCGTTTTTACGATGTGAATGAGGGAGCTATACTTCTTGATGATGTGAATATCAATTCTTATGAAAGGAGCACGTTAAGGCAGGCATTTGGCATGGTTTTGCAGGACACGTGGCTTTTTAAGGGGACTATAAGAGAGAATATCAGGTATGGAAGACTTGATGCTACCGATGAAGAGGTCGTGGAGGCAGCTAAGGCTGCAAGAATCCATAAGTACATCATGAGTCTGCCGCAGGGGTATGACACTATGCTTGCCGAGGATGCTTCTAACATATCTCAGGGACAGAGGCAGTTACTTACGATAGCGAGAGCGATAATCGCAGATAATCCTATACTGATTCTTGATGAGGCTACTTCTTCTGTCGATACGAGAACTGAGAAACTCATACAGCAGGCTATGGGAAACCTCATGAAAGGCCGTACGTCCTTCGTTATCGCACACAGACTGTCGACTATCAAGGATGCTGATCTCATACTTGTTATGAAGGATGGAGATATAAAAGAGCAGGGTACACATGAAGAATTGCTCTCTATAGGCGGATTCTATGCTGATCTCTATAACTCTCAATGGGCTTCTGCATAAAGGGGGTGTAAATAACCCCCATTTTTGTTATTACTATGCTGTTAGTCGATATGAAAGGCTGTAAAAAACTATCACGAGGACGATTCGCAAGATTTCGTCATACTTTTGCAGGCTGGCGCAAGTGCGGGCGAACTGTTTGAGCGTGTAAAGCGCGCGAGTTTTCGCGGAGCACTTGCAAATAAGCCGCCTGCGAAAGTATAGAAATCGCCACGTGTCCTAGTGATAGTTTTTTTACGGCCTCTTGCGCGCCGGAATAAAAAAGTTCTTGATTTTCTGTGAAAATGCTTTATAATATAGGTGAGTAGTTGAGTTGATGTAGTTTAACGAAAGGATACGGATATGGAATTTAAGAAACAACTTATACAGGATATATTGGATGGTTATATGGATGATGAAGCTTTGTCTGAATTCGTTGGAAGCAGGGATCCTGAGATTGCGATTGCTGCAGCTACTGTAGCAAGTCCTACTGAGAAGCTTCTTGTTCAGTCAGCTAAGCATGCTAATAAGGATGTAAGACTTGCTGTACTGAAGAATCCTAAGGTAACCAAGGAAATCGTTCAGGTGCTTACAGAAGACGCAGACGCTGATGTTGCACTTGCTGCGAAAGAACTTCTTCCTACACTTGGAGAGTAATCATATTATGAATTTTTAAACTGCAGACTGGCAGTAGTGGCAGTCTGCAGTTTCTTGTTTTGAGAGGTTTATATGAAGCTGATATCGTGGAATGTTAATGGAATAAGGGCATGCAGGCAGAAGGGATTTGATGATGTGTTCAGACAGCTTGATGCCGATATATTCTGCCTTCAGGAGACTAAGTGTCAGGAAGGACAGGTAGAACTGGAATTCCCTGGCTATGAATCATACTGGAATTATGCACAGAAGAAGGGGTATTCGGGAACTGCTGTTTTCACCCGTAAGACTCCTTTGTCTGTTACCTATGGTATAGGCATAGAAGAGCATGATAACGAGGGAAGAGTGATAACTCTTGAATTCGAGAACTTCTACCTTGTGAATGTATATGTTCCTAACTCCAAAGAAGAGCTTGCAAGGCTTGATTATCGTGTTGTGTGGGAGACGGACTTCAGAAAGTATATACTTTCTCTTGATGAGAAGAAGCCTGTTATATACTGTGGTGATCTGAATGTTGCCCACAAGGAGATAGATCTTAAGAATCCATCTACTAACCACAGAAGTGCAGGCTTTACGGATGAAGAAAGAGAAGAACTTACGAAGACTCTTGCTTCTGGTTTTACTGACAGTTACAGATATCTCTATCCTGATGTGAAGGATATCTATTCGTGGTGGTCTTACCGCTTTAAGTCAAGAGAGCGTAACACGGGATGGAGAATAGATTACTTTTTGGTTTCTGATAAGATAAAAGATAAGATACAGGATGCTAAGATTCACTGTGACATATATGGTTCTGACCATTGTCCTGTGGAACTTATATGTGATGACTTATGAATAAATGTGCTGTAATATTTGACATGGATGGAGTACTTTTCGACTCTGAACGCATGATCATGGAGTGCTGGCGTGAGCTAGCCTCTGAGATAGGAATAGAGGATCCTCTTGAAACCTGTATAAGCTGTATGGGGCTTAACAGGAAATCATCGGCTCTTGTTTTTAAGGCAAGATATGGTGAGGATTTCCCTTATATGGAATACAAGGAAGAAGTGACAAGGCGTTACTTTGCAAGGTCTGAGAACGGCGAACTAAGACTTATGAAGGGTGCTCGTGAGATACTTATCTTTCTTAAGGAAAGAGGCTTTAGGATTGCTCTTGCTAGTTCCACAAGCAGAGATTCTGTTATAAGGATGCTAACTAACGCAGAACTCATAGATTACTTCGAGATCATCATAGCTGGTGATATGGTTGAGAATAGCAAGCCTGCTCCTGATATATATCTTAAGGCACTTGATGGACTTGGGATTAAGGCAGCTGATGCGTATGCCATAGAAGACTCGTATAACGGTGTTCGCTCTGCAACTTCTGCAGGTATAGATACTATCATGGTTCCTGATATGGCGAAGCCTGATGATGAGATGAATAGACTTGCATGCGTTATACTTGAGGATCTGTTTGAAGCGGCGAAGTACATAGGAAGGTGATTGTTATAAAAGAAAAGGACAGTATATGGATTAAGCTCTTAAGGATTGCCTTCTGGCTTGTTATATGGCAGCTTATCATGGTCCTCGTAAGTGATAAGATATGCTTTGCCGGTCCTTATGAGACAGCAAAGAGACTTCTTGAGCTGCTTAAGACTAAGGACTTTTACCTTGCGCTTTTCTTTACATTTACCGGTATAGCAGGCGGTTATGGCGTAGGTATGATAGTCGGTACGGTGCTTGGTTATAATGCGCACTTTCATCCGAAGTTTGATTATTATGTTACGCCTGTCATAGACTTCTTCAGATATATTCCTATGGTTACTGTGACGCTTGTTGCACTTTTGTGGGCGGAACTTGGGATAATCGCTTTTGAAGTAAGTGTTTTCTTATCTTTGCCTGTTATATATAAGCATACGGTTGATGGGCTTAAGAAGGCTAATCAGCATTATCTTAAGAGGGCGAGACAGTTAAAGTATAATCCGATAAGGAAGCTTGTATATATATATCAGCCACTTAAAGTGCCGGGTTATGTTTCGGGGTGTCATAAGGCTATGAATATGTGCTGGAAATCAGGTATTCTTGCACAGTTGATCACAGATAAGGGCGTATCTATAGGTACTATGCTTGCTGCTGCAAGAGATGAGAAAGATATAGCTTCGATATTCGCTTTTACTATTGTTATCGTGTGTTTAAGCATATCTTTTGAGAAGATAGTATTCGGTGTTATGTCGCTTGATATACTCAATGCAGGCAAGATAGATGTTGCTCAGTTTTTTAAGGATATAGACAATGATGATATTATGTTGTAGAGGTTATTATGACTGAAAAAGAGATTATAATCGAAAAGCTCAAAGAAAGCGGCTGCAGGATCACCAAGCAGAGAGAACTTCTTCTTGATGTGATGCTTCAGAAGGGTTTTAATTGTCATAAGGAAGTATATATAACAGCGCATGCGATTGATAAAACTATAGGTCTTGCGACTGTTTACCGCTTCGTGAACAAGCTTCAGGAGGTTGGTGTTGTTTCTGAAAAGGGCTTATTCAGGGTAGCATGCTGCGCGCAGAAGTGTCCTTTTAATGACTCATGCATGATAGAGTTCGATAATGGTAAGGTCTATGAGTTGACTGGAGAAGAATTCGTGAATATACTCTATAACGGACTTCGCATAAGTGGTAAGATAGAGGATGATGAGCAGATCATGAATATATTCATGAAAAAGTGTGATGAGTGATGAAAAGAGTTGTTGGTTTTCTGAAAAAAGAAGCTGTTATGAGCATATCGTGTGTCCTTGCTTTGATCTCGATGTGCATAATAAAGCCGGATAAGCAGTATGGTGATTATACAGATATCAGAACTCTTGGAATATTGCTCTCTATGATGCTTATAACAGCCGGCTTGAAGCGATATGGTTTCTTTGAAGTTGCTTCTAGAAAGCTGTTATCGGGACTTAAGAGTGTAAAGGGGCTTATAACAGCTCTTGTTGTTATGTGCTTTTTCTTTGCCATGCTCATAACGAACGATGTCGCACTTATAACGCTCGTGCCATTTGCTATAGAGGTGCTTTCTATGTGCAAACAGAAGAAGCATATAATCGATACTGTAGTTCTCATGACTATAGCAGCTAATCTTGGAAGTATGGCTACTCCTGTCGGTAATCCGCAGAACCTGTATCTATATGGACTTAGCAATATGAGTATCGGCAGTTTCTTTGTGCTTGTATTACCTTATGTTCTTGTGTCTTTTGCTGTGATAATAGCAGCCTGCTTATGGATAGGCAGGGGACGGGAGATAATTAATTATTCACTTGAAACTTACAAGGTTGATCCTAAGGGGAGATTGTATATAGGTTTATATATAATCTTGTTTGTGGCTGAGATTTTAAGCGTTCTTAGGATTGTTCCTTATGAGTATACGCTTCTTATCATCGTGGCATTCTGTGTTTGGGATGAAGCGAAGCTTCTTTTGAAAGCGGATTATTCGCTTTTGCTTACTTTTGTATTTCTCTTTGTATTCATAGGGAATATGAAGAGGATACCGCAGGTATATGATCTGGTTTTGAACTTTTCTGAGGGAAGAGAGGTGTTATCTTCCGTTGTTTTAAGTCAGGTGATAAGCAATGTACCTGCTGCTGTGTTGCTCTCGGGCTTCACAAAGAATTACGATAAACTGATAATCGGCTGTAACCTGGGCGGTCTTGGTACGCTCATAGCCTCCATGGCAAGTCTGATAAGCTTTAAGGCTTATTCAGGCATGGATGGAGCGAAGAAGATGAAGTATGTCATAACATTTACAGGATATAATATCTTCTTCTTAGCTATACTTTTGCTGATGGTCAGATAAAGAAGGAGGTAGTTATGGTAAATTACTACAAGACTGTCAACGATAGTCTTCTTAAGGTGAATTCACCAGAAGATGATACATGGATATCTCTTCTTAATCCGAGCGAGGATGAAGTAAATGATGTGGCCAAGGCGTACGATATCGACATCAACGATATGCGTTCCGCACTCGATAAGGATGAGCGCTCGCGTATAGAGATTGAGGACAATTATACCATGGTCCTTGTCAATATTCCTACGGTGCAGGTGCAGTCCGATAAAGAGTTGTATGATACTATACCTCTTGCGGTATTTATCATAAAGAAGCATGTTATTACAGTGTGTACTGAGGAAACTCCGATACTGAGTGCATTTGTAAGTGCGAGAGTAAAGACTTTTAATACGGCATATAAATCACAGTTTGTGTTGAGGCTTCTATACAGAACTGCTTCTACATATCTTACTTATCTTCGTGAGATAGATAAAAAGAGCGATGCTCTCGAAGCGAAGATGCACTCTTCAACGAGAAACAGTGAGCTTATGGAGCTTCTTAAGCTAGAAAAATCCCTGTTGTACTTCACGACAGCTCTTCGTTCGAACGAGGCAGTTATGGAGAAACTCTTTAAGTCGCCTTTTATCAAGAGATTCCCTGAAGATGAGGATCTTCTTGATGATGTAATCGTCGAGAATAAGCAGGCTATCGAGATGGCGAATATATATAGCGGTGTCTTGAGCAGTATGGTTGATGCTTTTGCTTCGATGATTTCCAACAACCTGAATGTTGCCATGAAGATCCTTGCGATTATCACGCTTGTTATGTCTATACCTACGATCATCTTCTCTGCTTATGGCATGAATGTTGCCGGTATACCATTGGCGTCACATCCACATGGATTTATGATAGTGTCGGTTATATCATGTGTTATAAGTCTTGTTGTTCTTTGGGTTATGGCTAATATAAAGAGCTTAAAGTGAGGTATGGGATAAGTGAAAAAAAGAGTTGGTTATTATATATTATTTGCTGTTTTAATACTTGCTTTTTTGGTTACAGGGTGCAAGAAGAAGGCTAAGGAGGATGAGACCTCCGCTAAGTTGACCACGCAAAAGGAAACTGACGTTAATACTAAGGCTGCGATCGGGCCAGAGACCAAGCCGGAAATTAAGACTTCGACAGAACAGGCTACGAAAGAGGCTGCAACCAAAGTAAAGTCCACTGAGGCTTCTGAGACTGCTACTAAGACTTTGATAGACAAGAATGGTTCTTACTATTCGAAGGATGATGTTGCGCTTTACATACATACCTACGGCAAGCTTCCTTCTAACTTCATCACCAAGACTGAAGCGAAGTCGCTTGGCTGGGAAGGTGGCTCTGTAGAACAGTATGCAAAGGGCAAGGCTATAGGTGGTGACAAGTTCGGTAATTTCGAAGGAAAGCTTCCTTCGAAAAAGGGAAGAACTTATACCGAATGCGATATAGACACATATAAGAAATCGTCAAGGGGAGCAAAGCGTATCATATTCTCCAATGACGGTCTTGTGTACTATACAGAGGATCACTACGAAACATTTACTCTGTTATATGGAGAGGTGAACTGATGAGAAGAATAATTATAGACTTAAGTGGAGTGGATTCTAAAAAAGCTTTTCATGAGAGAGTTCGCGAGGCTATGCTTGTGCCTGATCATTATGGCAATAATCTTGATGCGCTTCATGATATCCTCGCAGAATACAGTGGGAAGCTTGATATAATAGTTCTCAACATAGACGATTTTATGGCGGCAAGAGAAGAGTACGCTGAAAGCTTCCTTGCTATGCTTGAGGATATAAAAAGCGATGATGTGAGAGTGTTTGTTGCTGAAGCGATGTAATGGTGGGTGGCTTATATGGCTAAAAAGAAAAAAGTTAGCAGGCTTTATGTCAAACTGCTGATTAACTTTATAATCCCTCTTATAATTTTAGGAATCGCGCTTTTGTACTTCGTGTATGCTAACATTACGAATATGAAGTACGAGGAGATGAAAGAAAAGCTTAGAGTTGTATCGGGAACTTTCAAGTATGATTTTGACAGGATATACCCTGGTGATATGACTATGAAGGATTCTGATTATAAGACAGTCTCAAAGGGGGATGTGATACTTAACGGTGATCACACTCTTGTTGATAAGTACAAAGAGCTGACTGACTGTGATGTGACTGTGTTCTATGGAGATATGAGGATCATGACGACTCTGTATCAGGATGATGAGAGGGTTGTCTTAACGAGAGTGAATCCTCTTGTAAAAAAACAGGTTCTTGAATCGGGCAAGGATGGCTTCTATAAAGTCAATATCAGCGGAGTCGATCATATCGTGTATTACGCTTGTATAGTGCAGGATGGCAAGAATATAGGACTTGTGGGCGTGTCATGTCCAGTTGCGAAGATGAATGACATATACATGAAAGCTATCATGCCATTCATCATATTCTTTGTTGTTCTCTTTGTGATAATAGGCTGGACAGTTTTCAAGTATTCAAATGGAATCTTAAGAGAGGTCGGATATATCGATTCATCTCTTAAAAAGATTGGTGATGGCAGATTCAAGGGCGATTTAGATGGAGATCTGTTGTCTCGTAAGGATGAATTCGGAGATATAGGCAAGCGTATCATGAGCATGCGTCAGGAACTGAAGATCCTTGTGGAGAACGACAAGCTTACGGGTGCATATAACCGAAGCAGCGGTCAGAAGATGTATGCTGAGCTTCTAGATAGAGTTAAGAAAACCGGTATAAGCTTCATGGTTGTACTCGGAGATATAGACTTCTTTAAGAAGGTCAATGATACATATGGACATAACTGCGGTGATATGGTTCTTATTGAGTGTGCTAGTATCATGAAGAAGAATGTTGGTCGAAAGGGATTTGTCTGTAGATGGGGCGGAGAGGAGTTCTTGATGGTCTTCTCTGATACAAGCAAAGATGATGTCATGAGCACACTTGAGGGTATTCGCAGGGATTTATCAGGAAGTGAACTTGTATATGATGACAAAAATGTATGCGTGACCATGACATTTGGCGTCGTAGATGGAGATGTTAACGAAACGATGGAGATGGCTGTGAAGCGTGCCGATGACAAGCTTTACTTCGGAAAAAACAATGGAAGGAATCAGATTGTATACTGATAGGAGTTGATTATGTTACTTGAATTTACTAAGATGGAAGGCCTTGGCAACGATTATGTGTATGTGGATTGTACGAAAAATGTTCTCGAAAATCCGGGAGAAGTCGCTAAAATCGTGAGTGACAGACACTTTGGAGTGGGTGCTGACGGACTCATACTCATAGAGAGCTCTGATAAGGCTGATTTTTTCATGTCTATGTATAACGCGGACGGTTCAAGAGGTGAGATGTGTGGCAACGGTATGCGTTGCGTGGCAAGATTCGTGTATGATAAGGGACTGACTAAGAAGACTGAATTCGGTGTGGATACACTTGCAGGTATTAAGTATGTGTCTCTTAAGGTCGTTGATGGTGATGTGAAGAGTGTCACTGTAGATATGGGTGAGCCAATCCTTAAGGGTTTGGATATACCTGTTACAATCGACAAGGACAAGGTCATAAAAGAACCTATAGAGGTGCTTGGAAAAGTATATGAGATAACATGCGTATCCATGGGTAATCCACATGCTGTTATATTCATCGAGGAGGATCCTAAGAATCTTGAGCTTGAGAAGATCGGACCGTACTTTGAGAATCATGCTGTGTTTCCTAGACGTGTCAATACTGAGTTCATACAGGTTCTTCCTGATGGCTCTCTTAATATGAGAGTGTGGGAGAGAGGATCTGGTGAGACTCTTGCATGCGGAACCGGTGCATGCGCAAGTGTTGTTGCTGCTTCACTTTGCGGGCTTATCGGCAGGGAAGCGACAGTACATCTTCTTGGCGGTGATCTTCACATAAGATGGGATGAATCTGATAACAGAGTCTACATGGAGGGACCGGCTAAGATAGTTTTCGATGGAAAGATGAATATATAACTAGTATAATATAATTGACATATAGAGTGTGAATATGCTATAATATGCAAGTATGGGTCATCACACTCATAAGGCTTCGCATATGAAGTATATTATAAATCGAAAGGATTTTTTAGTGATGAGTAATAAGAATCTTTTAAAGCTTTTTTTACTTATGGTTGCATGTCTTGGACTTGTATACTTAGCTTACTTTGGTATAGGCAAGGACGGATATGGTGCAGCTGAGAATACCAAACTTGGTATCGATCTTAACGGTGGCTTGAGTATCACCTTTGAAACCGAGGAAGAAAACCCGGATGAACAGGAACTTAATGATACTATCTACAAGCTTTCACAGCGTGTTCAGAAGTATAGTACTGAGGCTTCTGTATACAAGGAAGGTGACAGAAGAATCAACGTAGAGATTCCTCTTAAGGAAACCAGCCTTGAGTCAGCTAAGACTATTCTTGATGATCTTGGTACACCTGGTACTCTTGAATTCCAGGATGCAGACGGCAATGTTATCATAACAGGTGCTGATGTTAAGTCTGCTGAAGCGGGTACCATGCAGAACGATGCTGGTCTTAACTCGTATATGGTTAAGCTTAAGCTTACAGACGAAGGTGCTAAGAAGTTCACTGAAGGAACACTTGCTGTTTCACAGAAGGCTTCTGGCAGTAATTATATAGCTATCATATTTGATGGTGAGGTTATATCTGCTCCTAGATGTGAGAAGCAGATTGATGGCGATGAAGTAGTAGTTGAGAATATGGAATCTTATAAGGCAGCTGATAAGCTTGCTGCTTATATCAGAATCGGTGCTATTCCTCTTAAGCTCAATACTATAAGATCAAGTATTCTTGCTCCACAGCTTGGTTCTAATGCTATTAAGACCAGTCTTATGGCTGCATTTATCGGTATATGTATCATCATGGCATTCATGATATTCGTATATAGAATACCTGGTTTCTGCGCAAGTATAGCGCTTGTTATGTACGTGTCGATAGTACTTTTTGTAGTAAGTGCTTTCGAGATCACACTTACACTTCCGGGTATCGCAGGTATTATCCTTTCGATAGGTATGGCGGTTGATGCCAACGTTATTATATTTACGCGTATCAAAGAGGAGATAGGTGCTGGCAATTCAGTTGATCTTGCTATTAAGACCGGTTTTGATAAGGCCTTCTGGGCAATCATGGATGGTAACGTTACAACACTTATAGCAACAGCTATTCTTTATGCTCTTGGTACAGGTCCTATTAAGGGATTTGCTGCTACACTTGCTATAGGTATCATAGTATCGCTTTTCACAGCACTTACAGTAACTAAGTTCATAGTTAAGCTTTTCTATGCACTTGGTGCTAAGGCTCCTGGACTCTATGGTTCTAAGAAGGATACTAAGATCTTTGATTTCATCGGAAGAAAGAAGATATTCTTCGCGATTTCTATAATCGCTATCCTTGCAGGATTTGGTATCATGGGATATAACGCTTCTCAGGATAAGGGAGTATTCAACTTCGGTATCGAATTCGCTGGTGGTTCTTCTACAACTGTTACTTTCAAGGAAGAGCTTTCACAGGATAAGCTTGAGAGTGATGTTGTTCCTCTTTTTGAAGAGGTTATAGGTAAGACTAACGTACAGATTCAGAAGGTTGATAACAGTGCAGAGGTTGTATTTAAGACAAGGGAGCTTACTGCTGATGAGAATGCTCAGATAAGCGCTAAACTTGTTGAGAAGTATGGTGTAGATGAGGGATCAATCCTCTCTGATAACATCGGTTCTTCTGTCAGTGGTAAGATGAGAAGAGATGCTATCATCTCAGTTATTATATCAACTATAGCTATGCTCATCTATATCTGGATCAGATTCAGAAAGTTTGAATTTGCAGCAAGTGCTATTCTTGCTATATGTCATGATGTATGTGTTGTACTTGGTTTCTATGCTTTATCAAGAATTACTGTAGGTAATACTTTCATAGCATGTATGCTTACACTTGTAGGTTATACTATTAACGCAACTATCGTTATCTTCGATAGAGTTCGTGAGAACATGAAGATATATGCTTCTTCAAGAGCGCATGACCTTAAGGATATCATCAACAGAAGTGTAACAGAGACATTCTCGAGAAGTGTTAATACAACATTTACTACATTTATTATGGTATTTATGATATTCATACTTGGTGTAACATCAATCAAAGAGTTCGCGCTTCCGCTTATGGTCGGCGTACTTGTAGGTGCTTTCTCATCAGTATGTATAACAGGCTCTTTGCTTTACTTGTTACTTAACAGAAAGAAGAAAGCAGGTAACTAATACTATGAGGGAAGATTGGAGAATCTATGCTAAGAAAGCGGATTTCGCTGCTTTAGCAAAGGAATTTGATATCGATCCCGTAGTTGCCAGAGTTATCAGAAACAGAGATTATATAACGAGTGATGATTACAGGACATATCTTTTTGGAGATATGTCCTGTCTTCATAATCCGATGCTTCTGCCGGATATAGAGAAAGCACTCGTTCTTCTGTGTGATGCACTCGAATCTGGTACGGCGGTTAAGATCATAGGCGATTATGACATAGATGGAATCTGTTCTGTAGTTATACTTTACAGTGCCTTGTCTATGCTGGGATTTAAGGTTGGCTATGATGTTCCAGACCGTATGAAGGATGGCTATGGGATTAACAAGCGGCTTATAGATAAGGCTCATAAAGAAGGCTATGGCATGATTGTAACATGCGATAACGGAATAGCTGCATTCAATGAAATCATATATGCTAAGGAACTTGGAATGAAGGTCCTTGTGACCGATCATCACGAACCGCCTGTAGAGGAAATCGAAGGGGTTGTAAAGCAGATGATAGTATCTGCTGATGCGGTTGTAGATCCTAAGATAGATGGAAGTACTTATCCTTTTTCTGAGATATGCGGTGCGGTGGTTGCCATGAAGGTTATGCAGGCACTGTGCTTGCGTCTTGGAAGGGAATTCGATGGTTCGCTTCTTGAATACGGCGCGATAGCGAGCATAGGTGATATCATGCCGCTTCGAGATGAGAATAGAGTGATCGTTAAGGAAGGATTTAAGAAGATTGCACATAGTCATCATAAGGCCCTTATGACTCTAATAGGAGCAGTTGGCGTGGATCCTACAAGGATCACTGCTTATGATGTCGGCTTCAGGATAGGACCTTGTCTTAACTCTAGCGGTCGCCTTAAGAATGCTATGTATGCTATAGATATGCTTCTTTCTGACGATGAGGCTAAGGCTTCCGATATAGCGCTATACCTTACTGAACTCAATGAAGACCGTAAGGATATGACAGTTGATGGCTTTAATCTTGGATGCGAGATTCTTGAGAGGGACCATCCTGATGATAAGGTTCAGGTTCTGTATATACCGGGTATTCACGAGAGTGTGGCGGGTATAGTCGCAGGTCGAATCAAGGATAAGTATAATCACCCTGTTATAACATTTACCGATTCAACTGAAGAGGGCGTTATAAAGGGGTCGGCAAGATCAATAGAGGCTTATGATATGTTTCTTAATCTAAGCCATCACAAGGAGCTCTTTATAAAGTTCGGTGGACACAGTATGGCTGCGGGAATCTCGATGAAAAAAGCCCTGTTAGATGAACTAAGAAGTGCTCTTAACAGTGATTGCGAACTTACTGATGCGGATTTTGTTAAAAAAGTCTGGATCGACAGTATGCTTCCTTTTGGCTATATAAGCGAGAAGCTGATATCGGATATCGAAAAGCTCGAGCCGTTCGGCTTTGGCAACTCAAGACCTGTATTTGCCGAGAAAAATGTTATCGTCAAGGATATACGTATCGTCGGTAAGAATATGAATGTGGCAAAACTTAAGCTTATGGGCAGTGATGGTCGCGTGTATTCGGGCGTGTGCTTTGATAAGGATGCGTTCGAGAAAGTGACTATAGGCGACAGTCTTAATATGATATTTAGACCGCAGATCAATGAATATAACGGTGTGAGGAGTATAGAGATAGTAGTTGACAAAATATATCTAAAAGTGTAAAAAAGTAGTTGATTTTTTTTTTTTTTTTTTGGATGTATAATGATATTAGGAGGAGTATATGATGGTCTGAACATGAAGAAAGGAGTGTGAAGAATCATGGTGGTACGACGCGTATTAAAGAGATCATCTGTTGCACTTTTGGCATCTGCTACACTGATTGCCTGTCAGGCTAATATAGGTAATGGCGGTGGTGGCAAAGTTGTTACTGATGATTCAAGATTAAAAGTTGCGGTGGCTGATGAGGCTGTTGCAAAGAGTAGTGTAAAACTTAATAATGCTTATGTATATACTGTGGGCTGTGATGCTAATGGTTTTAGAAATGGCCGCGTATATGTATATGATGACGATTCTGCTTTATATGGATTTGGAGTAACTAATTATAGTAATCTCGATACTAACTGTCTTTCTGGTGATATTCATATGGTTGGCGATGATATCTATATGATTGAAAGAACCTTCCCTAGTATCAAGCTGGTGAAGTATTACAAGACATTTGAAAACAGACAGGTGATTGCTGAACTTACCTGTGATGCGTCTGTTGAGGATATAGTAGGCAGAACTGCAACATCGGTTGTTTCTGATGGACGCTTGTATTATGTTATCAGTGTTAAGCCGGATGGTCCTATAGAGGATTATATGATTGTCAAGAGAGAACTTAGAAGTGTTGCTTTGGATGGTTCTGATATGAAGACTCATGCCGTATATGATCTTCCTTATGCTATACTTTATGATGGACCGGAACTTGTTGAGAGTGATGGCAAAGTATATGTATGTAATCCGTATAGAACAAAGAATTCTAATGGTGCTACAGTATATGCATATGATACTGCTGCTGATAAGTTTGAACTTGTTGCAGAGAACTTAGTTGGCGGTGTGTATAATCGCTTTACAGCGGATGATGGAGCTGTATACTTCTATGAGAGCAAGAATGGGACATCTGTTTATAAGATAGATGGCAAGAAGGCTTTCTTTGCATCAAAGAGTGGCTATTACATCAAGGATGTTAAGGCGTACGATGGTGACGTATATGTACTGTATGCTCGTGATGAAGAGTATGCCAATAAGGCTTCTGATGCTACTGTGCTTGTCAGATATGATAAGTTTGGTGTTGTGACCGGAGAGGTTAATATCGGCTATACAAAAGAATATATTGATTCTAATATGTTCTACAAAGAGAAGAATATTCTTAACGGTTATCTTCCGAATGATATAAGTATCGTTGGTGTTGAGGACGGATATGTGGTAATAGCATCTTCAGTTGTTGGTTATGCTGATCCGTTTGAGTTTGGTAGACTTGGAGCTGTTGATTTTGTAGAGAATGTCATTATTCCTGTTGTAAAGTAATATAATAGTGATTGTCATGGGCTGTGAAGGTAGCAATACTTCTTCACAGCCCTTTTTGTTATTTTTTGTTTACTTTTTGGCTTTATTGGTGTATCATATATGGTAAGATTACTATGTATTTTGGAGGTACTTATGAGAATTGGTATCAGAGCACATGATATGGAAATAGCTCCACTTGAAGAGCTTTTTATGAATATTCACAATAAGGGATTTGAGTGCACTCAGCTTGCGTTGACTAAAGCTGTGCATGATTTTAAGGTGACGAATTCTGTTATGACTCCCGGTCTTGCTATGTACATCAAGAGGCTTCTTGCTAAGAGTGATGTAGATGTATGCGTACTTGGGTGTTATTTTAATCTCTGCAATCCTAATCCTATCAAGCATGAAGAGATAGTTGAGAAGTATAAGGCGCATATAAGATTTGCAAGTTATCTTGGTGTTGGCTGTGTGGGAACAGAGACTGGCGCGGTGAATGAAGAATATAAGTTTGAACCTGCAAATCATAGTGAAGAGGCTCTTAAGTGCTTCATCGAGAACTTAAGACCTGTTGTTGGCTATGCTGAGAAGATGGGTGTTGTAGTGGCTATAGAGCCTGTATATAAGCACATAGTATATAATGTGCAGCGTGCGCGTAACGTTCTTGATGCGATTAATTCTCCTAATCTCCAGATTATATTTGATCCTGTGAATCTTCTCTATCCGGGCAATATAGACCGTCAGGATGAGATCATAGAGGAGGCTTTTGATCTTCTTAGAGATGATATATGTGTTATTCATTGCAAGGATTATAAGCTTGATGAAGAGAAGAACGAGCTTATATCTATCCCTAGTGGACAGGGTGGATTCAATTATCCTCTTCTTATGAAGAAGATCAAGACTTATAAGCCATATATTCATATATCTCTTGAGAATACTAAACCGGACAATGCTATTGCTACTCGTGATTTTGTGCAGAAGATATATGATGAAAGCGAGGTTGAAGCTTGATGGATCTTAGGGAACATGTCAGAAGTATCAAGGATTTTCCGAAGGAAGGAATCATATTCAGAGATATAACAGGGATATTAAGAGATGGTGAGGCCATCAGATACTGTATAGATGAGCTTTGTTCTAAGCTTGATCCTACAGAGTATGATATAGTGCTCTCACCTGAAGCAAGAGGATTCATCTTCGGTATGCCTGTAGCTTATGCGCAGGGCAAAGCATTTGTACCGGCAAGAAAGCCTGGCAAGCTCCCAGGAAAGTGCATAGGTGTTGATTATACTCTTGAATATGCTACTACCAAGCTTGAGATTCATGAAGATGCTATCAAAAAAGGCGACAGAGTTGTTATAATAGATGATCTCTTTGCTACAGGCGGTACGACTAACGCTCTTGCAAAGCTTGTAAGAGATCAGGGAGGAATAGTTGTGAAGGCTTTGGAGGTTATAGAACTTCCTGATCTTCATGGAAGGGATAATATAGATTATCCTCTTGAGACACTGATTAGTTTTGAAGGTGAATAAAAGAAAGAGGCTGTATGGAAGATTTTTTGAAAAGTATAGATAAAAAACTTCCTCCAAAAAAAGCAGACAGTGTGATACCGCCGAGTTTTACAGAGCCAGAGGTATTACATAAGCAACTTATAGACACTATCAGAAAGTACAGACCGAATACAGATATAAGCCTTATTGAAAAGGCTTACAATATCGCCTATGAGGCTCATAAGGAACAGAAGCGAAAATCCGGTGAGCCTTATATCATACATCCGATTTGCGTGGCTATAATCCTTGCTGAATTGGAGCTTGATAAGGAAACTATCATAGGCGGTCTGTTGCATGATGTGGTAGAAGATACTACGATGTCTTATGATGATGTCAAGAATGAGTTCTCAGAAGAAGTTGCTCTTTTGGTGGATGGTGTTACCAAGCTCACAAAACTTGATCTTGGTCTTGATAAGGCAGATAAAGCTGAGATGCAGGCAGAAAACTTAAGAAAGATGTTTCTTGCCATGGCAAAGGATATAAGAGTAATCCTTATAAAGCTTGCCGATAGACTTCACAATATGCGTACTCTGGACTTTATGAAGCCTGAGAAGCAGAAGGAAAAGGCCAGAGAGACTATTGAGATATATGCTCCTATAGCTCAGAGACTCGGTATATCCAAGGTCAAGATAGAGCTTGATGACCTATCTCTTAAGTATCTTGAGCCTGAAGCATATAAGGAGATCAACGAAAAACTGTGGGCAACCAAGCAGGAGAGAGATAAGTTCATAGATAATATTGTTACTGAAGTCAAGCAGCATATGGATCATGCTGATATTAAGGCTGAGGTTAATGGAAGAGTAAAGCATCTTTTCAGTATATACAGAAAGATGGTTAATCAGAATAAGACTATCGATCAGATCTATGATCTCTTTGCAGTCAGGATTATAGTTGATTCTGTTAAGGATTGTTATGCGGCGCTTGGTATAATCCATGAAGTATATAAGCCTATACCGGGCAGATTCAAGGACTTCATAGCGATGCCGAAGGAGAATATGTATCAGTCACTTCATACGACTCTTATATCTTCGACAGGACAGCCTTTTGAGATACAGATAAGAACTTATGAGATGCATAAGGTGGCCGAATATGGTATCGCAGCTCACTGGAAGTACAAGGAAGGTATCAACGGCAAGGCCGATAACGAAGAAGAGAAGCTTGCATGGCTAAGGCGTATCCTTGAGTGGCAGAATGACAGTTCTGATAATAAGGAATTCTTAAGTCTTGTTAAGAGCGATCTTGATCTCTTCTCGGAAAATGTCTACTGCTTTACTCCAACAGGAGAGGTTAAGAATCTTCCTGCCGGTTCCACACCTATTGACTTTGCTTATGCTGTTCACTCGGCTGTAGGTAACAAGATGGTCGGTGCAAGAGTTAACGGCCGTATGGTGAACATAGATTATGTTATACAGAATGGTGATCGTATAGAGATCATAACTTCCCAGAATTCGAAGGGACCAAGCAGTGATTGGCTTAAGATAGTCAGAAGTACACAGGCTAAGAATAAGATCAACAGCTGGTTCAAGACGAACTTCAAGGAAGAGAATATAAGCAAGGGTAAGGAACTTCTTAATAATTATGCTAAGGCTCACAACATAGTTCTGGGTAATCTGTTGAAGCCTGAGTATATGGAGAAGGTTCAGATAAAGTATGGCTACAGGGACTGGAACGCTATACTTGCTGCAGTTGGTCATGGCGCTCTTAAGGAAGGTCAGGTAGTTAACCGTCTTCGCGATGAGAACGAGAAGGTTGTCAGAAGTCTTATGACTGATGAACAGATCTTAGAATCTATCACTACAAGTAATGAGAAACTTGCAGCTGATCCGAATGCAAGAAAGGTTGCTGCTAAGGGAAAAACCGGAGTTGTAGTGCGTGGTATGCACGATCTGTCGGTTAGATTCTCGAAGTGTTGCAGTCCTGTTCCTGGTGATGAGATCATAGGATATGTGACAAGAGGCCGTGGCATCACGATACATAGAACTGATTGTGTGAATATAATAGGGATCGCAGAGAGCGAGAAGGTTAGACTTATCGATGCTGAATGGAGTTCTGATGCGGTTGAATCCGGAGAGAAGTTCTATGCGGAGATCAAGGTATTTGCTAATGACCGAAAGGGCATACTTCTTGATCTTACGAAGCTCTGTACGGAAGCTAATATCGCTATAAGGAATGTTAATTCTCGTACTGGAAAGCAGGGAGTGGTAACGATAGAAATCGGTTTTGAGGTCGAGAGTAAACTGGAACTTACAACTCTTATAAATAAGATATCACAGATATCGGGAGTTATAGAGGTTAAGAGAAGCGTAAGCTGAAGGAGGCCGTTATGAAACTATATACACTATGCCTTGGTAATCTTGCAACTAATTGCTATATGGTAACCAACGAGGAAACCAAAGAGTGCGTTATAATAGATCCTGCAGCTGAATTCAACAGGATCGACAATACCATTAAGACATTTAAGCTTAAGCCTGTTGCGATACTTCTTACGCACGCGCATTTTGATCATGTGCTGGCTATGCCTGAAGCAAGAGATGCTTATGGTGTTCCTGTTTATATCGAGGAGACAGAAGAGGACATACTTGAGGATACGCAGATGAATCTGTCAGCTTATTATGGATTCGGTTTTATCAATCATGCCGATAAGCTTATCAACGATGGCGATGTGCTTGAAATCGCAGGCTTTAAGATCAAAGCTTTGAAGACACCGGGACATACTAGCGGAAGCTTAAGCTATTACTTTGAAAAAGAAAAAGCTCTGTTTGACGGAGATGTCCTTTTCAAGCAGTCTTATGGCCGTTCTGATTATCCTACTGGCAATAATTTTGTGCTTGGAAAGAGTATAAGGGAAGTTATATTCAAGCTTCCTGATGGTGTCACTATATATCCAGGACATGGTCAGGCCACTACAGTTGAGTTTGAGAGACTTCATAATCCTGTCAATAGTGCGTTATTGTAAGGGAGAAAAGTGATGTATCTCATAGATATAGATGATCAGGAGATAGAACACAATATAAGAGCTTTGCTGACTAGCTTTTATCCGGGCTGTGATATAGCCTATAATAGCGAAGGTGCAGATGTGGAACTGTCCATAAGTGTTAAGGGTACTTTGGTTTCAATTGGAGATGAGCAGTATACGATTGATAGTTCAGATAGGCTCTTTGGCGTTACTAAGCTTATATATAAGATTTTATCGAAGAATACTGGGATTAGTCTTCCATGGGGGATGCTTACAGGTGTAAGACCTTCTAAGATTCTATATAGTCATATAGCAAGTGGCAGTGGTAGGGATGAATGTATAGATTATCTTGTTAAGGAAAGATTCGTCTCACCTAAGAAAGCCAAGCTTGCTTATGAAGTTGCTTCTAAGGAATATAAGCTTCTTGGCGGGATGAATTATAGTGATCACTACAGTCTCTATGTAGGGATTCCTTTTTGCCCTACAAGATGTCTTTACTGTTCTTTTACTGCTTATCCGATAAGCAGATATGAAAAAAGAGTAGATGAGTATCTCGATGCGCTGTGCAGGGAATTAGCCGCGGTTCGTGATATGATGTCAGGAAGAGTTCTTGATACCATATACATAGGCGGTGGTACACCTACCACACTTAAGCCAGAGCAGCTTGACAGACTTCTTGGTTTCATAGAAGAGAAGTTTGATCTGTCGAATCTTAAGGAGTTTTCTCTTGAGGCGGGAAGACCTGATAGTATAGATGAAGATAAGTTAAGAGTGATCGGAAGTCACAGAGTTGATAGGATATCTATAAATCCTCAGACTATGCAGGATAAGACTCTTGAGGTCATAGGAAGAAAGCATAAGGTTGAGGATATATATAAGGCTTATGATTTGGCTAAGAATATAGGCTTTACTAACATTAATATGGATCTTATAGCGGGGCTTCCGGGTGAGAGTAGTGAGGAATTCAGGGATTCGCTTATGCGCTGTATGGAACTTAAGCCATCGAACATAACGGTTCACTGTCTGTCTGTAAAGAGGGCAGCGAGGCTGAATCTTATGAAGGATGTATATAAGGACATGACATTTGACGGAATAGAGGTGGCGGTGCCGCTTAGCTTTGACCTTCTGTCTGATGCGGGATACAAGCCTTACTATATGTACAGGCAGAGGAATCAGGCCGGAAATCAGGAAAATGTTGGTTACAGCATGGAGGGAAGCGAATGCCTGTACAACATCCTCATCATGGAGGAGCTGCAGACTATAATTGCGTGTGGCGCAGGTGCTGCAAGCAAGTTTGTGTATCCGCAGGGTGACAGAAACCGCATAGAAAGAGCGGAGAATGTCAAGGACGTGGAAGGTTATATAAAGCGTATAGACGAGATGATCGAAAGGAAACGTATCTTATGGAACAATTAAACGGTCCACAGGAAATCATAATCGGTGACTTCACTGACGGCTTGGAGCATGGTTGTAAGGTTGCGAGCCTGTCGTATGAAGTTGCAGAAGAGATGGGGCTTGCGACTGAAGAATGTGATGATATCAGAATGGCGGGGTTCTTGCATGATATAGGCAAGATAAGGCTTTCGAGATATCTCTATGGACGTAATAAAGCAGGTCTTGATGTCGAAGAGATTCAGTACATGCGTATGCATGCGGAATTAAGTTATGAGATCGTTAAGGAGAACGGCTTTAACAGCAATACCTGCAATATAGTATTGCATCATCATGAGAACTTTGATGGTTCGGGTTATCCAAGTAACTTAAAGGGGGACGATATCCCTCTTGGTGCAAGAGTGCTAAGAGTTGCAGATGCATTTATCGCTTTGGTGTCTGACAGACCCTATAGGGCAGCATTTGATACGGAAAGTGCTGTTGAAATCATGATAGAAGATATAAAGAATTATGACATGGAGGTTTTTATAGCCTTCCAGAGAGTCATCAACACAACAGATATAGATAGCATAATAGGTAATCATATATTTGGTGAGAGCGGGACTCTGGATATGTCGATATTTGAGGAAATGAGGTAATATGAGATGGCGTTGGTGAAAAAGCCGGTCACAGGTATGAAGGATATTCTGCCTATGGAGATGGAAATCAGAAACAGGGTTATGGATGTGATCAAGGAAACTTATGCAAGTTTTGGATTCACTCAGATCGAGACTCCTTGTGTAGAGAATATAGAGAATCTGAACAGTAAGCAGGGTGGCGAGAATGAAAAGCTTATATTCAACATCCTAAAAAGAGGTGAGAAGCTTAATCTTGAAGAAGCTACTTCTAAAGAAGATCTGATAGACTGCGGTCTTAGATACGATCTTACTGTTCCGCTTGTAAGATATTATTCTAACAATGCTAATAACCTTCCGAATCCTTTTAAGGCTTTGCAGATGGGCAATGTATGGAGGGCTGACAGACCACAGCGTGGCAGATACAGACAGTTTATGCAGTGTGATATAGATATATTCGGTGATCCAAGCTACCTTGCTGAGGTTGAACTCATACTTGCTACAACTACAACTCTTGGAAAACTTGATTTCAAGGGCTTCAAAATCAGGATCAACGACAGAAGGATCCTTAAGGCTATGGCTTCGTACAGTGGTTTTGCAGAAGAGACTTATGACACAGCATTTATAATACTCGATAAGATGGACAAGATAGGTCTTGATGGCGTTAAGGAAGAACTTGTACAAAGTGGGTTTGATGCTTCTGCGGTTGAGAAGTTCGTGGCGCTTTTTGAAGGTGTTACAGGAAGCACAGAGGATATAGTAAGGGTGACTGATATACTCGGCGATAAGCTTGAAGAGGGCGTTCGTGACAATCTTCTTCAGATCATATCCATAGTTGAGAATGGTAAGAAGGCTGACTTTACAATTGAATTCGATCCGACTCTGGTTCGTGGTATGGGTTATTATACAGGAACTATATTCGAGATCGCTATGCCTGAATTCGGTGGAAGCTGCGGTGGTGGTGGAAGATACGATCGTATGGTTGGAAAGTTCACTGGCAATGATGTGCCGGCGGTAGGCTTCTCGATTGGCTTTGAACGTATCGTTCTTCTTCTTCTTGAAAGACAGATGAAGGTTGATGATATGCCTAAGAAGACAGCATTTCTCGTCGATAAGGGCATAGAGGGCGAAAAGCTTAGTGATATCATATCTCTTGCTATGGACAGACGTATGAATGGTGAGAATATACTTGTTGTTCGTATGAACAAGAATAAGAAATTCCAGAAAGAACAACTTCAGGTAAGCGGTTATAGCGTATTTGAAGAATTCTATAATGATTAATGCGGAGGAAGAAAAAAGGAAATGGCTGAATCTATGAAGGGTCTTAAGAGAACCCACAGATGTACAGAGGTGTTGGATAACAATATAGGTGAAGAAGTAGTCGTAATGGGCTGGGTAGGTAAGAAGAGAAACCTTGGAAGTCTCATATTCGTAGATCTTCGTGACAGAAGCGGACTTCTTCAGATTCTCTTTGATGAGAATGAGATTGGTAAAGAAGGCTATGATAAGGCATATACTCTTCGTAACGAATTCGTTATCGCAGTTAAGGGTGTGATTGCAAAAAGAGGTGGAGCTGTCAACGAAAACCTCAAGACAGGACATATCGAAATCATAGCTAAGGAACTTAGAATTCTTTCTGAGGCTCTTACTCCTCCTTTCCCGATCGAGGAGAATTCTCAGACAAGAGAAGAGTTGAGACTTAAGTACAGATATCTAGATCTTAGAAGACCTGACATACAGCGCAATATCATGCTTAAGAGCAAGGTTGCGACTCTTACTAGAAGCTTCATGGCTAATGAAGGTTTCCTTGAGATAGAGACTCCTATACTTTGCAAGTCTACTCCTGAGGGCGCAAGAGATTATCTTGTACCAAGCCGTGTGCATCCAGGTAACTTCTATGCACTTCCTCAGTCACCACAGATATTCAAGCAGCTTCTTATGTGCTCTGGTTATGACAGATACTTCCAGGTTGCCAGATGCTTCAGAGATGAGGACTTGAGAGCTGATAGACAACCAGAGTTCACCCAGCTTGATATGGAACTTTCGTTTGTAGACATAGATGACGTTATCGATGTCAATGAAAGACTTCTTGCACATCTTTTCAAGGAGTGCCTTGATATAGATGTTAAGCTTCCAATCAGACGTATGACTTATAAGGAAGCTATGGATAAGTATGGTTCTGATAAGCCCGATCTTCGCTTTGATCTTGAGCTTGTAGATGTATCAGATGAAGTTAAGACAAGTGAGTTTGGTGTATTCAAGGGCGCACTTGAGAATAAGGGTGTTGTTAAGGCTCTTGTTATACCAGGACAGGCATCTATGCCACGTAAGAAGATCGATTCCTGGGTTGAATTCGCTAAGGGCTACGGCGCAAAGGGTCTTGCTTATATGTCTATAGCAGAGGATGGCTCATATAAGGGAAGCTTCCTTAAGTTCATGAAGGAAGAGGAACTTAAGGCTATCGTTAATAAGACTGGTGCAAAGCCAGGGGATCTTATATTCTTCGCTGCTGACAGATATAAGATAGTATCGAGTGTTCTTGGCGCTATCAGAACAGAGATTGCTGCTGAACTCGGCCTTATCAACAAGGATGAATTCAACTTCGTGTGGATCGTAGAATTCCCACTTCTTGAGTGGTCTGATGAAGAAGAGAGATTCGTAGCTATGCATCATCCGTTCACGATGCCTATGGAAGAGGATCTTGAATTCTTAGAGAGTGATCCAGGACGTGTTCGCGCGAAGGCTTATGATATCGTTCTTAACGGAACAGAAATCGGCGGCGGTTCAGTTCGTATCTATCAGGATGATATACAGGAGAGGATGTTTAAGGCCATCGGTATAGAGAAGGATGAAGCTAATGAGAAGTTTGGTTTCCTTCTTGACGCTTTCAAGTATGGTGTGCCACCTCATGCAGGTCTTGCATATGGTCTTGACAGACTTGTTATGATCATGGCTAAGCAGGACAGCATAAGAGACGTAATCGCATTCCCTAAGGTTAAGGATGCATCTGATCTTATGAGTGAAGCGCCAAATGTTGTGGATATTAAGCAATTAGATGAACTTGGTATAGCTATCAAAGAAACAAAGGAAGATTGATATGGGTAACAGGATGCGAAGGGCTCTCGAATATTATGGAAGTCTTGATGTGAAAAGCATGAGTGTTGAAGAAAGAAAAGATAAGGCCTCTGAATTGCTGATACAGATCGGATTTTTTCAGCATGAGAGACTCATACATCTGATAGTTACGGTATTATTTGCCCTATTTGCCATGTTTGCTGTATATGGAAGCGTTACTACAGATAACTTTATGTTCTATGTACTGACAGTAGCGGTATTTGTACTTTTGATACCTTATGTTAATCACTATTATCTTTTGGAGAACGGAGTCCAGAGATTATATAAGGATTATGACAGATTGGCGAAATTATGACACTTAAGGATTTAAAGCCAGGAAAGAGCGCCGTAGTCACCGAAGTTGGTGGCGAAGGCGCTCTTAGGCAACATTTTTTAGATATGGGGATTATCCCAGGCGTTGAGATTACAGTTGTAAAGTATGCGCCTATGGGTGATCCGGTTGAGCTCATGATCCACGGTTATGAGCTTACTTTGCGTCTTGATGATGCTGGACAGATTCTTGTAAAAGAATGTGAGAAAAAAGAAAATCAGGAAGATAAGGAATATACTAAGGTAAGAAGAGAACACCCTGGATTTGGTGAAGGTGGACGATATCACTCAAAAGAAGAAGAAAACCCGGTTCCGGAAGGGACTGTTCTTACCTTTGCGCTTGTTGGCAATCAAAACTGCGGTAAGACGACTCTCTTTAATATGCTAACAGGTTCTAATCAGCACGTAGGTAACTTCCCTGGAGTAACAGTTGACAGGAAAGATGGTCAGATACGAGGACATAAGGATACTCTTGTGACAGACCTTCCAGGCATATATTCTATGTCTCCATATACCAGTGAAGAGCTTGTATCGAGGGATTTTGTCATAAGTCAGAAGCCATGCGCCATCATCAACATAGTTGATGCGACCAATATAGAGCGTAATCTCTATCTGACTATGCAGCTTCTAGAGATGGGTATACCTATGGTGCTTGCTCTTAATATGATGGATGAGATGAGAGCTAACGGCGGAACTGTCGATGTCAATCTGATGGAACAGCTTCTTGGAATACCGGTTGTTCCTATATCTGCAGCGAAGAATGAGGGCGTGGATGAACTTGTAAATCATGCCATACATATAGCAAAGTATGCTGAAAAGCCAAAGGTGCAGGATTTCTGTGATGAAAAAGAAGATGGCGGAGCAGTCCATAGGGGTATACATGCGGTTACCCATCTTATAGAAGATCATGCTATAGCACAGGGGATACCAGTAAGATTCGCAGCGACTAAGGTCATAGAGGGAGATAACATGATCTTAGAGAAGTTAGGTGTGGATCAGAATGAGAGAGAGACCATAGAACACATCGTTCTTCAGATGGAGAAGGAAAGAGGTCTTGACAGGTCTGCGGCTATAGCATCTATGAGATACTCTTTTGTTATGAAGATAGCAAAAGCATGTGTGAAAAAGCCTGGTCAAAGCAAGGAAAAGAAAAGAAGCGAGAATATAGACAGGATCCTTACCGGAAAGTATACAGCGATTCCTGTGTTTATCCTTATTATGTCTTCGATATTCATACTGACCTTTAATTATATCGGTCTATGGCTTCAGGAACTGTTTGAGAAGGGCTTGGATAAGATCTTTGGCAAGATGGCTTATCTTATGGAGAAGGCTGAAATCAATGAGGCTTTGTACGGGCTTGTCGTAGATGGAATATTTGCCGGAGTCGGAAGTGTGCTTAGCTTCATGCCTATTATAGTCATCTTGTTCTTCTTTTTATCGCTTCTTGAAGATACCGGATATATGGCCAGAGTGGCCTTTGTTATGGATAGAAGTCTTCGTAAACTTGGACTTTCCGGCAGAAGTATAGTGCCTATGCTTATCGGATTTGGCTGTACAGTGCCTGCTATTATGGCTACGAGGACACTGCCTAGCGAGCGTGACAGGAAGATGACTATGCTCTTTCTTCCTTTTATGAGCTGCAGTGCCAAGCTTCCGATATATGCTTTCATAGCCAATGCTTTCTTCAAGGAGAATGCTGGGTTTGTTATGGTCTTGTTATATCTTCTTGGTATATGTTCGGGAGTAGTTATGATTCTTATCTATAAGAAGACTCTCTTTAGAGGCGATGCTGTGCCTTTTGTGATGGAGTTGCCTAATTATCGTATGCCTAGTGCGAAAAATGTATTCAGGCTCGTATATGATAAGGCTAAGGATTTTGTTGTGAGAGCTTTTTCTGTGATATTGCTCGCGACCGTAGTTATATGGCTTCTTCAGAGTTTTGACATAAGCTTTCATATGGTTGATGACCCAGGAGAGAGTATACTTGGTATGATAGCGGGAGTGATAGCGCCGGTTCTTTCACCTGTCGGACTTGGAGACTGGAGGATTGCAACAGCTCTGATATCAGGCTTCTTAGCCAAGGAAAGTGTGGTATCAATCATAGAGATGCTGTATAATGGAGCATTTGCTTCGGAAGTAACATGTATGTCAGCTGTATCGCTTTTGGTATTTTCACTATTATACACTCCTTGTGTTGCTGCGGTATCTGCAGTTAAGCGAGAACTGGGGTCTAAGTGGGCAATAGGCGTGGTTATATGGCAGTGTATAGTTGCATGGATCGTATCATGTGCAGTCTACAATATCGGTATGCTTTTTTTCACATAAGATTATTAGGCGAAAATAGTTGATTGTAAATAGATGCATGCCTTAGACTTTTTTTTCTAAAGATTTTACAAAAAACACTTGATTTATTAAAGCGATATGCTATAATAGGACTCGTGTTGAAAACATACATTACTAAAACTTTTTAAAGGAGATTTATCATGGGTTACGTTGATGAAGTATTAGAGCTTGTCTCTAAGAGAGATGCAAGTCAGCCTGAATTCATCCAGGCTGTAACAGAGGTACTTAATTCTTTGAGACCAATCGTTGAGAAGAATGAGGAGCTTTACAGAAAGAATGCTATTCTTGAGAGAATTACTGAGCCAGACAGACAGATCATGTTCAGAGTTCCTTGGGTAGATGATAAGGGCCAGGTACAGGTTAACCGTGGCTTCAGAGTTCAGTTTAACAATGCTATCGGACCATACAAGGGAGGTCTTAGGCTTCATCCTTCAGTTAACCTTGGTATTATAAAGTTCCTTGGTTTCGAGCAGATTTTCAAGAATTCACTTACAACACTTCCTATCGGTGGTGGTAAGGGTGGTTCTGATTTCGATCCTAAGGGCAAGTCAGACAGAGAAATCATGGCATTCTGCCAGAGCTTCATGACAGAGCTTTCTACGTACATCGGAGCTGATGTTGATGTTCCTGCCGGTGATATCGGAACAGGCGAAAGAGAAATCGGTTTCATGTTCGGTCAGTATAAGAGAATCAAGAACCTTTACGA
>JAEEGL013761634.1_pt1 | contig 34367 bp, 42 predicted proteins | sample 9134231 | NCBI WGS metagenome assembly JAEEGL01 (sample SAMN16246548, study PRJNA631951) | gut metagenome | biome: gut microbiome; feature: rumen; material: fiber-attached | host: Bos | place: Iran: Karaj | collected 2018-10
AGCCGGACGCTTCACGGAATTGATTGAGGTAAGCGTCCTGTATATCGTATTGTCAAGGAGGAAATATACATCGGGAGGATATGTTATCTGGCTGCTGTACTCAGCTATCTTCTTCCCCTTAAGCAGCTCCTCCTCTATCATGTAGTGCTGCTTGAGATATTCGATGATCGACAGCTCTGCCGACTGCTCTGCCTGGATAACACGGTCATGCCTCTCGCGGGTAAGCTGGGACATTCCCAGCTCGGTCATTGTGGAGAGGTAGTCGTTGTCGTTAAGGAACCTTCTATACATATCTTTTCTTTTTATTTAAATAGCCCGTCAATAGTCCCATTGGTTCGCTGTATCGTAGGCAGACATGGAATCAGGAATGGTAATGACTGGTGAGGATACGTGTGCCTTGAACCTTGTGTACATCTTCCCAAGGAATTTCACCACGGCATAGTCGAATGCATCGCTACAGTGCCCAAGGGTCTCACACTTGACACCATCTATATACCCAATGTGCTTGCTCTTTGTCCCGTCATCGTTTTTCATCTGACGAACAAAGTCCTCGCATAGCTTGTGGCACCTGTAGTCGATCTGGATGCTCCAGCCATCATAGCCTTCGAAAAGCTGGTTTATGAAGTCGAGCCTGGTGACATGGGCAGGCTGCTTGGTAAGAAGCTCTATCCTTGGCCTAAGCACGTCATTGTCCATGAACTGCTTGATAATAGTGAAGTTATTGACACCATCAGCTGTCGCGGTTGTTTTCCCAAGGCCAGCCGGATCCCCTGTAATTATGACGCCTCCCAGGTGGCCCCTTGCCATCAGTGCGTCTGACACAATTTTAGCAAGAGCTGGTGTGTTGTTCGTCTTTTCCTTCGGCCTTCCAAGGATCTCCTCAAGCACAAAGAGGTTCTTTGCATCATAATCAATCTGAATCAGAATTGCTGTGCAATAAGGATTTGTGTTGAAATCGTAACTAACGATGATAGGCTTAAGTTTGTTGTACACCCTCTCACGGAGGTTCTGTCTAACATGCTTTATTGAATTGAATGAATGATATGCTGCATTAGTATTGCTGTTTGGCGAATCCCAGAGACCGTTAAGCAATCGGTTCCTGGTATATACATCCTGAATATTCATCAGGTTGTTCACATAGACTGCAACGAAATTCGGGTCTTTATTATCAAACACAGTGGCTGGCACGAACCTGTATCCTTCAGGGAGCTTCTCCAGCGGGATGCCGTTCTCATCCTGAACGAACTTGTCCCTTAGCCAGCATATCGCCGGGTTTGTCCCCATCAGGCCCTTTGGCACAATGAATGTCTCAGCTATCATCCAGCGGCAACGTGAAAGAAGAACCTCAATAGCCTTCTCGGACACCTCAGAAGCCTCGTCCACATAGAAACCAGTAAACTCGAAGCTACCCAACCAAGAAAATTCAGTGTCAGACGGTTTGTCTTCAAGTCCAAGGCATATTATTTTTGAACCATTCCAGAATGTAACTATTAAGTTAACCCAGTCTATATGGAAGTTAACACCTTCTTCGAGGCCAAAGGTTTTCAGCACCCCCTGGAGAGTCACAAATGTCGTTCCTCGCAATACCTTAAGCACCTTACGGGCAATGGCAAACCTCGCGCCTGGGAACCTGATACAGGTTATCACTCCCCAGGCAGTACCAAGCCAGGAGTTGTGGGTTACAATAAAATCATCCGTACAATACAAGCCGCTGGGGTCTGAAACCGTTATGCATCTCCCCTCTTTTTCGCCTATATCGATAACATCAGATATTCTGTGTCCAAGTTCTGAAAAACCACCATTAAACAGGCCATGAGCAAGTTTCTTTTTTCGTGTCAAGCCAACAAGCTCATTGTCTATTTTTGTTCTTATATATAGGTTATATACCTTGCTGCAAATGTGCTTCTCTCCAAACTTGTCTTTGTATGAGCCAACATCTTCAAATGTTGTGCAAACACCACCAAGTGAGCGGACGATAAAGGTTACATCTTCTGCAAGCTGTTTGCTGGTCGTGTAATAGTATAGTCTGCCACCTTTATCCACATACCCATCGGCATCCATAAGGCCCTGCATAAGTTTTTTGCGCTCCTCAAGCGTGCCGTACAAATACCCTTTTGGTATTGCGTGTGTCTGAGACTTATTCCCAGCTATCCCAAGTTTTTTGAGCGAATCAATAAGCTTTTTATCCCTTATGTTGTAGTGGAATGCATTTCCAGCTGGATATTTGACAGACATGTCGTATCCACATTCAATAAATCGATCAACAACTTCTTGGTCCATAGTTGTAACCTGAACCACGTTTAGAGAAAGCTGTATATCAGATATGCATCCATCACCTATTATAAACCCAAGTACATACGGATCTATCGGAACAAGCCTTTTTGCAACAGCGAACTTAACAGGCTCGGTCAATGGAGCAATAAGATACTCATCAGCGCATACCCCTTTCTTTTTACGCTGATACCATTCATACACTTGCTGGGCAGTCCAAAGCCTATCCCTATCTCCACCATATTTTTTAAATGATTTTGACCTTTCAGATGACTGATGTAATTTCCAGATATGCTCAGAAGAACAGTCTGTATATGCACCATCAGAGAAAACAATCCTGTAATATTGGTTTTTTGATACAGGGTGCAGATAAATAATCTTCTGCATACCACCAGTAACAGGATTTGTTATGGTATCACCGACTTTTAAGTCTCTGTTTTTTCTTAAACCAAACGGTGTAACTACTTGACTATCAAGCAATTGAGCCTTACCACTGCCCGCCGCGCCGCCGTATAATACAAGCCTTGGAATATCTGATGTCCCGCATTTTGAACAGAACGGCTTCTTAATTATGTTACCGTTATTATCCACCCCAACCGGGCGCATTTCAAGACTGCCTCCGCACTTGTCACACCTGTTAGGCTCCAACATCTCCCATACAAGGTGCTGCTTCCAGCTTGGGGAAAAGTTGATCTCACCAGTATAAGGAACCAATTTTTTCATATAAACATCTCCTACGGCAACTTTGTTAAACTTAAAAGCGGACGGGGAGGTAAGTTTAACCAGAACCCTCCCCTACCAAACGGATTCCGCTTCTTGAATTCATAAGTAAATAGGATACCTGGGAGATTCCAAGTTGAAACATCTGCACACATAAACAAAACCCCGGCCTTCACAGGTCGGGGCAAGTACTACTAAAACAAAATTGCTTATGAAAAGAAAACCTATTCCTTGTTGTCTCCGAGCTTGTCGTACAATAGCATTACGATTATCCAGTACTCATCAGGATGCTCTCCGTCAGAAAGCCTCTCGATTGCATTGCGCACATAAAGGCGCTCCTGGTCTGTGAAATCGAACTCCCTCTGGTTGGCCATATCCTTCTCGGCATCCCAGGTATAGTTCTTGTCATCCTCGGTCTTGAAGTCTATGAGATCCCTGTCCTCATCAGTCACCTCGACTTTCTTGATAATCGACTTCTTCAGCTGGTAGTCAACCAGCGAATTCTGGTTTGGAAGGATGTTCATGAGATACAGCCTTTCCTTCATCAATAACTTTACTTTCATCTTTGTTTGGTTTAATTGGATTATTTATTACCTGCCTGAGCCTCCCAGGAACCTGGTTACCCAAGCTTTTTAAGAATTCCAGTGACCTTCTTCCTTGCTCCATAGATTACGCTTATTATGATTCCTATGAGAAAACCGATTGATACATATCCGGCCTTGTCCTTCAGTGTAGGCTGGACGTAGACGGTCTCCTTCCTGACAATGTTCCTGTTATGCGATTCTGCCTTCTCCTTTATCCTTATGGTGTCAGTATGATGCACAATCCTCTCCAGTACAGCCCCAGGCTTGCTGTTGAGTGAGTGCCTGAGGAACTGTCCGTCCCATGATGCATCGGAGCAATACAGGCCGTCCTCCAGGTGTGACGCTGTGTCCTTTGTGACAACGGACTGGGAAGAGACGGGAACCTCTATCCTTACGGTGTCCGGCCTTACCTTCACGATGACGGTATCGATTGTCCTGAGCGTGTCTGTCAGGGAAACAGTTTTCTCAATGACCCTTGGGGAACAGCACCCGCCCAAGAGTACCGTACCAAGGATTCCTATCATGACAGTAAGATAAGCCTTTCTCATATTATGAACTCACCGAACTCTTCCTCGACAGTCTTCGCATTGAGGTCCCTGAGTGCAAGCAACGGGAAGAACCATTCCTCTCCATCGTGTTCGCCTCCGAGTATCCTGACCCATGCGCCGCTGTTCCTTCTTTCCCTCTTCACTATTGAGACAACCATCCCCTCTGTGCCGATGAACGGATCCATGTTCATTTCATGAAGCTCACTGGAAGCCTCTATGATGACATGCGCCTTTTCCTTAATCTGCTTATGGGGACTGTAGTTGTATATCACTTCTTGCTGTGCATTACCTCAAACTGGGTATCCAGCTTTGTCACCTTGTTCTGGATATCCACAATCTTCTCCATTATCTTGTCCATATCCATATCGTTCCTTTCCTGGGACTTGACATAACTGTCAACCTGCACCTCCAAGACAGCGATCCTGTTGTTTATCTGGATCCACGCGCCTATGAACGTGATTGCAACCGTTATAAGGGCCCCTATGAACGTATTCCTGAGAGTCTTATCCATCCTGTAACTTATTGTTTTTTCACAAGTGATTCCTCCAGGGCAATCTGTTCCTTTGTCTTGACGGGCTTGTCCGGGACAATCACATTGAACGTAACACCTTTATCCTTATCGTCATCGTCATCACTGTTTCCGTCAGCCCCCTTCTTAAGGCCTGGGGTAAGACTTATCATTGTCTGTATGGAATGGTTCGCAACTGAGCGTAGAGGAGCTGGTGAGAGCGGATTGCCCCTTCTGTCAGTATAACTTGCAACGGTACACTCGTCAATGATCTTCTTGAGCTTCGCCTTCAGGTACGCCCTCATTATCTCCGTCTCAGCCTCGTTGTCTACCGATGTGTTGAGATCCTTGATGTATCCGTTTATGTTATCGCGTGAAAGGAGCTCCCTCACATAATGACCTATGAAGGGATCGTCCTCACTTATACCCTCTCTCTTCCCAACCGTCTCGGCATAGCACTTGACTGCATTGCCTACAAACGGTTCGTTCCCCTCAATGAGAAGAATGCAGAAATCCTGTTCATCCTCGGTCAGGCTATCGTAATACTTGCTTGCCATAATTTTCCCTTTATCTTAAATAGCCTGCCCGGAACAATACGGGGTGAATGGCCTATTTACCGTCACCTATCAGCTGCTCCATTATGACACCATAGAACATTTTCTTTATCCCCTCGGCGCATTGCTCGACATCTGCCGCACTTGTGATGGCATCCCTGTTGAACTTTATCTGGAGTGCATATCCTGAAATCATCATCATTATCTTCCCGGTCGAGGAGTCCGTAACCTGGAATACCGACAGATCCGTCAGCCTCCTGAATGTCTCAACAGGCTCGTCAGGAAGCCCAGGCTCACCTGATGCAAGGTTGACACCTCCTTTGTCAATCAACTCAACAGAACTTTCCGGTATCGCGGCTTCGGTCCTGTCCTTATGTTCCTCACCAGAAGGAGCTGGGATGAATGTCCCAGACTCCTTGTCCAAAATGAATTTCGCCATATACTAAATCTTGAAATGAACCCTTTTCTTGTCCTTACTGTTGTCTGCAAGCCCTGAATCGCCCTCGTCACCTCCTGATGCGTTCCTCATCCTTACAGTGAGAGTCCTAACGATCTCCTCAGTCGCAGTAACGTCAGCATCTGCATCATGCGCGTCATCAAGCTCTATACCCAGTTTCTCAGCAAGCGTACCAAGCTTGTAGTTAGTGAGACCTGAATTGCAAAGAGAGAGATATGCGAGTGTAAGCGTGTCCAGTATAAGCGGCTGGAACTGTCCGTGGAAATCCTCGTTGCCCTTCACTGTCTTGCAGAAATCACCCCATAGACCGGCGTATTCAAGGAGCTGCTGTATCATTCCGATATCAAACAGGATGTTCTGGCCCACAATGAACGGGAGTCCGTCCCTGCTGCTTGAGATCCTGGAAGACCTACAGAAATCCACTATCATTCTTGCAGCCTCATCATAGGGAACGCCGTTCTCCCTGAGGAACTCTATCGACAGACCATGCACCTTGTACGCACTTTCACTGTACGTCATCAGCTCACCAGCCTCCTCCTTCTCATCCTCTATCTCATACTTCGTCTTAAGGCTCTTCCTCTTCGGCTTACCAATATCTGTCTTCCTGTTGTAAGGCTGGATATAAACATTCAACGTGTTGAAGCGCTCGAACGTATCAAGCCTGACAGCATGTATACTGACAGAGCACACGCCGCACTCGGTATTCTTAAGTCCTCCAGTCTCCGTGTCAAGTACCAGCATGACGGGTACAAGCTCCTTTTCCTTCGGTGCTGCCATAGTCAAGCCTCCTGTACCATTGCGAGTATGACACTCAGGTTACGCTTAAGGTCAGGCTTCGTGCCGTTGTTATTGATCACCCTGTATGCGACAACAGAGTCCTCCTCTGCAACCTGCTCGTAGCGGACATTGTCCCTGATGATCCTGGAGATGCTGACACCACGCTTGCGTCTGTTCCTCTCGGTGGCAATCAGCTTCACCGGGAACAGCCTCAGGTCAGGATTCTCCATCATCTGCATAATCCCGATCTCATCCACCACATAGACATTGACGCCATCTTTCAGGTCACTTTTCTTGGCATAATAGTCGTAGCCTCCGTACTTGCTGTATGCCAGAAGCTCCTCCTTTGGCGGGATCTGGCCAGGCTCAACGAACCAGTGGTCTACACCGTTCTTCTCACTAACCCTCTTCGGCCTGGTCGTGTATGAGCATATCACGTTCACGCCGAAGGAACGAAGGTGTGCGGCAGCATAGGACTTGCCCACACCGGATCTGCCGTAGATGCAGATAATCTTCTTTCTCTTGTCCTTCATTTTCTTTCTGTCAAAATATTTAACCATATATGATTTTCCGTAATCAAGCAAATAATCCTTCCTGTAGGGATAGGTATGCTTGATATTCTCAGGATGAGTCCTGTTGTACTTACGCTTCGACTCAAGTTTCTTCTCATGGTGCGCCTCGTCCCATTTCTTTGCATTACGGTCGAAGGTTTCCTTGTACTTGAGATAAAGAGCCTCGTTATGCTCCTTCTTCAGCTCCTTCTCCTCGTCAGCGAATATGACACCCCAGTCATCAGAAATCCCAGATTCCATTCTCCCTGTCCTTTTTGATTCTCTCGGCTTTCCTTCTCGCATAAGATGCACGCTGGAGTGCGTTCACCAGATCCCTGTGCTCAGCACGATACTTGCGCTTACGTTCCCTTTCCTGTTCACGATGCTCCCTGTAATAGAGTGCATTGTACTCTTTCTGTTGCTGCTTGTTTCTCATATCCTTTATAATTAAATGTTTGTAACAAATGCCCCCTTGTTGATCTGGAGGACATTACACTCGTCATAGTCGCTCCATTTCGCAAGGCCTGCAAAAATGACTATCCTGTTCTTCTTCTGCCAGAAACAGTCCTTGTCGGTAAGCCATGCGTCATTCCAAATAGTAAGAGTCGCAGTGTCTATGTTCTGCTGGAGTATCACCTTCGCATAGGTCTTGTTCTCACCTGTCTTCCTGTCCTTGTATTTCTTCTCCTCGACCTCCTGGATCGTTGCACAGATACCCACCTTACGCTCTCCAAGGTTATCCTGCTGGAGATCGCTTAAGGGGAAGAACCTGTAGTTGCTCATGGAGCTTGGAAGGGAAGCACTCCTGAAGATACGCTCATAGTCAATGCTTCCGAAACCTGTTATGGCTATCTGTTTCTGTCCCCAGAACCAATGCTTGTCACGTAAGTCATCAGGTATCAGCTTCTCATCTATCTTAAAGCCAAGAAGCTCAGCCGCCCTTGACATCATTCCGTATCTCTCGGTCACGGAACCGACATCCTCCAGCTTGTCGAATGCACCTGCAAGGATGAGCAGCTTGACTGTAAGCGCTGTCACAGGACATTTACGGAACTCATCCTCGTTGTCTATGTCATCCCAGTCCTTGTATTTCTTGAACTTGTTACGGAAGATACGCTTTATGAAATCCTCAAGACTGGAGAAGCTTCCGTGCCTGTTCCGTTCAGCCAGTATGAAATCAACCGCCTTAAGTCCCACCTGCTTGATACGGAGGATTGACCAGTAGATTTCGTTAGTACCATAATTAGTGGTGAATTTTTCTCCAGATATATTAATATCTGGCTGGGAAATCGTAATACCGTTCAGCTGACGTATTTCCTGCAAAATATGTACAAGATTCTCATCTTTAACCCACTTCAAAAGAACGGTGTAAAAAGCCACTGGGTAATGAGCTTTAATATAAGCTCCAGCATACGATTCCATACTGTATGCAACAGAATGCGAACGGTTGAACCCGTACTGTGCTCCACCCTCAATCACTTTCCAGATACGTTCTGTCACCTCTTCTGGGCAACCATTCGCTTTTGCACCCGCATAAAATTTATCCTTAAATTTCCTAATCTTATCAACCTTTTTCTTAGAAATAGCCTTTACAAGATTAACGCCCTCACCAAGACTTAGGTTTCCTATTTTTCTCGCTAAAGCAGCGTATTGTTCTTGATACGCTGCTACTCCGTAAGTGTTTTTTAGAATGTCGTATGTCCCCCATAAATATTCAGGGTCTGTAATTCCATTCTTAGCGTCAACATACATTTTGGCTGCACCTGAGTTAAGTGTAGCTGGTCGAAATAGAGCAGCGGCGGCTACCAAATCATCAAAACAGTCTGGGCTCATATCCTTAACGAATTTTGTCATACCCTTAGATGCAAACTGGAAAATTCCCTGTGTAAGCCCTTTATTAAATATATCATAAACCAAATGGTCATCCATTTTACCCATGCTTAAGCTTTCAAGTGATATATCAGCATTATATTCCTTATTGCAAACATCGATCATTTCATCAAGCCTGGAAAGCTCCTTAGTGGCAAGAACGTCATTTTTAAGCAGTCCAAGGTCATCAAGGTCATATCCACTTAACTCAGATACAAGCATCCCATTCATTTTTCTGATTGGAATAATATCAAAACACTCTACATCCTCCCCTTTAATTGTATCCGGACATGTGATAATTGCTGATGCGTGAACAGACATTGCACGTGGTTGGAACATTATAGGCGCTATCTCTTCAAATACATCTGGATGCTTCTGAATGAAATCTCTAACCTTCTTTTCTTTAGCAGCTAACCTCATCAAAGAAGTCCAGTCAGAAACCTCATCTCCTATAATTGCAGTAATATACTTAACCATATTAATAGAAACCCTGTGTATTCTGCATACATCAGTTATCACAGCTTTAACCTGGAGAGTTGTAAATGTTCCAGCTGAAAACACTCTTTGTTTTCCGTCATGGTTATATCTGCTTTCAATATACCTTTTTACATCCTCACGTTTATCTGATGCATAATCTTGATCAACGTCAGGCATTGATCCGTGATGGGCCTTCCAATACCCATTATCCACAAAACAATCGATAACTTTTACCGATTTTGTTTGCGTTATATGTTTTGCGCTTATTACTTTCATATTATTTAACGTATTTCCAAATTAAACCATGAGCCCTTTTACATCTTCCATTTAAACATGAACTTATGGATTGCCTACTAATCCCCAAATCAATACCTGCTTGTTTTATTGATGGGTAAATACCAATACATTTCCCATCTGGACCATAGCAAGAAACCTTTCTTTTATTCTTTTCAACGCCAAGCATTAATCCTATCATAGTAGCTTCTGGAACTGGCTTCCCTTTGCGAAGCTCACTCATCTTTCTCCTTGTTTCATCAGATACAACACGCCCCTTGCAGGATTCCTTTAGATGCTTAATGCTTAACGGATTATTAACATTTTCTTTTCTGGTAACAACCCTTAAATTAACAAGCCTATTATCAGACTTGACCGTATTAATATGATCAACCTCCTTATTTGGACCTATTGGGCCAAGAAACGCTTCAGCAACCATTCTATGCACATATCTATTTCTATAATCTTTTGCTGTATATCCAACATGAACATACAAATACCCGCTTTTATTATTTCTTGATATTGTTTTTGGCTTATAAGTACCATCTGGCTCAAGTCTCCTTATATTTCCAAGATTACTTGCCTGGAACCCATCACAACTTGGTATATCCTTCCAAACCTCCTTCATAATTATATCTCGTTTAATGTAAAAATCAAATCACGATTATCCCAACGAATATCATCACCTGAAAGTAAATCGGTTGCCTGCACGACCATTTCAACCCCATCCCTAAAAACAAGGAATTCAGAATCAGCTGCAACTCTCATATTTTTGCCATCAAGCTCAAGCTCAACAAAATCATTGGTTGAAATATCATTGCCAACAACAGTCACCTTACCAGGCTCCAGCCCAGCACGTTCTGGAAGCAAGAAACGCTCAAAGATAAGATCATGCTTTATAGGATCAACCATTGTAACATTTAAACACCTAAGAACAATAGCCCCACCAGCACTACCACGTCCTGTTCCGTAAGCGATATTATTCTTTCTGCACCAATTTATCATATCCCACTGTATGAGCATGTAATTTACGTTATCGGTCTGCTCAAGGATTTCAATTTCGTATTCCAATCGTTTTTTATACTCCTCCTCTTTTCCTGGGGGCGTGATTTTTTTGAGTCCTTCATAACATAACTGAATGAACATGTTATGAGTGTCACCATACTTATCCTTCTCATCTGGTGTCATCATATACTCAGGTGCATAGTTCTCATCCAGATCATAGGCAGCATCACTCTCACCAGCTATGATAACAGTATTCTTACACATCAGGTCAAACACCTTATCTGAGTATTTCTCTGAAAACAACGCACAGAACTCATCATAAAGCTGTGTCGTGTCCTTGTAATACTGTTGGTCTGAAAGCTCATGGGCCACTCCGGTATCAATCTTATTCAAGACCACCTTGTTCATCCACTCATCCGAATCAATGTAATAGCAATCCTCAATCAGAACAGGCTCAATTCCCAGCTTCCATTTACCATTATTATAAAAGGTATCAAAGTAAGCCTTCTGGGAGTCCAACAGCATTGAGTCTATTCGGTCTGCCCTGTACTCGCTCATGTCCACCTGGAAGAACACCCAGCCACCGAAGGACTCAGTGAAATCCTTCAGGAGCGCCATGTTCTTTGCCATCCAGTCACCACTCCACTTATCAAAGACAATGACGTTCCCGTCTGCCCTGTTGAGTACTTCCAGGTAATCAATCATCCCGTCCTCCCTGTCAACATTGATGGCCTTCTGGATACGCAGGAGATTACGGAACCCCTTCTGTGTGGAAACATATATCTTTGCTCCGACCTCCGACTCACCTATCTTCATGGTAAGCGAATACCCGAACACATAGCCTATGCCAGCTGCCTTGGCCTCCTTCTGAAGCTGGAGCGTCGCAGCCATCGTGTTCCTGTCACAGATACCTATGCTCCTGTGCCCCATCCATCTTGCAGTCCTCACCCACTCGGATACCGGGCCGGAACCGTTAAGAAGATCGTATGGCGTATGTACACCCAGGTTCACATAAGGTCTCTCATATACCTCATCGCGCTCCTTCCTGTCTCCTACATGACGGAAAGGCAGCATCTTGAAGCCCTTCCTTATATCTGTATAGTAGAACTGGTCCCCGAACTTGAATATGACATAGTATATATCATCCTGCATGAGGTATTTCGGAACCTCAACGCAATCGAACTCATACTCACCAGTGTCCTTGTTCTCCTTGAACAGATGCTCACGCTTCGACATATCCTGGAACAGGCACCTGCCCATCCCCGCAACAGTGACCACATCCCTTATCACCTTACCCTGGATCATGTGGTCATCCATCCACTGCTTCAATTCATCTATTTCCATTTCCATTACAATTGCATTTTCAGTATCCTCATGAGCGTATTAAGCCTGAACCAATACAGGACCTTGTACGGGGTCTTCTCGATGAAGTTGTCGTACTCATAGGACTTGATTACAGAGAACTCATATTCACTGTTGAACGGGTAGGTGTCACCCAGGCTCATTATGACAACTATATCATCATGGTTGTTCTTTGGCCTGCATGTGGACGCATCTATGAATAGCATCCCGATATTCCACCTCCTGCCAACCCTGAACGCATGCAACAGGTCATCCTTGTAGAACGGGCCGTCACCAACACCGTCACAATACTTACTGAGAAACCTCTTCTCTGCTGTACTATATCTCTTCATATCTCATTCAAATTGAATTCAACCTGATCACGCAGCCCGTAGGCAAATGAATCATAGAGCTCCCACCAGTCACAATCCGCTATGTCCTTACTGTCATCATCAACAAAAAGACTCAAGGCAAGCACATCAAAATACTTGTCAAGCTCGGACATGGTGCTGGAAATCTCCTCCTTTGCGTCCATGTCATAGGCAACGATGACCTGACTCACGCCCTTCTTCTGTATCTGGTACATCTGGAACCTGGAGATCTTCTTCCCGAATGTCGCAACAGGCACTATCATGTGGTTGTCATACAGCTCGAATTCCTTCACCAGCTTCATCACATTGAAGATACCCTCACACAGGATAACCGTCTCCGTCTCTCCGTAGATGATACTGTCATAATTAAATAGGAGTTTGGAGAAATCATTTGCATCAGGATCATCAGACTTCGTGCTGTTAAGATACCTCCTTATCTGGAACCTGGAGTGCGCGTTATGCTCCTCTATGCTGCTCTTGCTCTGTATGTTCCTCCCTATGAATCCGACACATTTCCCGTCCATGATGATCTGGAATATCACATAGTCATCATACCTCCAGTTCATCCCCCTTGTTGTACCGACAGGAAACATGTCGTACATTTCCATTATGAATCCGCGTGACTTGAGATACCTGTTCTTGAACGTCCTCTTCCAGCCCTTTGGCATGCTGATCTCATTCAGCTTCTCATCCATTTCGTCATCATCATCCATGAACGAAATGAGCTCAACGTTTTCCTTGTCAAGGTTGGCTACCTCCTTCACGGCCAGGTCCATCCTACCTATGTCCCTGAGGAAATCATTGAACCTGACTGTGGTATGTCCGCACTTGAAGCAATGTGTTGTAAAAAGCTTCTTCTCATTTGGTCCGACATATATACCGAACTTCTCGCCCTTCTTCCCGCAATACGGACAGACAGGCACGATGATGTTCTTCCTGCCTCCGTCAAGCCTTCCGTTCAGCTCCGCGCACAGTTCCCGTATAATGTCCTGCTTACGATCTTCACTTATATGCATCTGCAAAATTCCCCTGCTGGGAAAACACTAATAATTGGGAATTCTGCCCCTGCTTCAACTGAATATCGGTGCAAAGGTAGCCAAATCGGAAATCAAATCCAAGCACCTCTGCACCGATATTCACATTTGTTTACTTTTCTTTTGCATTTTTCAAGTTGCCATGTTCAGCGTCCTCTCAGGTGAATAGAATCTTTCATGCTCATAGTCTGTGGCAATCTTGATAGGCTCACCCTGTGGAAAGAACCTTGACTTTGCGAAATACAACCTCATGACACGCTCCTTCCGTTCTTTCGATGTCTGGTTAAGTGTTACAAGATGTGTAACAGCATACGAGACGCCCTTTGCCTCTGAACAGTTATGCTCAGTAAGCACAAAGCTCTCATCCTCAGTAAGTTTCGGGTCTGGAACATTAGCCTGGTAAGTGACAACAGCCCACAGATCACGTTCACCTGCAATATCCTTTATCTCCTTTGTCATGTTGATCCTGTTCTGCCTGACATCATCCTTGCCACGGTTCTTCTCGGCTGGGTCAAGAAGGTCTCCAGAGTCGATAATCATGACATCTGGGTTCTTGCCATACTTCTTCTGATACTCATCCAGTACATTATTTATATCTATTGTCGTTACCTTCTTGCCGAACTTAGGGAAACCACGGACAACAAGCGTACCGGCAGCAAGCTCTATCAGTTTCTCATACTGCTTGAGTGCATGATCATTGATCCTTCCGGACTCATACAGGTAAGACTCACAGCCCACCATGCCTGCTGAATAGGCATCGGTTGTCTCAGAGGTACTTCCCTCAAGCTGGATATGAAGGACATCCAGGCCGCTTGTGTAACATGCGTTTGTACCGATATGCCTTGCTATATGCGACTTTCCCACACCAGTCTTCGCAAGGAACATGGAAAGCTGTCCCCTGAGATTGCGCCCATGGTTCATTTCATCCATCTTATGTATATAGAAACTGGTGATCGCCTTCTTCGCGCTGTTCTCATTGTGCTTCTCCATGTTATTGATATACCTCTCATGGAATGTCTTCACAACATCGACGAACTCCTCCTGCTTGAGGGTGAACCTCTTGATCTTCTCGGCCTCTGCATAGAACTGCTCCACGGCCTCCATCCCATCAGTGCCCTGGTATGTCTTGCCTATCTCCTTGTAGGCACGCTGGAACATGGTCAGCTTCAGGTATTTCTCCAACTGCTCCAGAAGGACATTGGAGTCTATGTCCTGTGCCTCGTCATGTATCTCGTCAAGCAGCTCAACAACCGCCCTGCTTGACGCAACGGTCTGCTTTATGATTCCGTATTTAGGTGCAGACTTGTATGTCATATAGTGCTTGCTTATTGCGACATGGAGCGCCTGGAAGTCCTGTGTAGGCAGAAGCTCCTCCTCCATGTAAATCGATACAGCAGCGCATACCTGGCTGTTGTTGATTGCGCCCCAGTAAAGCTGTTTCAAATACTCTGGGGTCAGTACGTTGGTTTTCTTAATCTGTGCCATCTTCTAATCTTAATCGTAATAATTCCGGATATCTTTTCTCTGTTATCTCCTTGCATTTTGATACGTGTATGCACTCACTACAGGCATTCGACCCAGGACTCCACCCAAGTGTCTTGTTTGAACAAAGCACCAGTCCGGCATCCGTATTATGGAAACGCCTCTTCACAAGCTCATCGCTTGGCATGTCGATATACTGTCTCCACTTGTTCGGCTTAGGTCCAGCTATATAGTCGGTTATCATCTGCCTCCTGATGCCAAGACCTGAAAGCCACTGGTCGATATAATAGTCTATCCTTGGGTTGCCTTCACCGAAATACTGGTTGTTGTACTTGGCAATCGCGTGCTTGCCCCAGCACCATTTCCAGTCAAAATGGGTCGGGCTTTTCCCGGTGATATTATCGACATACCTGAACACCTGGTAGACCATGAAGTCAGTGATACGGTTGTCGCTCATACCCATCGGGAAAAGCTTCTCCAGTTCATCGAGCCCATTTGAGATTACGTTCTCGCCAATGCCGCCGCCTGGCAGCTTGAACTTCGGATCGAGCTTTATGACAAGCCTTGCGAAGATCTTGGCGACTCTATCTGTTTTCTGCTGGGTCATATTTCTTCCTGTTTTCGAGTATCATCTTCAACAGTTCACTCTTAAGGGTCCCGTCACGGTTGAGCAGGTCCTTCAGCTCCTTCCTGGCCTGGAATATCCTGCTCTTCACGTTCTCTTCGTTCTTGCGTTTCAGGTGCCCCCTCATGTACTCTATCTCCGTGATCTCCTTGATTGTGTAGCCCTGCACCTGGAGGATGAATGCAGACAACCTATGCGGCTGTATCATCCTCAGTGCAGAGATAATCTCATCAGAAAGGCAGTTGCTCATGTCAATGTCGGCAAATGCATTATTCTCCATGATGTGCTCCTGTGCAATCTTCGATGACAGAGGATTGTTGTCAGACCTCCTTGAATTCTGATCAAACCTCCTCTTGTTCTGTTCCTGACAGCATCTTCTCGTACAGATATGTATCCATGTATGAAGCGGCATTTCCGGATTGTATGACTGGATGTACTTGTAGAACTCAGTGAGTACTGTCACAAAGTTTTCATCAACGTTCTCCGGCCTGTCAGTGTACTTCCTCGTCAAAGACAGCACCATGTTATAATTCGGGATAATGTACTTCTCGAACAGCGCGTTATTGACCTTTGGATCCTTTCCATTCAGGATAGGCTTTCCGTTCCTGTCAAGATAGGTTTCTTGCTTGCTTTCCATTCCTCTGATACAGAATATTTGAACATGCCCTCAACTTTCCTTCTTGTATCACCGTCGCTGAAACGTTTGTTCACAAAACGCCTCCAGACACCATCAAGGAACTGGAACATCTTCGCAACGGACTCCTCAGTAGGCTTGAACGAACCATCATCATTCAGCTCGACATCGAAACTCACCTCATTACCATTGACAACAGGGAACCTCTCGCCCCTGAGGTACAGGATGAAGTCAAGGAAAAGATGCTGGAGAACCTGGTCGGCAGACATCTTCTCGAATTTAAGCACTTTCTTTTTCTTAGCATAGTTAGCCATAATCTTACCGCTTTAAGCTTTTGTTGTATAAATGAATAAAATAGAACCACACACAGGCAGCATCACATGCATCATGCTTCCCCTCAAAATCCAGATGGTATCTCTCAGCTGCATATTTCAGCATCATTGCCTTGTCCGCATTACCGTTTCCGGTCGTATGCTTCTTGATGCTCTTCACATTGAAATAGCGGACTGGGATATCCATTTCGGAAGCGACGAGCAGCATGACCCCATGAAGCTGTGCCAATTTTATCGTGGAAAGGGCGTATCTGGAGAAATTCAGCTCCTCAACAGCCAGAACCTTAATGTGATGCTTCAATATCATGTCCTCCAGCCAGTCAGCAAATGCAATGTACTGGTTATAGTCCGGACCAAGCTTCTTTGGTGCCTTGTCATTTGTCGGGAAATAAGCCACACCATAATTGTCGATATTGATATAATAGCCACAATGCTCCGCTATGTCAAGGGCAAGAATCTCATCCTTCCTCAGCCCCTCCCTTATCAGATCTGGAATCGTCTTTGCCATCAGTTCCCACTAACAGTTGACACACCACAGTATTTCCTCACCACCAGCTTATGCGGATAGCTCTCAGACGTCATACCCTGGGTTATCAGCAGCAATGTGATCCCCAGCTTGTTCGCAATATCTGCCACCCCCATTATTCCGGCCTCTTCACAGCTGTCCATTATCTCATCAATACAGATAAGATTCAACCCGCCGCTTGGTGACGTAAGGTTGGTCATCCTGTGCATGGCAACGATATTGGCAAACATGATACGTGCCTTTTCGCCGTTTGAGCATTTCAGGTAGGAACCCTTGTCCTCACCGTCCCTGATCACTGATATGGATATCTTGTCCCGTACCTTGCCAGTCTTTGTCGTAGTGTAGCCTGACAACCTGACCCTCAGTGTGCTTCCTACGTCCTTCAGCACCTGGTTGGTAATCTGGGCAATGGAATTGATCTTTGTGTTGGCAAGATGTGTCTTGAAACCAATGAAAAGCTCTTCCTGTTCCTTCAGGACATCATACACGTCCTTTCTCTTCAGTCTTTCAGCCTCGACAGAGAGCCTTTCCTTCTCAGCCTCGTCAAGATGGACGGAAACCTGGGCTATCGTATCGGCAACAGTGGACTCCTCAAGCTTCCTGATTGAATCCTTATATGCCTCAATAGCCTTCTCGGACATCGCTATGCTCTGCTCGACTGACTTCTTGTTTCGGTCAAGGTTATCAAGGTGCGTATCCAGAATCTCGACAGCCTCATGCACCATGCTGAAGGACATGTTCCCTATACTCTCAACAAGATCATCGATACTGCCTGATATGCGTGCCAGTCTCTTCTCCTTCATTTCAAGCTCCGATACGAATCCATCATACTGGGACTCCAAGGACTTGAGTGTCGCAGAATAAGAATCCCTCATGTCCTTCCGTTTCCTGATGTCTGAACGGATATCCTCCAGGTCAAGCTCACAATCCCTTACGTAATCTGAGATCTTGCCCTTCTCGCTTTCGATACCGGCTATCTCATTGCCTATGGATTCAGCAGACCTGGCATATCCGTCCCTTGCAGCCACAAGGTCATCCACGCCAGTCCTGTCACCGTCAAGTATGAACCTGTGATGGCAGCTGGGACATTCGATACTTCCGCGTATCTGCGCCTCGATCTTCTTGATCCTGGACTCTATCTCATAAAGTTCATTGCTTTTCGAGTCAACCTTATCCTTGATTCCCTTAAGCTTCTTGCTGTACTTCTCAAGATCCTGCTCAATCTCCTTCTGTTCCCTGAGGTCGGCAGCATCCTTCGCATCAAGCTTTTTACAGTTCCTGTCATATTCATCATGTGCCTTGTCAAGCTGCTTCTGTACGGCAGCCACATCATTCTTCAGTTCACTGACAGCAGCAGCCTGCTCATTATGTGCATCATTCAGACTGGAAAGCTCGGCATTCCTCTCCTTTATCTTCGCGTCCCAGTCACTGAACCTGTCATCAAGACCCCATTTGGAAAGAACCGACTTGCAGTGCTCCAGCTTTGCACTGAATGACATTTCCTTCTCGTCAACCATTGAGTCAACACCTTCCGAGTCACTGTCAAGAATACTGTAGGCATTCTTTAGCTCGTCCAGCTTGGCATTGTTCTCACGGATTGACATTCGCTCATCCGCAATGCTTTTCCTGTAGCTTTCTATGGTCTCTTTCTTCCTTTCCTCGGTCTCAGCCGCCTTTTCCTTGGCAGTGTCGATCTGATTCTGGTAGGCATTTATCCTTCCCGTGACCTCTGCAAGCTTAAGACCTGCCTCCTCAAGCATGACACCAGCATTGTTGATGTCCACCTTGAGCGCATCAATGGCCTCGTCAACAAGGATACCGTTTGAGAATGTATTGATAATCTCCTTCTTCTCCTTGTCAGAGGCATCAAAGAACGACCTGAACCTGTTGCTGTTAAGCAGATAGTTGTTATACAGGTCATCCTTGGACACGCCGAGTATCTCCAGTATCCTCCTGTTCATGTCCTGCACAGAAACAAATGGAATCGAACTTGTTTCAACACCGTCATTCACGTCAACGCTTATTTTCTGGGACTCTCCACGACCGATCCTTCTCTTTACTGTCATTTCCATCCCAGTCTCCTGGTTGTACATGCCAAGCTCTGTCTCGGCATAGTCCTCATCGTCACGGATTATGTCCTCCACTGTACCAACCTTACGGAACGGCTCACCAGTGATCCCGAATCCTATTGCCTCAAGGAACGCCGACTTACCGGAACCGTTCCTTCTCTGGTTATCGCCATCATCCTCGTTCTCTCCGAAGATAAGCGTGGCAACGTTCTTCTCAATTGTGTATTCAAGCTTCTGGAACGAACAGATGTTCCTTGCCTTTATGTACTTAAGGTTCCACATATCACAGATTATCCATTTCAATTGACAGGAATACAGTAAGCGAACACAGAGATATCATGTTGGCAATGCCAGCCATGACAGCAATGATTTCCCACAAGAGTATGTCACAGAACCAGACAAGAGCACAGGAACAGAGTCCAGACAGGATATTGATAGCCATCGCCATCAGTATAATCATTATAGCCTTACTCATACCAAAACCTTATTTAAATACTTCATCCCCAGCTCACTGCTGCAATTCTTCTCCTCACAATAGCTGGGATACTCATTCTTGATACCGGCAGAATCGTACTTCTTGCTCAAATCCTCATCAGTAGCCTGCAACTCCCTGGCCTCCTCCGTATTGAACTCGAACTTGGAAACACCAAGCCCGTACCAGTGGTCCTTGTCAACAGTCTTCTTCTGAGCCTCCGTACATTCCACTTTCAACTTCACATAGTAACCGTCATCACAATACTCCTTAACGGTTTTCTCAAGATCCACACCAAGCTCACCAAAATCCTTCTCCAGCGTCACATAGCGCATGTTCTCCTGGTTCTGGATGAAGGAATATGTCCCGTCATTGAAAAGAAGGGTGTACCCCATCGTCTCGGTCTCACCGAAATTATGCTGCCTTGATGCACCTATATACTCGATGTTCGTGTCCTTTATCTTCTTCCTGTTATGATAATGCCCGACAAGCACAGCCCGGAAGTCCTTGAAATACTCATTGGGGATATCGTCCTTTGCAATGAAATCACCAAGACCACCAGCTATGCCCTGATGGAGATAAAGTATGGTGTCGCTGGGATTACGCTCCTCAATGACCTCATCAAGCTTTTCCTTGAAGACATCATCAGACCAGTACCTCATCACGGCAATCTTAAGGTTTCCAGACAGATCCAGGTAATACGGGGCGTCATTGACAACATGTACGTTCGGATAATGCTCATAGAGTGTCGGATACCCATAGCTGGCGCCCTTGTCAACGACATCATGGTTACCAAGTGCAATGACAAGCTCTATGTTCATGTGCGCAGCTTTCTCTATGCAGGACTTCACGGACATGAGAACATCGAGAGGCTGGGAAGACCTGTCAGTAAACAGATCCCCTCCAATGAGAACAAACTGGACGCTGTTGGCCTGACACTGTTCAAGCATCTCGTCCCAGTTCAGAATAAATTCACCTATTGTGTCCCTCGTAACGTGAAGGTCGTTACAGAGGATAGCTACAGCCTTTTTCATGCGTACCTTATTTAAATAAAGAGTGCCGTACCGTTTCCAGCACGGCACTCCCGAATTAAAACAGAAGATGCGTAAGATTTATCTGCTGCGGCGACGGCGACGTCCTTCTGCCGGCTCGTCATCATTACTCTTGCCCTCAGTCTCGGCCTTCACCTCAGGCTTCTCATCGTCATCATCAGGAGTCGGCTTCTCTGCACGCCTACGCCTGGGTGCGGGCTCAGGTTCCGGTTCGGGCTCATCATCAGGCTCATCCTTCACCTTTGGCTTCTCCTCATCCTCATCATCATCGACTGAGGGCTTCTTGGAACGACGGCTGGGACGCTCATCATCGTCATCGGAATCCTTCCTTGAACGCTTTGGCTTATCCTCATCCTTGGGCTCGTCCTTCTTGGCGTTCTTCTTGGTCTTTGAAGCGTCCTCCAGTGCGTCCTCGATTGCGTCAAGCATTTCCTCGGTTGTCATGGAATGCTTGAGCTTGATGTCCAGCTCGTTCTCCTCAATGAATATACGTATGTCCTCACGAAGGTCGGTTCCTTCCTCGGAATCATCTGCCAGACCCCTGTCAAGAAGTGAGTCATAGCGGTCGTTCAGGTTATCAATAGTGAGCTTGTTAGAACCACCATCCTTGCTATCTGACTTACCTGCCGTTGCAAGGTCGAAGTGCGAGTTGTCATTGGGGTCGAGCTCTCCCTTCAGGCGCTCAATGGCATCCTTCATTTCATCCTCCTGCAAGATATCAAGTTCGTGCTCCTCCTCGAACTGTGCAAGGAATGCGAGTGTGGCCTCATACTGGTAGCGACTGTAACGATAGATCACATCCGGGATACGGGGCTTCTCAAACAGTGCGTCCAGATCCTCGTCAGTGAGCTCATACGTATCAGTCATGTCGATATTGAAGCTGTACGATGTCTTCTTCTTCTCAGTCTTCCTGGTGATCTCAAGCGGATACGACTCACCGAAGCTTGCAAGGGGATCCTCCGCATTCTCATTCTTCTTGCGCAGCTTCTCCCAGAGTGCAACCTGCCGGTCAGTGAACTCACGGTACTGGGCATTCGAAGGCTGCCAGAGGAGGATCGGGTTCTTCTTGTCATCCAGGTCGATGACATACATCACACGCTGACGGTCCCAACGCAAACCCTTCTCAAAGCGGGTCTTGTCCATCAGTTCAACGAGATCCCTGTCATCCGGATACAGTTCCTTCACAAGCTTACGGTAGGTGTCAATGATGTCAACCGACTTATCGACACCCTTCTGTGTGGCCTGGATGACAGGAATGGAGATAACGGTAGGTTTGCCGCCGTCCTTCTTGGGAGCGCCCTTGATGTCAATGAACATCTGGCGAAGCGGATACTCGAATGAAGCACGCAACTCCTTGGTATCGTCAATCTCTCCATCTGGGGTAGGGTATGGTGCCAAAGGCAGGATACGTACATTGTAAACACCGTCATCACCCATACGGAAGCGGTCTACCTGAGGACGTGTCTGCTCAGACTTGATACGCTCCACAGTCTGCTCAAAGGTGACTGCTGACTTCTTAAGTAACTCTCTGTAGTTTAATTTAGAATTCTCACTCATCTTATTTTAATTCATTGCGACGAGATAAAAATTCTGACCAGTAGCCTTTCCATTGGTTCATGTAGGCTTCGGCGTACATCTGGTAGTAGGGTGCTTCATTAAGCTCTTCCTCTGTCGGGACATGTATTCCCCACTTCCTTTCGACGTACTGGGCAATCTTCTCAGTTACTGCCCCTATTTCAGCTGATGATTCCGACTTCAGATCAAGGTATTCATATTCCTTGCCGTTAATCACACAGGTATGAGCCGGAGCGAAGAGATCTTCGAAATACCTGTACAATTGAGATGGTGTTACCAGTGGTTGCCCGGCTGGTGTCTTCTCAGCAAGCTTCTCGGCAACAGTCCTCAGTACGACCGAATGCAGGTAAGAAAGCTTGTTCATAGCGCGGTTCTTGTCTGTGTTGGCAATGGTGAAAAGATATTCACCGTCCTTGAGTTTCTTGACCGCCTCATCCCACTCAGGAGCATCAAGGACGCCTCCTACGATGCTTAGCTTGCCGTGCTTCTTAATCAACTCTTTCTCATATTTTGGTTAGCTTAATACTCGATCCTCGTTGATTCTGGGTGCAAAATTACATATAATATTCTGCATATAAAAATATTTATTGCAAAAAACGATTAACATTTATATTAAAAAATACTATATCGCTGAAAATGAACTTTTTACAGATTCTCATTTTTGCAAGAATTTTTTAGAGAGGCAAACCTTACGCAGCTTATTTTTCCAACTTCGCATGTGCGTGTACATTAATAATTCAGAAGCATGAACACAAAATGTTTTCAGAAGAAGCTAAAAATGAGAAAATTGAGAAATTTAGATTATTTAAGAAATAAAATCACAAAAATATTTTTCAATTCGAATTTTGTTTGTATCTTTGCATACGGATTAGGAAATGTACATACGCAACATACTGGAAAAAGCAATAGTTCGAGAGATCGAAATACTGAGCTAAGTGGTGCGTATGTACTAATCCAATCCAAGTTGTTCAAACCCACTTAGCTCAAACTTTATAATTTGACTATGTATAAAAAAATAAAAATCAGCAAAAAGGCAATCTGGGAATGCCAGAACAGCAGAAAGTTCAGGCGTGCCTATGCCTTAGCTGTCATAGTCAAATTCAATTACGGAAACTCCGTAGTGTTCAACTGGTCACCAAACAAACTCACTTCCTTATGTCATGCAAAGTTCTCCACAATCAAGGAGGCAGCTGAGACAGCAATAGAGATGGGCATAGCCAGTGATACCGTTTTTACAAAATCCGGTAAAGAACACAGGAACCTGCTTTTCAATAAAATTCACGGAGACAGCCCTGAGGCCGCATTCCTGTTTGCTACGACAAACGCCACTGGCCACTTGGTTATCTACCTGGAAAACAAGGAAAGAACAAATAGACTTGCTGCTGAGTCCTCAGAAGGAGCGCAGAGCTTCAAGTCCGTATGCGATATTCTGGCGAAACTTGCCATCCTCCTCGATGCAAGGGTCCATGAGAAAATTGTCAATTCATCAAAACAGGAGAAATCCAGTAGTCTGGAAGACAACTCTCAGGAATATCAGAACGGGCTCGAAAAAATAACATACGCAAATTCCGGACTCACATACCGCACTCTTGCCAGGAAATTCGGAGATGGATCATATTCTGAACGACAAATCGGCAAAATGGTGAGGGAAATGAAGAGAGACAGGATCATCGACACAAGACAGAGCAGTGCCAGGATCTTCAAGGACAACCCTGACTATCCTGACAGGTACATCAACATGTTCACTGTAACCACAATGTCCGAACAGAACAGATCCCAGTCATCATCATTAAAAGACAAACTCAAAGCCGTCTCATACACCAGGACACTTTATGGTGCTCCTATCAACTGGAGGGACTACAGAGGCGATGAGGTGCTTGCCCTCAATCACAGCTACCGTGGAAATGGAAGGAATAATGATTCTGTCTACAGACCTCTTGGCAACCTCTACCGTACTATGGGCTGTGTCATTTATATGGATAAAGCATATTTCAACAATCATAAAGTAAGTTGATATGGTAAAAATACTTTACAAAATTTGCCTCTTCCAAAAATGTACACATAACTATGTTATAAAAGGGATAATCCAATCTTTACAAGATTGTCTTAACCCTTTTACAACAGTAAGTTACTCTTCCAAAAATATTTTTTTTAAAAATAAAAAGCTGGAAGTGGGCCCATATATAACCCTAAATCTTTCTGGACTGTTTAAAAAATCTTGTTTTGGTTTAAACTGTACAGTAGGGGAGGTTCTTAGGAGGGTTTTGTCCAAAAAACTTGCACACCCTCTTTTGCGCTCATTTGCGGTCGCTTGCTTGTGTTTTGAAAAATCTTTACAGATGAATTTAGGGCAGAATCCCCCAACAATACACGCACGTTATGAAATACGGGGGATATATAAAACAGGCAGCAGATAACGAAAAGACGCACTACACGATATTCGTCTGTTGCGCACTGGACAACTTCTCTGTAGACAAGAGGGGCGCAGCTGGATATATCATCCTTGACAAGAACGGTGACGCCTTCTCTTCATACAAAAGCGACATTTTAGGATCCACATCAAACAGGCTTCTGCTGCTTTCGATCTGGAGCTCTCTTATGCGGATACCCAGCGGAAAGAACGTCAGGATAGTAACCAACAACATCGTCATCATCCAGACGCTGAGCAAGAAGAACATCGGAAACGAATCAAATACGGATCTCAAGGCCAACATAGTCACCCAGCTTTCCCGTCTTGGGAAAGTCATCATATCGAAGCCTGGGTCTGCAACAGATAATTCCTATTTCAGTGAATGCCACACAGCGACAAGCCAAAAATTATACGGAAGGAATAAATCAACCAGTATAAACTGACGCTATTTAATTAAAACAATACCAGACCGATGACGATACAGGAATTCAAGACACAGCTCAAGAAGATGGGCTTCAATGAGGACAAGACAAAGGAATGCGACGATATGCTTGTCAACCTTGCATTCAGATATCCGGTAAGCCTCTCATCAAACAAATGGACAATACTCAGGTGCGCCGTGATGTTCTTCAAGGACAACTTCCGAATCTCGATAGCCACGATTGACAACAAGAGGTTCAACTGGTCAACATGGAACAGGAACCTTTCGAACGCATCAAATGCAGGCCAGGTTCTTTTCTATGGCATAAGCGACATACTTCACAGATATCACCCAAGACTGATCATACGATAACTTTTAATACTTTTTTAATTGATTTTTGTTCAAACCTTGCAGAGGCAAGGGTGTGCTATTAAAGACTTTATTAATTTTATATTGTTATTTCAACGCAATCCGTGAGGATATTATACAGTAAAAGCTATTTCGAGACCAGGCCTTCCGTGAGGACCGCCTGTTCTTTAATTCGATTTCTCAATAATACTGTAAACCCCAGGAAATCCGTGAGGACGCCCTGGGGTTCTTCGTGCAGTCTAATAAGACGAGTTGATCCTTCTCCTTATCGCAGTCTGTCTGTGTACCGAGCCCTTTATCCTCTCCAGCTCCTCCTCTGCCGTCGGTTCCCAGTGATACCTGGGATTGTACCTTGACAGCTCTGTCCAGAACTGCTCTGACTTCAGGAACTTGTCATCAGACGTTGCCGCAATGGACCTGAGCATATCCCGTTTCGGGAGCCTGGAGACGCTTGTAATGGCCTCATACAGGACGGGTGACTCCTTCAGTATGAGCCATCCCAGCCTTGTGTTGGAGAAGTCATGCCTCCTTAGCTTTCTTGGCCTTTGCCTTTTTCCCTGTTCTGGTTTCAGTACCGGCTCCGGTTCCGGCATCGGCTTCGGTCTTCTCCTCCTCTTCCTTGGCTTCTTCCTGTTCAGTTTCCTTTGCCTGTGGTAGCTCTTCAGCTGATCGTCCGTCAGACATTCCGGCTTTACGCTCTTGAGCATTTTCCTTCTTGTTTAGACCATCGCGGAATGCGTAGTCGTTTCCATAATCAATAATTCGCATATTCTTATCTTTTATTGGTTTATAAGCTGTGTCGGGTGCGGCACTGATATCCTGCTGAGAATGGTGTCCTGCTGGTCTGTCACGTTGGCTGTAAGTACGCCTCCTATGTAGGTCAGGGTGCTCCTTCTTGCAACAAGATGTATGATGCTTGTGCTTGCAGAGCTTCCGCTTGCCACGTCGAACCTGATGTTGGTGTAGTTGTATATGGTCACCACTCCAGGTATACCACTTACGTATGCACCGTTGTTCTTGATGGCAACGGACTCTGCATGGATAGTGGGTACGGTAAGAAGCGTGCCAATTGTTGCGCTCTGCCTTACAGAGAGACTGGCATCGACAATGAAGCTCCCGTTGTACCTCAGTCCTCCAGACGTAATCTCAAGTACGCCTGTATATGTAGTGTCGGTAATGCTTCGCTTCCAGTTGATCACATCCACATTGTTCACAGACACGACGGAGCTGGAACCGCCGCCTCCTGAGATCGGGTCTACGAAATTAGGATTGTTCTTGTCATACAGGAATCCGTTTACCGAGACACCTATATTGTAGGGGTGGCCGTGGATATAGAGTTTCGCGTCACCGTTTGCCATGTCAAGGCCTGAGTAGTTGGCCTGGTAGTCCTGTGTGCTTGCCGAATAGCACAGCATTGAGCTGCTGGTGATGAGCGTCTTCTGTGTCGGGTTCTGTTCCTCTATGCTGTCCTGTACAGACACCTGCGGCGTTATCGTTGAGCTCGCCACCTTCATCGGCACGGTTGTCGTTATGCTTGAGTTCCCCCAGCTGATGACAGTTCCTATGCTGTCTCCGCTGAAGGTCGTGCCGCCAATGACTATGGAATTCCCACCAAGCGTTACAGGCTTGTCTATTGATATGATGACGCTGCTGAACGTGATCGAAGGGCCGTCATCCATGTACTGTATCTTGTTCGAGGATATCCTGAGTCCCTGTCCAACCTGGATGTGCCCGGACACGCTCACATCGCTCCTGAACTCACCAGTGCCTGTTATGATCCCGTCCATCAGGGTGAACTTGCCGTTGCTGTAGATGATGTCACCTCCGCTTACGGTTGCGCTGCCCACATTGATGGAGTCAAGGTCTATGCTTTCGATCTTCTTTCCATTGAACAGTATATCCTCCACCTTGACATCTGCACCGCTGGAGGTGAACTTGATGCTTCCGGATGACTGTACGGTAGTGAATCGTACACCGTATGTAACAGCCGTATCCTGCTGGGTAGCTGAATCAAGGTACATCCCCTGTTCCGTTACGTTGTTGGATACGATATAGACTGGGAATGTCAGGTTGCTTGTCTGAGGCACATGCCTGATCTTCCCCTCCAGCCACACATATCCCTCGCTTACCGTATTGCCTGACACGGTACAGCCTGAAAGGACACAGTTGGCCTTGCCGAAGAACAGTGCGGATGCAGAGGCAAGCGCCGAATTCTGGAGGTCTGATATGTCATCGAAGAACAGGTATCTTCCTCCTGTATTGCTTGTCAGTTCCTTCATATCTTTTTACTTATATTGTGTAATTAATGCTGAATATCACTCCGACTGGCACGTACCTGGATATCCCGGCTGTTATGATCCTTGACACTCCTTCCATGTCATCGCCTGCATAGGGTACGTTGATAAGGAACCTTCCAGACGTGCCTCCGTGCTCATCGAACAGCCTGGTGTTCGTTACCTGCCTTGACCTGTCCCCCTCATCCGTCTTGAGCCTGGTGACCGTGGGAATGAGGTTGGGGTAGAACAGGGGAGCTGTGGCCTGGTCTGTTATCTCGTCCCTGAAGAACAGGATCGTAGAACTGTAGCTGCTGGGTGATATAGTGACCCTGCCTCCCTCGACAAGCTCAATGTTGTTCTCAGGCACTATGACATTGTTTATGTGCCACTCCAGCCTAAGCTTCTGGGCAGTCATGGACAGTTCGTAGAGTTTCCTGTGAGCCCATCCATTGAAGCCTGTCTCACTGTCATTGAAGAAGTTGAGCGGATATGATATGCCCTGGAGGAACAGAAGCATCCTGCGGCCTCTCAAGTACCACGGGACAAGCCTGTTGACCTGCTTGCTGATATCTATGCTGTAGTCCCTGAATGCCATGCCTTACTGGTTTTTGGTCTCCAGGTACTCCCTGCGGGACTGGAGCTGGATGTTGTCTGTGTTGATTGTCGTAGCCCCGTTCTTGAGCGTTGTGAGATATCCACCGTAAGGCCTGTACCATCCCGTTATCTCCTTCATGTCCGAATAGCCTTCAGGGGTCGAGTAGTCATTTCTCTGCACAAGGAACACCGACCTGCTGCCATCAGTGAGTGTTGCCGGAATATCCAGGATTCCGTATGCGCCCTGTATCGCGTCAACAATAGCGGACTGGTACACGTAGGCATCATATTCAAGTCCCTTCGAATACTCGTCGATTGCGTTCTTGATGTTCTCCAGTGCCTCCTCTGCCGATACAAGGCTTTCGTCATACACGATCCTTACCCTTGGTGTCAGGAGGTCTGCCGGTACGCTTCTTACAACAACTGGTGCGCCTACGAAGCTGATTTCCTTTATGTAGTTCGTGAATGCGGTAAGCTCAGATGTCGAGAGAGGCGTTATGTTGCCTCCTACGTCCTTGCATACCTTAAGCACGATACCATTGTTGGTGGATATGGTCTCGTAGCTTGCGTATGGTATGAGCTGGGCGTTCCTGTTGCTTATCACATCCAGTCCCGTGCCGTCATTGTTGACAACCACCCTGCAACCTGTTGAGTACTGCTTTGCCATGAACACGTAATAGGCAGGTGTGCCGTTCGTCCTCTTCTCCAGTACCTTGCTTGCGTCTGCCAGGAAAACGTCGAACATATTCTCGAACGTGTAGATGAGAGATGACATCACATAGGTCATCATGTTCATGACGGACATCTTGCTTGCAGAAAGGCTGGGTGTCTTGTCAGTGGCAAGCTGGAGATACTTGTTCCTTATCTCCACGCCCTCCTGGTATATTTCCTTTATGTTCCTGCTCATATCTATCTGAATAAAGTCATTAAATCATCCCTGTTGGTGCTCTCCAGGAACCTTCCGCTAACCCTGCAATTCGATACTGCATAGTAGATACCGAACAGCTCCCTGAAGTCAAGAGTGCGCAACTGGAAGTCACCGAATATCCTTATTACATGTCTTCCGTCATCCTTGTACGGATGGTCGAACTCGAATCCTGCCGTGCCATTGACTATATCGGCCCTGGAACCATCGCCCCAGTCAATGATCATGGATCCACTGGAAAGTGAGCCTGCTATTACGGATGTTGCGCCGTTTTGGTTGACTATGATTCTGAGTCCCAGGTCAAGGAAATCGTCACCATTTATATACTCCCCCTCATTGGCCACGTTCGTCTTGTTGTCACCAAGCCATTGCATGATACCCTGGTTGATGATGAAGTCCTCGTCGTAGCTGAGAACGGTCCCAGCAGGTATCTCATCATTGATGCTGATATTGTTGTTCACAAGCAAGTCGAAAATGCCCTCGATAGAACCGTAGAGGATGAGGGCGATGTCGTAGATGCTCTGTCCTTGTGTGGTAGTGTATTCCTTCATTGTCCATCCTCCGGTTTAAATGCAGACATATCCAGTTCAGACTTGTCAACCTCGTCTATTGACTGGGTGTTGTTGTATTCATCTGTGTTGACCCTCAGCTTCTCTGTGTCTGACTCATAGAACACATCCTTGACCCCCTGGGAATCACCTCCGAGCTCATCCAGTATGGTCTGTGCAACAGATGTCCTGTCAATGATTGAGCCCATGTATTTCGGAGTGCCGACACCTGATATCGGATACCTGTAGTTCTTACCTGGGCCACAGACCATCATAAGCTCCGCGCACTGCCTGTCAGCCGGTCCGAGCATGAAGTCGCATTGGTCTGCCTTGTAGATCTCGAAGCCTCCGGTCTCGTTTATGTCATTTGAGAATCTCAGCCTTAGCAGACCGTCAACATCCAGCCCGTACAGGACACATCCAACAGCGTTCCTTATCTGTCCGTCGTATGAGAATATGAATCCCTGATGCGAGTCCTCCCCATCTACCTGGATGATTGTGTATGTGGATTTTACATGCCTGAGGAACCTTATATTCAGAGGTGTTGTCGATGGGATATAAGGGACTTTGACATAGACATCATCAGAGACAGGGTTTACCGAATACCCGGAAGGAATAATGATATCCAGGTATGGCGTAGTGTCCTCTTCATCAAGCTGGTGCATTCCATATTCAGCTGTGTAGAACACCTTGTCGGAGTATGATTCCCCGTACAAAAAGTCCTTCTGATTAACGTCCAGCAATATGTCTGTGGTCATGATTTCCTTTTTAATTTAAATAGCTGGCCAAATGTAAACGAAGGTCAAAAATATAGTAAATATGTTATAGGAATATGCTTGGATTTGATTGTTCCGGAAATTGTTCGTACATTTGCAGCGTTCAAATCATAATGATTGAATAGAACAACAACCTGATTAGCGGCAGAATTCCGCACCTGGACAGGCCGCAAGACCTGTCCAGTTTTTGTTTAACGCTTAATCATTCAAAATGTCAGGATTTTTCCAATACCGGAATCTCCAGACTGTTGCTGTGCGGAGACAGAAGCTGGAGTTAAGGACGGTAACACATCAATTCCGCTGTATCGTGTTTTTTATCAGACTATTTTTAGAACTGTGTCTAAAAATCTGTCTTAACATAAGACTGAGCGGCCATGCTTCAGAAGATTAAATACAGGCTCACCTACAACTATGCTTGCAGGTTGAACAAGGATGGAATGGCACCTGTATCTCTTGAGGCAAGACAGGGCACAAAGAAGATATATTTCTCGTCCAGGATCATGCTAAGGCCTGGGCAATGGGAACATGGCAAGGTGGTCAACCATGAGAACGGATCAAAGCTTACGGTCTATCTTGTGCGATGGCTGAACAAGGTTGAGGAGATAGAGCTGGATGCCTTGTTGAATGGAAGGCAGCTGTCACTCAACCAACTGAAGGTTGCTGTGAAATCCGGAGTGCATCCGTCAGCAACGATAAAGGAATTCACTGATTCGGTTATAGGAGGCTCATCCAGGTGTGACATGACAAAAAGTGCGTACACATCACTTGTCAAGAGCATAGAGGAACAGACGCCTAACATGACCATATCAGATATCTCTTATGACTGGATAGAGCGCTGGAGGGTCGCTATGAGGAATAAGGGGCTGTCAGAGAATACTGTGAAGGGCAGGTTGAAACAGTTGCGCTGCATAGTCAGTGAGGCACTGAAAAGGAACCTGCTGGAAGATGATCCTTTCAAGTTTGTGACAATAGGAAACATGTCTCCCAGGAAGGTGTATCTGACACTGAAGGAAGTGGAAAAATTTGAGAAGGCGAAACTTGAAGGCAATGATGCCATAATACGTGACCTGTTCGTGTTTTCCTGCTATTCTGCTCTCAGGTGGTCTGACCTAAGTACACTGGAGGAAGCGGATATAAGCGGGGGTATGCTGAGGAAGGTCATGAAGAAGACAAAGCGTGAGGTGATCATACCTATTGACAAGCTTTTCTGGGGTAGGGGGAAAGCCATACTTGACAGATATCCTGACATAAAGGTACTGTCACATGTATGCTGTAACACCACCGGAAACCGCGTGATACACAGGATAGCGGAAAAACTGGGAATCAAGAAGAAAGTGACGTTTCATGCTGCAAGGAAATCAGCTGCCTGTAACCTTAATCAGCTTGGTCTAAGTACCCAGGAGATTTCTGAGATATTAGGACATACAAAGAGCCAGACAACCAGTACATACTATATATTCAATAATGGTGAGAAATTGAAGAAGAGCGCAGGAAAGGTGTTCAAGACACAATAATAAGATGCCCAGTTCCGTTATTGGAATATGGGAATATTAATTGGGTTGCTGGTAGGTGCTTTTGCTATTGCTGCTATTCATGAGAATGGCGGCAAATGGTATGAGTATGCTGTTGCGATAATACTCACGCTTATTGTATGCATTGGCTTTTGTTTGGTATAGCTGGGCGGCATTATGTATAGAGGAGCCTTGACTGCAATAGACTTAAACACATTAAATCTTGTAATTGGTAGTTACATTGTTCGTAATAATTGTACCAATCAACCATCTGAAGTCAGTTCGCAATTGGCAAATTATTTAATTGCTATACCAATTGGCGGCAAAAATGCCATACAGATATTATTTTCTTATAATACAGACAAGTTATTTATTAGATATTGTTATTGGTCTGGAATAGAAGGAACTGACCCCGTTTGGAATCCTTGGCACAAAATATATTGATAAAAAGGTGGGTATTAGCCCACCTTATACAGTGCTGGGCGGTATGACTTATATGGCAAATGCTTTAGGTAATATTGGTGCATCAACCGACGAATATGATGGTGCGTATTTTGGTCTTACACAAACTGTTGCTTCTGGCCTTCTTGCTATCTCTTCGGGAAGGAAATACAATGCTCCTGTTGAATATGGCACAATAATCAAAATACCAGGGTATTATAATGCATATCTATGTATTGCTCATAACGCAAGTGGTGTATGGGTATCGACGAGACATGGGGCGGGAGAAGATTTGAATTGGAATAAGATATACCAATTATAGCAACTGGGCGTACTTACGAAGGGATTCTTCGTCGTTCATGACGGAAATCTTTCCGTGCAAACAGATATAACTGGCACATACCCAACAAGTTATGGGTCACATTTTTTTAGTCCATCATATTATAGAGTACATATTGTTTTTGGCGCTGATAATACAATGTTTTTTGGTGTTACAGGCACAAATACACCAACAGACGGAAAAACATTGCCAACAATTTGGAAAAAGGTTACGACAGACACGTAAGACTTCTATAAATCGTATGATAGCTTAGCAAGTTTGGCCTTTGCAATGGGCATAAACATAAATCTTATGGGTGGAGGTACAAGCGAAAATCCTTTTGGTGGTTACGGTGTGCTTGTCTTAAAAATAAATTATGGTAATTCCATTGCGGAAATAGCATTAAAGATGGCAAGCACATCAACAGAAACAACTACACCAGAACTTGTGTTTAGACATAAATACGGAACATTTTATAGCGTATGGAGAACTATTTAATAAAGGTGGAGAGAAATCCCCACCTTTTACAATATCTGTCTCCATGTATTCATGCCTCCACGGGTAGAACGTATATATATGCCATTCGTCAAAAGGTTATGCGCAATAATTTGTAAACCATAATTAATACTACCAACACCTAAAACCCACAAATATGCACTAAAACTTCCACTTTCCCATGGTGAATTAGCTACAGCAGAAACATTACTAATATTATATCTTCCAGGTGTTATAATGTCATTTAAGTCTATACCACCTTGAAGTATTGTATAAGTTGCGCCCAGAATTAACCAATAAAAAAACCATACGCATTCCTTGTTACTTCTATTTTAATTACATATTCCGATGGTTTTGTGACTGTTACACCTGGTATTTCGTCTGTTATTGGAATTGCAGCACCTGAATTAAATACATACATGGTAGTGCGCCCAATTGATGAGGAGGCGAGAATTAATACACCATAACCTTTATTTATAGTTATTGAAGAATTAGCAACAACAGTTCCAGTAGTTGTTAGTGGGTAAAATGCGCCCAGTATAAACAAAAAATTACTTAAAGCAGTATGAGACTTATAGAAGGATAGTATACTTTACAAGCAGCAGTTTGTGTATTCGGATGTAACGATTGAGTTCCTATAAACAATATTTGCCGATATAATCTCTGAAGCAAATGAAATAGCAGTTCCGCTTGCATAGTCTATCGTGGTAGTTGGAATGATAACAAACTCTAAATTGTTATCCACTACCTTGTATAAAATATCTCCTTTACCTGCAATAAATAACGCTACTGGAGTGAAACTTGGTATTTCTGCACCCCATGATATAATTGCTTTTATTGGACTTCCACCATTTATTCCAAATTTTTCTCCAGTCAATGTTATTTCTACGTATCGTTGCCTTGATGGGCTTTCTGATTTCTGGACAACTATTCTTAAGGCTCCCATATCCACGGATGAAGAACCTATGGATGCGTAGTGTAAGTCGCTAAACTGTTTTAAATTTACGCCCAGAGCTATTATTTATTTACGCTATTTTTCGACCTGTACGGTTGAAAAGTTCCTATCAACTTGCCATCCGATAGCTAATTCTATGCTTTGTTATCCATCCGTCCAATTCTCCGTTGATCATAGTAGCGGTAATAACAGCAAGCGCCCCACTCCCATTTTTTGACCA